>JFJP01037862.1_pt1 | contig 21825 bp, 16 predicted proteins | sample 431651 | NCBI WGS metagenome assembly JFJP01 (sample SAMN02602958, study PRJNA72255) | Microbial mat metagenome, whole genome shotgun sequencing project. | biome: fresh water; feature: sink hole; material: water; isolation source: purple microbial (photo- and chemosynthetic) mats found in...
GATTATAGAAAAAACAATTGATGGAACATTGGAAGCAAATGATTTGCAATGGACTGATAAAAAAGCAGTTACAGTAATTGCAGCTTCGGGTGGTTATCCTGAAAATTACACAAAAGGCATCGAAATTTTGGGTTTGGACAAAGTAAATGAGCAAGTAATTGTTTTCCATGCAGGAACAGAAAATAAAAACGGTAAAATAGTAACCAACGGCGGGCGCGTTTTAGCCGTTACGGCTCTGGCTGAAACAACCGAAAAAGCTCGACAATTAGTATATGAAAATATAAAACAGATACATTTCGATGGCATGTTTTACAGAAATGATATTGCAAAAGCGAACAAGGATTAACAAATTGACACAAAACAATTTAACAACAAAGCCTTGTAGTTTCAATTTAAGAAATACAAGGTTTTTTTTAGTTCGATTTTTGGAAACCTTATCAAAATTTTTTGGTACAAAATATGATTATAAAAAATAAATAAGCACTAGTGCTATTTTATTTTTGAGAAAAACCATTGCTATTTGCTTATTTTTAATTACTTAGCAAAACAAAATATGTAATTGATTTTGGGTTACTACTTTATGGTTTCTTCTTTTATTTGAAGCGATTAAAAATTGTGCAATTTAATAAAAACAACGAATAATATGAATTTAACAAATTTCACTGAAAATGTAAATAGCTTAATATCAACAACTTTTACTGAAAAAGAAAAAGATTTTGTTACTAAAACATTGAATCTATTGAGCGCAGTTTATCACAAAGTAAACGTGCACAACAAAGATATTTATTTAGACAAACTCTTTGATTTAGTTAAAATTGTATTGAAAGAATTGCATTTGAACTCAGAATCGCTCATAGCTCTGATTCTTTTCAATGTAAAAAAATTTGAAGATTTTGATACAGAATTTATTGAAAATCAATATAATAAAAGAATTGCAGCTATTATTGAAGGCATTTCGAAAATAAACGAAATTCAAGTTCAACGCATTACGGAAGAAACCATTAGCCGCGAAATGGCAGACGGCAGTATTTCGCACAAAAAGCTGAAAGAGCGTGAAAAAGAGCGAGTTGCAGTGCAAACTGAAAACTACATCACGCTTATGCTAACGCTTGCCGATGATGTGCGCTCCATTTTGGTGAAACTCGCTATGGTTCTGTTCGATATGCGCAATTTGGATTTATACAAAGAGGAAATTCAACGCAAAATTGCAACAGAAACAAGCGTAATTTACGCGCCAATTGCCCACAGATTAGGACTTTATGCAATCAAAACTGAGTTGGAAGACCTTTCGATGAAAAAATTGCACAACGAAATGTACCTTTTCATTCAAAATAAACTCAACGAAGACAAAGATAGCCGCGAGCAATTCATCAAAGATTTTATTGCACCAATTCAACAATTTTTCGACAAAAATAGCTACAAAATATCCATAAAAGGTCGCCCCAAATCAATTTATTCGATTTGGAATAAGATGCAAAAGCAAAAAACGACTTTTGAAAAGATTTACGACCTTTTTGCGATACGAATTATTTTAAAAGACGAGTACTTCAAAAAGGCAAATTCTATAAGAGACAACATAACACTCAAATATAAAGCGCTTTACAAAATTAATGAAAGCGAAATAGGCTTGCGTTCAAAAATGCAAGAAGAAATAAATATGCTTGAAAAAGAGCTGGATACAGAAATACGAAATGCAAAGCTCATTGAAAAAAGAGATTGCTGGGACGTATATTCAAATATTAGCAATTGGTACGAAACGAACCCAAATCGTTTGCGCGATTGGATTTCAAATCCCAAAGAATCAAGTGGTTATGAATCTTTGCACACTACGGTTGCCGTTCCAAACTTCGACAGAAAATGGGTGGAAATTCAAATACGCACGCAACGCATGGACGAAGTAGCCGAAAAAGGACAAGCTGCTCACTGGAAATACAAAAGTACCAATGCAAAGTCAAATACTGATGCCTGGCTCGAAAAAATACGGACAATTTTGGAAAATACCGACGAAAATTTAGCCGAAAAAATTTCGTCGTCAAAAGCCGAACTTTATACCGATACCATTTTTGTTTTTACGCCCAAAGGCGATTTGAAAAAACTGAGCCTTCATGCGACTTTGCTCGATTTTGCTTATGCCATTCACACCAAAGTTGGCGATACCTGCACCGGCGGAATTGTGAACGACAAGCACCACAAATCGCTGAAATATGAAGTTCAAAACGGCGACAAAATTGAAATAAAAACCTCGCCAAATCAAAAACCAAGCGTGGGTTGGCTCGAAATAGCAAACACAACGCGTGCGTTGAAAAAAATTCAGCTAACTCTCAAAGAATCAGAATATAAAGATGCTGCAGCGGGAAAAGATATGCTCTTGTACAAGTTCAAGCAACTCAAAGTAGAATTTATCGACGAAACGCTGATGAAAATATGCAATGAGCTGAATTTGAGAAAAATAATTGACCTTTACCAAGCTTTAGGCGAAGGAAAGGTGGAAATTACAAGCATAAAAGAAATACTGGATAAATTAAAACTCGACGAAAAAAATGTAGCCCAAAGGCAGCACAGAAAAATAGAAGACGACAAATTTGAAAAACGAGGAGGAACGCCCGAAGAAGAAGCCTCAAACGAATATTTATTAATTGGCGACAATGTAAAAGGTTTAGATTTTGAACTAGCGAAGTGTTGCACTCCCGTTTTTGGCGACAATATTTTTGGGTTTATTACCATAGGCAAAGGCACTAGAATACACAAAGTTAGCTGCCCAAATGCCGCTGAAATGATGTCGCGCTACCCATACCGAGTGGTTAAGGCACAATGGAACACGAAAAAAACCGTTTATGAATACATGAGCGACCTGATTATTACAGGAATAAACTCGGTTGGCATTGTTTCAAACATCACAAGTTTGATAAAAAAAGAAAACGGAATTGACCTGCATTCGATTAATGTAGATGCAAAAGATGGCATGTTCAAAGGAAAATTAACTTTATTTGCTAAAAGTAAAAAAGAATTTGATAGATTTGCAAAAACAATAAAATCAATAAAAGGCATTTTAAATGTACAGTAATTTATAAATAGATATCACTTTTATACCAATAAAACGATGAAAGAACATCAAATAATAACAACCAAAGATGGCTCTCATACTATTTATGTTCCCGAACTTGGCGAACATTATCATTCAAGTTTTGGAGCAATTCAAGAAGCGCAACATATTTTCATCGAAAATGGGTTCAAAAGAATAAAAAAACCGGTAGTTTCTATTTTAGAAGTTGGCTTTGGAACAGGTTTAAATTGTTTGCTATCATTTTTAGAAGCTGAAAAAACGGGGCAAAGAATTATTTACCATGCCGTAGAAAAATACCCCCTCGAAGACGATGAAATAGCCAAAATAAACTATGGCAGTATTTTAAATGCAGGATATTTGTTCAGTAAAATTCATTGGGTAGATTGGATGAAAAACATGACTGTAAATGGAAATACATTATTTAAAATACCTTACGATGTATTAAAAACCTTATTTCCACAGAATTACGATATTGTTTATTTCGATGCCTTTTCGCCCAACGTGCAACCCGAATTGTGGACAGAAAAATTATTTTCAAAAATTTTTCAGCATTTACGAAAAGATGGTTTTTTGGTAACATATTCTTCAAAAGGAACTGTAAAAGAGGCACTTAGAGCAGCTGGATTTTTCGTTCAAAGACTCGATGGACCTGAAGGCAAACGCCATATTCTTAGCGCAGGCAAAGAATTTAAAGGCAATCCGCCCAAATTTATTGGCGACGAAAAACCAAAACAAGCTCCGAAGCAAACACCAAATGGTTGATATTGAGTATTTTTAACAAAATAAAATGAAAATAATTTTCAGAAAAGGCATAGGCGAGATAACTTTAAAAAAAAGTGCACGCTCCAAACGCTTCTCAATAGTAGTGAAACCATTTGAAGGTGTGATAGTTACAGTCCCAGAAAAAGCAAGTTTCGACGATGCCGAAAAAATTGTAGATACTCGGTTAGAATGGATAGAAAAAAGCCTCGAAAAAATAGAAAGAATAGAGGAGAAAAGAACTATTTTTGACGAAAATACGCTTTTTTCTACCAGAAACCACCGGCTCAAAATCTATTCGGCACAGCGAAATGATGTGAAAATTTTCATTAGAAATGGTCTGATTTTGATAGAAAGACCAGAAAACCGAAATATCCGCGAAGAATACATACAACTAGCTATACGAAAGGGAATTACAGCTGCCTACCGAATTGAAGCCAAACAGCTTATCCCCAAAAGATTGGCACATTGGGCTGAACAGTTCAGCCTGAAATACAACAAATTAACTATCAAAGACATTACAAGTCGCTGGGGCAGTTGCTCGCATACCAACAATATCAATATTTCACTCTATGTTATGCAACTTCCTGATTATCTGATTGATTACATTTTATTGCACGAACTTGCACACACAATAGTAAAAAACCATGGTGATAATTTTTGGAAATTACTCAACCAATTTACTAATGGAAAAGCTTATCTGCTTGACAAAGAAATAAATAAATACAGTACTAAAATTTTTTAAATCTCTTCCTTCTCTTAAATTTTAAAAAAAATATATTTACAGCCCTTTTATGCAAAAAATCATTCTTTTTTATTAAAAAAAAGTTTATGTTTGCATCGAAATTGGTTTTGCGTTTTTTAATCAAAAAACACAAATGAAAAGGGAATATTGTGAAAATCAATAACAGTACCCGCTGCTGTAATCTTTTTTTTCGGCATACATAATTTGCTGAATTACAACTAACCAAAGTTGTTTCTGTTATACTCTGCCACTATCAAAACAAAAGATGGGAAGGCTAACAGAAAAAAGAAAGTCAGAAGACCTGCCAAACTTCAGATAATCATTGCTTTCGGGGAAAAAAGCAAGAATAATATTCTACAAAAAAACTATTTCTTTTTTATAAAATAAAAAACGAATAATTGACATTTTAACAGAAATGCTCAATAATCGTGTATTTATTTTTGAATAATAAATACGTAAAATAGGATAAAAAAACAAATCTTTTAATATTCAAAAATCAAAAACAATGAAAAAATTAAAATTTATTTTGGTCGTGCTAATCGCAGTTAGTTTTCTTTTTCAATCGTGCGAAAAAGCAGAAAGTGATTTCAATTATTTAGAAAGTTTTAGCTTCAAAGATGTTAAAATTCATGGAGTTATGGCAGGAAATTTAATCGAAGTTTACGTACCTTACGGCACCGATTACAAAAATTTAATTCCACTTGGCGAAGTTTCAGAAAGTGCAACCATTTCTCCCGAATTTGGTGTTGCTCAAGATTTTACCGAAGATGTCATATTCACCGTTACAGCCGAAGATGGAACTGTTAATAAATACACAATCAGAGTATTAGTAGAAACTTACTGCGATTTTGAATCCTTCACTCTAGGCGAAATCGGGTATTGGAATGGTTCAGATCTTTCGGGCGAATATGTAAGCGGAAACCTACGTTTCAAAAATAGTTACAGTGTTACTTATAATTCATGGTCGGGCTTTGCTTACTCTAACTTAAAAAACATTACAACTGCTGGATTTTCAAATCAATACAGCGTTTATGCTGGAAGTGGAGCCAATAATTCAGCAAAATTTGGCTTAGCCTGCCTTTTTGGAAAAGCAGAAATAACACTCGAAAAACCAACAACAATGCAAGAAATCTACATAACAAACTCAACTTATGCAGCACTTTCTATGAAACTTGGCGACAACTATGCAAAAAAATTTGGCGGACAAGCAGGAACAGACCCAGACTGGTTCATGCTATCAATAGAAGGCATTGATAAAAACAACCAGGTAACGGACACTATTTCAGTGTATTTAGCTGATTTTCGTTCCACAGATAGTTCAAAAGATTACATTTTGAGCACTTGGGGAAAACTCGATTTAACAAAACTAGGCGAAATTAATAAGATGAATTTTTGGCTAACTTCTTCTGACAATGGTGATTGGGGTATGAACACGCCTGCTTATTTTTGTATAGATAATTTATTTGGAATTGTTACAAAGGAATAAGAAATTAAATTGTAAAATAGAAAAAAATGTATAAATTTTTAGCATTTTTAGTAATTTCGCTTATCCATTTTCATACCTACTCACAATTTTCGCCAGCAGCAGGATTGAAAAACTCCAATGCAATACATGCAGACAGTTCAAGTGTAAAAGCTTGGGCTTCTGACTGTTTTGTGAGTCGCTCGTGGGTAAACATTGCCGACACTACATTTCAATACAACAATTCAACAAAAGCAAGCTATGGAACAAGCGAAAACGGAATTGGAAAGTCAGATAATCAAGTAGTTAGTTTAGGAGATGGTGGCTTTGCAATTGTAACTTTCAGCGAACCAATAGCGAATGGAAATGGCTACGACTTTGCAGTATTTGAAAATTCATTTTCTGAAAACTTTCTCGAATTGGCTTTTGTAGAAGTAAGCTCCGATGGCAAAAGATTTGTCCGCTTTCCTAGTATTTCAGCCACACAAACCGACCAGCAAATAGGTGGTTTCGACAATGTTTCTGAAGCTTCCAAAATTCATAATCTAGCCGGAAAATACAAGGTTTTCTATGGAACTCCTTTCGATTTAGACGACTTAAAAGATAGTGCTAATATCGACTTGAGCCAAATCACACACATCAAAATAGTTGATGTAATTGGCTCAATATCTGATAAATATGCTAGATTAGACTCAAAAGGAAACAAAATAAATGAGCCTTTCCCTACTCCATTTCACACCTGCGGCTTCGATTTAGATGCTGTTGCTGTGCTGAACCACATAAAGTTAGCTGTTGAAGAAACAGAAAGTGTTACTTTTTCTATTTTTCCAAATCCAGCGTCAAATTATTTAATTATCCGTACAAAAGAAAGCTATGAATTTAACTTATCGTTTTTAAATTTAGAAGGAAAGTTGCTATTTGAAAAAAGAAATTGCAGTAATTCAGAAAACCTTGCCCTCGATTTTCTAAGCAAAGGAATATATTTGCTAAAAATTGAAAGCAATAATATAATAAAATATACTAAAATTTTCATACAATAATTTTTTATAATTTCTAAAAAAGAAAAACCGACTAATTTTGTCGGTTTTTTTTTTATAAAATTTCTATTTTGAACAAAAATAAGCACTAGTACTATTTTATTTTAAGTAAACCTACATGCTTATTTTTAAGCACTTGGCAAACAAAATATGCAATTAATTTTACTCACTACATATATTAACCTTTATAGAAAGGCATCTTTACTATCTTAGCTTTCAATGATTTATTTCTAATTTTAATGTAAATTTCAGTTCCAAGTTTGGAAAATTCCGGTTTTACATAAGCCATTCCAATTCCAATTTTCAACATTGGCGACATTGTGCCAGAAGTAACTTCGCCTATTGTATTTCCTTCAATATCAACAACTTCGTAACCATGACGAGGAATTCCTTTATCAATCATTTCGAAGCCACGCAAACTTTGCTTTGTGCCTTCATTTTTTTGTTTTTCGAGTAACTCTCTATCTATAAAGTTATTACCTTCTACAAATTTTGTAATCCAGCCCAAACCAGCTTCAATTGGCGATTTTGTGTCGTCGATGTCATTTCCATACAAGCAAAAACCCATTTCTAAACGCAAAGTATCGCGCGAAGCCAAGCCAGCAGGTTTAATTCCAAATTCTTTTCCAGCCTCAAACACTGCATTCCAAATTTTTTCGGCATCGGAATTATACATATACAATTCAAAGCCGCCTGCACCTGTATAGCCTGTTGCTGAGATGATTACATTTTCAACACCCGCAAATTTTCCGGTTACAAAAGTATAATACTTTATATCGGCTAAATTCACATCTGTCAATGATTGCAAGGCTTCTACGGCTTTTGGACCTTGAACAGCAAGCTGCGCAATTTTATCCGAAGCATTTTCTAATTCTGCGCCCACCGTTTTATTTTGTTCTTGCAACCAAGCCCAATCTTTTTCGATATTTGAAGCATTTACAACTATCAGATATTTCTCATTTTCATAGTGATACACCAAAATATCATCTACGATTCCGCCCTTACCGTTAGGAAAACACGAATATTGAATTTTGCCCGGTTGCAAAGCAGCCACATCATTTGTTGTTACTTTTTGCACCAATTCAAACGCTTTTGCACCTTTCACCCAAATTTCGCCCATGTGCGAAACATCAAAAACGCCTAATTTTGTGCGAACTGTAATGTGCTCGTCGTTCACACCCGAATATTCAACCGGCATATTAAAACCGGTAAAAGGAACCATTCTGGCACCCAAATCAATATGAAATTGTGTAAATGGAGTTGTTTTCATTGTAAGATTTTATATTTTAACTTGTCTGTAAATTTATGAAAATCAATAAGTTGAATAACAAATTTACAAACGAACAAATTTTAATTTTTGTTGCAAATTTAAAACTTTTATTTGTTTGATTTGCATAAATTTTAGTGTTATAAAATAGGTTTTCTCTATTCTTTTGATTTTCTACGAATGTAAACCTCTTTTTTCACTTTTGCTACAATTTTTTGTTGCTCATCAGTTACCACAGTCTCAAAAAAGAAGCTCTTTTTCAAGCCGTTATCTACTTCTTCTTTTATAACAATAAGTTCAGATTTCGGTATTTCAAAAATTGCCTGAACTTTTCCCTTGCCAGGTCGTACAAAATCAATGCACGCCGATTTGTCCCAAATTACGTAATCATTTTTCAAGTGCGAAGCAATAATAAACACATAAAAAGGGTCGCACATTGCATACAACGAACCACCAAAATGAGTTCCAAACATATTCTTATTGAATACGTTAAGCTTCATTTGAACAACAAGTTGAGTAGCATCGGCGCTGATTTTTTTTAGGCGTATGCCTGCAAAAAATAAAGGCGGATAAAAATTTATCAATTTCAAAACTTTTCTAATTTCCATTTCTTTTAATATTAAACAATAAAGCCACCTCCGAGCAAATCGTCATTTTCGTAGAAAACGGCTGATTGTCCTGAAGTTACCGCAAAAACATCTTCATACAATTCTATGCAATATGAAAAGTTCTGTTTTTTTAACTTTCCCTTTATCAATGAATTGCCATGCCTTATTTTAACAAATACTTCTGTTTCAAATTCAAATGGTTCATATTTTTGAAAATTACAATCTTTCAAATCAAAAACCCTCGAAAATAATTGCTCCTTTTTGCCCAAAACAATTTCGTTTGTTTCTGTTTTAAAATTTAGAACATAAAAAGCCTCATTACCAGCTATTTCTAAGCCTTTTCGCTGCCCAATGGTATAGAAATGCAAGCCCTTATGTTTTCCCAAAATTGTTCCATTTTCTAAAACAAAATTTCCTTCTTTAACTTCCTCATTTTCAGATAAAAAATCGCGATAATCGGTGTTTGGCAAAAAACAAAGATTGTAACTTTCGCGCTTAGAAGCCACACGCAACAAACCCAATTCATTGGCTTTTTGGCGAATTTCTATTTTTGAATAATCACTCAAAGGAAAAAGAATTTTTGCCAAATTTTCTTGCCGAATATTCCACATAAAATAAGTTTGGTCTTTTTCAGAATCCGAACTCTTTTTAAGAAAAAAACGTCCGTTTTCGCTTGCTATTTTAGCGTAATGACCTGTTGCAATTTTCTCACAACCAAGCTCTTGCATTATTTCAATTAATTTTCCAAATTTAATTTGACGATTGCAAATAATACAAGGATTTGGCGTGCGTCCCGCAAAATACTCTTCTTTAAAGTTCTGAATTACAACATTATAAAAAGCATCTTGAATATCAATAACATAATGAGGAATATTCAATTTAGCAGCAATGTTGCGAGCATCGTTTATTTCATCGTCAAAACCAGCGTAAGTTGTGGTTTTGCTTTCGTATTTCCAAGCACGCATAGTAACTCCAACTAGCTCATAACCTTGCTGTTGAAGCAAAGCTGCCGCCATAGAACTATCCAAACCGCCGCTCATTGCTACCATTATTTTCATACAGAAAAATCATAAAAAAATAGATAATTCCTTTAAAAATTTATAAAATTATCTATTTTATGTAACATAATTAAACCACCTACTTCGTGAGCCAAAATTAATTGTATCTTTCATTTTACCAAGTGCTTAAAAATAAGCAAATAGCCAAAAGTTAGCTCAAAAATAAAATAGCACTAGTGCTTATTTTCAATCCAAAGACGAGCATTTGCAAATGCTTCGAGCCAAGGAGTAACTTGGTCTTTCCTATTTTCGGGGTAATTAGCCCATTGCCAAGGCATTATAGCGCGTTCCAAGTGTGGCATCATAGCCAAATGTCGCCCATCGGCAGAGCAAATTGCAGCCGTATTGTAGTCCGAACCATTAGGATTTGCAGGGTATTCAGCATAACTATACTTCATGGCAATATTGTAGCGCGACTCGTCGTAAGGCAAATCAAATTTACCTTCGCCGTGTGCAACCCATATTCCTAATTTGGTGTTTGATAGCGATTTAAGCATTATCGATTCATTTTCCAATACATCGACAGTTAAAAATGCGGACTCAAACTTATGCGACTCATTATGAAGCATTTTAGCTTTCTTTTCGTGATTTGGTTGAATCAAATCGAGTTCCACCATCAATTGGCAGCCATTGCAAACTCCCAAACTCAAAGTGTCTTTGCGAGCATAAAAATTGGTAAGCGCCATTTTTGCCTTTTCATTGTACAAAAATGCACCAGCCCAGCCTTTTGCCGAACCAAGAACGTCAGAATTTGAAAATCCACCTACAAAAACAATCATATTCACATCGCTAAGGTCTTCACGCCCCGAAATTAGGTCAGTCATGTGCACATCTTTCACTGCAAAACCAGCTTTGTAAAGCGAAAAAGCCATTTCACGGTCGCCATTTACTCCTTTTTCTCTAATTATTGCAGCTTTGGCAGTCCTTTTTGTTGTATCATTCCAATAATTAGAAATTTCACCACTAAAATCTGCCTTAAATTTGTACGCTAAAATTTGTTTATCGAAATTTTCAAAACGCTGTTTTGCCAAAATTTCACCAGACTGTTTTCTATCTAACAAATAGGAAGTTTTAAACCAAGTTTTGCGCAAAGCATCAACATCAAAAACATAATTTTGAGTATTTTTTTGTATCAAAAACTCTCTTTTTAAATTAACAACTGCAATTTTTTGAGCTAAAATTCCTTTTTTTGTAAAGAAATCAATAATTTCTACCGAATTTTGAACCTGAATAAGCACAGAAGGCTTTTCAGAGAACAAAATTTCAATAATATTGGCGTCAAAAGCGGATAAATCAACTTTCAAACCCGATTTTGTATTGGCAAAATTCATTTCAAGCAAAGTAGTAATCATTCCACCTGCCGAAATATCGTGCCCAGCAAGGATTTTCCCATTCTCGATTAATTCTTGCAAAGCATTGAAACAAGTTGCAAAATAAGTTGCATTTTCAACATCGGGAGTTTTAGTTCCCAATAAATCAAGGGTTTGGGCAAAACTGCTTCCGCCAATCTCAAACGAATGACTGCTTGAAAAATCAATGTAAAGAATTTCAGAATTTTCAATATTTTTAAGAACAGGTGTTACCGTTTTTTGTAAATCGGAAACTTCGGCAACTGCCGAAATAATTACTGTTCCGGGAGAAAATACAACGCCATCGCTATATTTTTGGGTCATCGAAAGCGAATCTTTTCCCGTAGGAACGCTAATTCCAAGCGCAATAGAAAAGTCGCTAATTGCTTGAACAGCATTGTATAAACGAGCATTTTCGCCTTCATTTTTTGCAGGCCACATCCAGTTTGCGCTCAAAGCAACTCCGCTCAAATTCCCTGTGAGTGGTGCCCAAACAATGTTAGTAAGTGCCTCAGCAATAGCAAGTTTTGAGCCTTTTTCGGGGTCAAGCAAAGCGCTAACGGGCGCATGCCCCAAAGAGGTTGCAATTCCGCTTTTTCCTTCATAATCGAGTGCCGAAATACCTAAGTTATTGAGTGGCAATTGAATTTCGCCAGCCGTTTGCTGCAAAGCAACTCGTCCGGTTACTGACCTATCCACTTTATTTGTAAGCCAATCTTTTGCAGCAACTGCTTCTATTTGAAGAACTTGCTCTATGTAAAATTGCAATTTCTCTTGCTGAAAAATTATTTCATTATAAATTTCTTTTTTCGACGAATCGACCAAAACTGTTTTAGGCGGATTTCCAAATAAATAAGCTAACTGCATATCAATGGGCGCATTACCTTTTTCGTCTTTAAAGGTAAATTGCATATCGCCAGTAGTTTCGCCGATTACATACATAGGCGAGCGTTCGCGCTCAGCAATTTGTCGAAAAGTTTCAACATGCTTATTTTCAATCACTAAGCCCATTCTTTCTTGCGATTCGTTACCAATTAACTCCTTAGCCGAAAGCGTTGGGTCGCCTATGGGCAATTTGTCTAAATGAATAAGTCCTCCGGTATTTTCAACCAATTCTGAAAGGCAATTCAAATGCCCTCCTGCTCCGTGGTCGTGCAACGAAATAATTGGATTTTCATCGCTTTCGGCAAATGCACGAATGGCATTGTAAGCCCGTTTTTGCATCTCAGGATTAGAACGTTGCACCGCATTTAATTCAATATCGCTTTTAAATTCGCCAGTTGCCACCGATGAAACGGCTCCGCCGCCCATTCCAATTCTGTAATTGTCGCCGCCCAGCAACACAAGCTTCTGATTTGGCTCAGGCACCCTTTTTTGTGCATGTTCCAAACGAGCAAAACCAATACCTCCGGCTTGCATAATTACTTTGTCATACCCAAAAACTTTTTCATTTTCGGCATGTTCAAACGTTAAAACGCTTCCACAAATCAAAGGTTGCCCAAATTTGTTTCCAAAATCACTCGCACCGTTTGAGGCTTTAATTAAAATTTCTTCGGGCGTTTGGTAGAGCCATTTTCGGGGTTTGTTGTTTTGTTCCCAAAATTTTCCGGTTTCCAAACGCGGGTAAGAAGTCATGTAAACCGCGGTTCCCGCTAAGGGCAAGCTGCCTATTCCGCCAGCCATGCGGTCTCTAATTTCGCCTCCAGAACCAGTTGCTGCCCCATTGAAAGGCTCTACGGTTGTAGGAAAATTGTGAGTTTCAGCCTTCAATGAGATGATAGAATCAATCTGTTTTTGTTCAAAAAAATCGGCTTGGTGATGAGTTTTGGGCGCAAATTGCAAAATTTTGGGTCCTTTTAAAAACGCCACATTGTCTTTGTAGGCAGAAATTATGTTTTGAGGATTTGCCTTTGAAGTAGCTTTAATTAGCTCAAAAAGGGTATTGGGTTTTTCCTCGCCATCAATTATAAAGCGTCCGTTAAAAATTTTGTGCCGGCAATGTTCCGAGTTTACTTGCGAAAATCCAAATACCTCACTATCAGTTAATTTACGACCTAAATCTTTGCTCACCGAGTTCAAATATTCAACTTCGTCTTGGCTCAAAGCTAAGCCTTCGGACTTATTATATGCCTGAATATCATCTATATAAATAATTTCTTGCGCTTTGGTTTCAATTGTGAAAATAGATTGATTCAAGCCTACGTAAAGTCGCTGAAGCATAGGGTCATAACTAGCATTTTGGTTTTCAACTTTTTGAAATTCTTCGATGCGAATGATGCCCGAAATGCCCATATTTTGAGTAATTTCAACGGCGTTGGTGCTCCAAGGCGTAACCATTTCCTTGCGTGGTCCTATAAAAAAGCCGTCAATGCTTTCATTTTGAAGCAATTTGGCATTTCCAAGTGCCCAAACTAATTTATCAATGTCGTTGGCAGATAAAATTTGCTTCGCATGAACAGCAAAAACAAGTTTTTCAGAAGCTTGAAAAAAATTTATCATAATTTCTTTTTAAAAGTAGATATATAAATGATGAATAGTTTTTAAATTAAAAGTAATTATCTGTTTTTTAATTAATTAAGACAAAACTGAAATATTCAGAAACTTCGATAAATGCAGAAGTATCAATTTTTGGAAGAAAAACAGATAAAAAATTGCAGCACAAAATTAAAAATTTCTAACTTGAAACGAAGTATTTCATTTTTTTTTAAGAAAAAAATAAAATGTTGAAATTGTTAAAAAAAAACTTTAACACTCATTTTTAGAGCCTTTCAAAACTCTATAAAAAAAAGCCAATTGTTGATAACTTATTTTTGAAAAAAAATAGCATACAATTTGGCTAAAAAATCAAAATGAGAGTTAAATAACTCATTTGAAAAAAGTTAAGTTCTATTTTTTTATTAAGTATCTAATTACAAAACACTTAAAAGAAAAGTAGAATTAGAGTACCCTTAACATAAGAAAATCAGTGAATTACAAAAAAAATATTTTTTTCAATTTTAGATTAAAATTGAGACTTTTTTCAGAAAAAAAGATTTTTAATCCCTATAAAATATCTTTTTTTGGCTACTTAAAATAAGGCTTTTTTTGATATTTTTCGATTATTAAGATGCAGTTAGGAACAATAAAAATATTAAATTAAATTCTATTTTAAGTCTAAAGTTTAAGTATTTAGCTAGTAAATATAGTTGCTTTTTTAACATTTTTTGGATTAGTAATTTGGCATTTTTTTTCACCTTTTCGATGAAAATTTTGAGAATAAGTGAATGTTAAATTTTTATTTTTTTTCAAAAAAAAATGAAGTCGCTAAATGCCTAAATTCCAAAAAATTATAAGTTAATAAATATGTTAATAAAAGATATAATAAACTTCAAATCAATAAATTAATTAACAAATAAATTAATTTTCGACTAAATAATTGATAGTAATAACAATACAAAAAAAATGGATTTTGCAAGAAAAAAAAATTTTTTTTTTTGTTTTTTTTCAACAATATTTGTTACAAGAAAAATGCAAAAAAATTTATTAATATTTTTGAAGGAGGAAAAAAGAAAATGATGCCAGAACATGTAGCCGTTTGGAACAGTTGTTTAGAGATTATCAAGGATAATATTCCTTCGGTAAGCTTTAAGACTTGGTTTCTTCCAATAAAGCCGTTAAAATTATCCAACAAAGTCTTAACCATACAAGTACCAAGTCCGTTTTTTTACGAATATCTTGAGGAACAGTACATTGACATATTGCGCTCTACTCTAAAAAAAGAATTAGGTACTGGTGCAAAGCTAGAATATAATGTAGTAATGGACAAAGAACGCCCTGATAAACAGTCATATACGGTAGCTTATCCCGAAAAAAGCAAATCGGTACCCGGCAACAAGCCTTTTCCTATGCCCATGTCGATTGGCAACGATAAGTCAATTCGCAATCCGTTTGTAATTCCAGGTTTGCAAAAGTTGCACGTAGATCCTCAATTAAATTCGGAATATACGTTTGGGAATTTTATTGAAGGCGAATGCAATCGCTTGGTGCGTTCGGCAGGAATTGCGGTTTCGAGCAAGCCAGGTGGAACGGCTTTTAATCCACTTTTCATTTATGGAAACTCCGGTTTAGGCAAAACTCATTTGGCTCAAGCTATTGGTATTCAAGTAAAAGAACAATATCCGCAAAAAATTGTGCTTTACGTTACTTCCAATAAATTTATCACTCAATTTACAGAAGCAACACGCAAAAATAACCAAAATGATTTCATTCATTTTTACCAAATGATTGATGTTTTGATAATTGACGATGTTCAAGAATTTGCAGGAAAAGAAAAAACACAAAATACATTTTTCCATATTTTCAATCATTTGCAACAGTCAGGGAAACAATTAATTTTAACTTCCGACAAGCCACCAGTAGAACTTAAAGGCTTGAATCAAAGATTGTTGTCGCGCTTCAAATGGGGTTTAGCCGCCGAATTGCAAACACCTGATTTCAATACGCGTTTGGCTATTTTGAGGCATAAAATTTACAAAGAAGGCTTGAGTATTCCAGACGATGTAATTAATTTTGTGGCTCAACACGTAAAAAATAATGTACGTGAGCTCGAAGGCAGTTTAATTTCTCTTTTGGCGCAATCGACTTTAAATAAGAAGGAAATTACGCTCGATTTAGCTAAAAATCTAATTGATAAGCTAGTTGTAAATACGAAAAAAGAACTTTCAATAGAAAAAATACAGCAAACAGTTTGCAATCATTTCAACTTACAAATAGCTGTTTTACAATCAAAAACAAGAAAAAGAGAAATTGTACAAGCTCGGCAAATAGCTATGTATTTTTCTAAAAATATGACCAAATCGTCATTAGCAGCCATTGGTTCGTTAATAGGAGGCAAAGACCATGCAACGGTTCTCCATGCTTGTAAAACGGTAATAAACTTACTCGAAACAGACAAGAAATTCAAACGCGAAGTTGTTGAAATTGAAAGAAAGCTTTTCATTGCCTAACAACCAAGTTTTTTTGAAAAAAAATATCCCGAAAATTTTAACATTTTCGGGATATTTTTTTAGCTAATTTTCTGATAGTTAAAAAGAATTATCTAAACTAAAAGATTAAGTACGTATTATTTAATAACAAATTCGTGCATAAAAATCTGCTTTGAATTGTAATTTACAACAAATTTATATTCTCCTTTTTCGAGCTTAGGCTCAATATTCAAATTCAAATTGCCTTGCAAATTATTAACCGGAACATCAATTTGATTAAAGCGGTAAGCTTCAAAGCCTGAATCGCCTTTGCGCAAAACGGAAAGTTTTGCAACATTTTCATTTACAGCAATTTCGGGCAAAACAAAACTTACATCTATGCTTTTAATCATTTTGCTTTTGTGCAAATCGCTTTTGTTTAAAAATACCGTTTTTTGTGTTTTTTTGCCTTCATTGAAGTAATAAACGGCTTTAAAACTACTCTCTGATAAGCTTTTAACAGTTTGCGTAGTTTCATTTAGTTTTAAAAGTTCATTGTCTTTTTGTTGAAGAATTTTATCTGTTTCTGTTTTCAGCTTTTCAAATTTAGCTTGCTCAGCATCAAATTTTGTTTGAAGGTCGGCTAAATAAGCTGTGTTTGTGGTAGATGTAGTTCCAAAACTTTCTAACTTTGCCTGCAATTCATTTACCCTATTATTGAGTAATTGTTTTTCTTTTGCAAGTATTTGGTTATTAAGCTCTGCGATTTTGAGTTCCTGCGCAATGCGCTGATTTTCAGCCAGAATTTTATTATCATTTGGGTTATTTACAGCCGCAGCAGTAGTTGTTTGCAAATCGGTCGAAATGGTTTCGTAATTTAATAAATGCCCATTTAATTCATCGAGCAAGCTTGCCATTTGTTTTCTATCCGATAAATTTGTGATAGAATTTAAATTTTTCTTTTTCTCAACCAGTATTTTTTGCAATTTCAAATAATTTTGCTTTAAAGCTTGATATTGAGAAGTTATCAATTTGTTTTCATTGTGCAAAGAATCTAATTCTACAATTTTAGTATCAATATCGCTTCTCAAGCCATAGAGTTTAAATTGTGCATTTTCGAGCTTTTCACCAGCAGATTCGGTTTTCCAAAAAAGGATAGAAATAATAATTGCCAATGCTAAAATAATAACAAAAAGCATATTTTTTTTGTCGCTTCCAATAGAAGAATTTGATTGGGTACCCATAATTTTGAACGGCTATTTTATAATTTTTGTAACTATTTCGCGTTTATTTTCGTCTGAAAGACTATTAATTGTATTTTTAAGAGCAGAGTTATTTGCTTGAGAAATGGCTCTAAATCTTTTGGTTGCAAAAGTTAAATTTTGTATCCTTTGTGCAAGATTATCAATGCTTTGCTGGGATTTTTTCTTAATAATCTGAGCTTTGAAAATAAAAAACAAAGAGAAAAGAACTAAAAAACCAACCGCAACAAAGATAAACAAATTATAGTTAGCAAAAAAGAATACTAAAAAAATAGAGCTTCCCAAAATAGCTACAATGGCAAAAAAACTGATTATACGAGAATTCAAAATATTCTTTTTTTGCTTTTTTTGTTCTGAATATAATTCAGAATTCAATTTATTAAGCAATTTTAATACGTTTTCTTTGTCGATAGCTAAATGCAATAATATTTTGTCTATTTTTGAAATATCCGTATTTGTTGATTGATTTTCAACTGATTCTTTATTAAGCAACTCCTCCTTTTGCTTTTGCTCTTGGTCTTGTACAAGAAGCAAAGGAGCATTTACTGCTTGATTTTCAATTTTTTGTGGTTTTATTTGCTCTTGTTGTATATTGAGTTGTTTTTTTGTTTCCAAATTTTGCTTTTCTTTATTAGCCGAAACCTCCATCGACACAAAATCGCTAACTAAATAATTATATAAAATCAGCCCCAAACCAAAAGATATAAGAAATATACCGAATGCAAATATGTAACTTGACTGGAAATCAAGCAAAATAGAGAATTTAGTTTTAAGCATTACAAAGATTAAACCCAAAACTACTAAACTAAAAATAGATACTGGGTGCGCAAGTTTATGCATACTATGAAATTATGTTTAGAACTTTGTTAGCAATTATAAAATTGTTAATTAGATGAATTAAAGATTTTTTTTTTAACACTTCGACACAAATTCATCATTAATTAAATGCTAAAGTAACTATTTTTTTATAAAATTAGAATGGCTTGACAAAAAAATAGGTAAACAAAAGGTAAACACGATTAAGTAAAACACTAATTAACAAACAATTACACGAACAAAAAAATGTAATAGGATTGCTACATTTTTATATTTTAAGGTATTTGTGCAATAAAAAAGCACTTTACGTTTGTATTCAAAGTGTTATACGCAAGATAATAGCAAAAAACAACTTTTTTCTTTAACTTTTTCAAAAAATTGTATAATTGAATTTTTTTTGATACCTTTGTTTTCTGTATTTTATACCAAATCAAGTAGGTTAATACAGAATAAAATTATTGTATTTTATAATTTAAGTAATTAAATTCACAGCAAATCAATCGTACTTGGTTGCATTTATATAATTTAGGCAAAATTAATAGAACGTTTTTTAATATACAAAATACTAGAATAGTGAACTTTATAACAAATATTAAACAAAAAATCGGCTACTATATTCTTAGGAAAAATATTAAAAATAGCAAAAGAAAAAAAGCTTTTTTTAATTTTGATTCTGCAAAAACAGTAGGTATCATTTTTGATGCATCTCACCAAGATTCGTATCTGATAGCCAAAAGTTTTATGGCAAACTTAGATAAAAAAAATATTAAGGTAGAAGCCGTAGGCTATGTTAAAACCAAAGAAGCTATCTCTTATTTTCCTCACCACGAGGGCATATTTTTCTTTTCAATAAAAGAGGCAAATTGGTATTTTAAGCCTAGTTATCAAGAAATTATCGAATATTCTAAAAAGTCATTTGATATTTTAATTGACCTAAGCATGTCCGATTTGCTACAAATCAAATTCATTATCGGTCTGTCAAATGCTCGATTAAAAATAGGAAGAGGTGCTGAAAATCAAGAATTTTACGACATCATAATTAATGTAGATCAAAATAAATCACTCAAAGAATTTATTGATTTGATTAATCACTATATGTCCGTTTTAAAAAACTCAAAATAAGTATATAATCTATAAAGCGATATAAAATGTCAAATTTCAAATTTGCAGGTACAGGTGTAGCAGTAATTACTCCGTTCAAAAGCGACAAATCAATTGATTATACGCAGCTAGAAAATCATATTAATTATTTGATTAACAACAAGGTAGAATATTTAGTGGTACTTGGAACGACTTCCGAAGCATCAACCATGAGCGATAGCGAAAAGCTAGAATTGGTACAATTTTTTATTGCAAAAAACAATAAACGAGTGCCTTTAGTTATTGGAATGGCTGGAAATGATACCAATAAGATTGTAAACAAAATCAAAAATTACAATTTTGAAGGACTCGATGCCATTCTTTCGGTTTCTCCTTATTATAACAAACCGCAACAAGAAGGTATCTATCAGCATTACAAGGCTATAGCAGAAGCAAGCCCAGTTCCGGTGATATTGTACAACGTTCCTGGAAGAACATCATCAAACATAAATGCCGACACAACTATAAGATTAGCAAACGATTACAAAAATATTATTGCCATAAAAGAAGCTTCTGGCGATTTAATGCAAGCCATGAAAATAATAAAAAACAAACCTGCTGATTTTGAAGTACTTTCGGGCGACGATGGTTTGGCTCTGCCTATGATTGCAGCTGGCGCAAAAGGCGTTATTTCGGTGGTAGCTAACACTTTGCCAAAGCATTTTTCCGATTTAATTCGCTTTGCACTGCAAAATGATTTTGCAAAAGCCAACGAGATTCAATATAAGCTATACAATATGTTTCATTTGATTTTTGAAGAAGGAAATCCGGCAGGTGTAAAAGCCGCTATGGCATATCAAAATTTATTGAACGAAAATTTGCGACTACCATTAACTCCTATTTCGGAAAATCTTAGAAATAAAATTATAGCTGAAATGAAAAAAATAGGCTAATATACATTTACCGGAAAACTTTTTTTTGATAAATCTTACAATTAAAGTTGAATGTTATAAACTAACATTCAACTTTTGATTTTTAAAGTAACGCAATTTTTTTAAAACTATAATTTTCTACGGAAATATTATTTTAAAAAGTCTAGTAAAACCTTATAATTGATTAAGATGGAAAAATTAATTGCTCAATTAAATAAACAATTTGAAAATGCAAAGCCCGAAGAAATAATTTCCTATTTCCTTTCCGAGTACAAGGGAAAAATAGCTTTATCGTCGAGCTTAGGTGCTGAAGACCAGATACTAACACATTTAGTTGCAAGCATCGACAAGTCGTGCCGCATTTTTACGCTCGACACCGGAAGATTGTTTCCTGAAACTTACGATTTAATCGAACGAACCAACAACAAGTATAAAATTAAGCTCGAAGTTTTTTTTCCCGATTACAAAGAAGTAGAGCAAATGGTTAATACAAAGGGAATTAACTTGTTTTACGAAAGCATCGAAAATCGCAAAGAATGTTGCAAAATACGTAAGTTGCAGCCACTTGCGCGTGCTTTTGCAGGCTTAGAAGTTTGGATTTGTGGACTTAGACGCGAGCAGTCAGTTACGCGTGCCGACATGCAAATTGTAGAATGGGATAAAGGCAATAACATGCTCAAGATAAACCCATTAATAGCTTGGAGCGAACAAAATGTTTGGGATTATATAAAAGAAAACCACGTGCCTTATCACGCTTTGCACGACAAAAATTACCCCAGCATTGGTTGTCAGCCTTGCACGATGTCGGTAAAACCTGGTGCCGATGTGCGTTCGGGTCGCTGGTGGTGGGAAAATCCAGAACACAAAGAATGTGGGCTTCATGCCAAAATAGAATAAATAGGAAAACAAAAAAGCAGCAAAATTTCTAAATTTTGCTGCTTTTTTTATGAAAACCTAATTTTTTTAGCTAAATAAACTATTTACAAATTCAATTCGATTAAAAATTTGTAAATCTTCCATTCGTTCACCTACGCCAATATATTTCACCGGAATTTTAAATTGGTCAGAAATTCCAATGACTACTCCTCCTTTTGCAGTTCCATCTAATTTAGTAAGAGCCAAAGCATTAACCTCGGTTGCTTTAATAAATTGTTTAGCTTGCTCAAACGCATTTTGTCCGGTAGAGCCGTCAAGAACCAAAAGAATTTCGTGTGGTGCATCAGGAATTGTTTTTTGCATAACATTTTTAATTTTGGTAAGCTCGTTCATCAAGTTTACTTTGTTGTGCAAGCGTCCGGCGGTGTCAATTATCACAACATCAGCATTTTGCGCAACTGCCGATTTTACGGTGTCGAAGGCAACCGATGCTGGGTCAGAACCCATATTTTGCTTTACAATTTCCACGCCTACTCGCCCAGCCCAAATAACAAGCTGGTCAACGGC
>JFJP01001890.1_pt1 | contig 21822 bp, 19 predicted proteins | sample 431651 | NCBI WGS metagenome assembly JFJP01 (sample SAMN02602958, study PRJNA72255) | Microbial mat metagenome, whole genome shotgun sequencing project. | biome: fresh water; feature: sink hole; material: water; isolation source: purple microbial (photo- and chemosynthetic) mats found in...
CGGGACGAAGGTGGGGGAGGTGAAAATGAATTCGAGGGATTCGATTTGTTCGAGTTCAGCCTTGAGGGCATCGAACGCGTAGATGGAAAAGCAGGACGCCGCGATCTTGAGTTTCGCACCGGGCGTGACGGATTTCTTGAGATTGTCCCCGAGGAGATGGGTGATATTGTCGATGATTTCCATCAGGAAAAAGGTTGAGCCATGCAGCTAGCAGGAAACAGGACGATTCAAACGGTTTGGGGGCTTAGTGAAAAGGCTCGTTTTTCACGATGTCTGCGTTGCGCTCTCAGTCGTCTCCGGAACCGCAGCATGCGTTCGCGGAGTGACGGGGAAAGGCCGAGGCGAATTCTCCGACATTCCCGTCATCATGGGCGTGTGACCTCTGGCACAAGTACCTGTTCATCGCGCACGGGCACCCATTCATCGCGTAACGGGGGTCCGTACATCGGGAACAGGCACTCGTTCCTCGCGTAACGGGGGGCCATACCTCGGGAACAGGCACCCGTTCCTCGCGTAACGGGGATCCGTACCTCGGGAACAGGCAGTGGAAACACGGGGCAACGGCCTCGGGATCGAGTTTTTTGAGCCCGTTCATCGCGCATCAAGACACCGCACCCGCAAACCAAAGGTCCGGCACCTCGCGGCGGGAGTGGCTCGCGGATCACTAAGGATCATTACCGTGGAAAGAACAATTCGCAACGATGATTACTGATTATGGAATCACGTTTTAATTAAATTACCAAATGTGTAATTTTAAGGTTGACGGGGTCCGATTGGTTCGGCAGAGTTCGGGCAACATGATTGTCACGGGATTCACCAAACAATTAGGGAGCGACGCGGAACAGAAATGCGCGGGGCGCTTTCTGGCATGGCTGGGCGAGGCAAGGAAGGGTCAGTGGAAAAGCTGGCCGGAACTGCTGCGGCGCTTTCCGACCGCCCGTCGCATGGATGATCACGAGGCCCACTTTCCGCTGGCGGCGGATGGCACCGGAATCCGCGCGGCGGTGATTTTCAATCCCGGCGTGTTGCGCCTGCTGTGCATCGCCCCGGCCACGGCGGCTCGCCGCCAGATCCCTCTGTCCCATCCTCACAGCCAGCCACAACCCCATGAATCCTAATCCAAACTATGAAACCAATCAAAACTCCCGAACAACACGCCGAAGCACTCTCCTGCCTCGACTCCCTGTTTTCGCGAGGTGAAAGCCTGACCCAGGAGCAAAGGGACGAACTGGAGATCCTCGCCACCCTGATCGAAAAATACGAGCGGGACACCTACCCCGTAGCATCCCCCACCCCGCTGGAAGCCATCAAGTTCCGCATGGAGCAGATGGGTTACAAACAGAAAGACCTGGCCGGACTGGTGGGCGGCGCGAGCCGGGCCTCCGAAATCATGACCGGCAAGCGCGGGCTCACCACCGAGATGATCCGCCGACTGCGGGACGAGTGGGGTATCCCCGCCGACTCTCTGCTCGGCGGTGCCACGCCCGACCCCGACCCATCCGCGCCGACTCCCGGCGCGGATGGCGCGTACGATCCCGACAACTACCCGCTGAAGCAGATGTACGGCCGCGGATATTTCCCGAAATATTCCAACGACTGGAAGGGCCACCGCAAGGATCCTGCAGGGCTGCTGCGGGACCTCTACCCACACGGCTCCGGAGTGCGGCGGGAACTGGCCCATTGTCGGCAAGGTGGCGGCGAAAACGCAAAGGCCAACCGGCACGCGCTGGACGCCTGGCAACACCGGGTGCTGGTGCGGGCGGCGGAAAAAAAGAACCTGCCCGCCTATGACCGTGCGGCGCTAGATGGGAATTTCCTGCGCTGGCTGGCCGGACTGAGCGTGCTGACGGATGGGCCGCGGCTGGCCTGCGAGGCGCTGGCGGAGAAGGGCATCGCCATGGTGATCGAGCCGCATCTCGAACAGACCTATCTGGACGGAGCCGCCCTGCTAGGCAGCGACGACCGGCCGGTGATCGGGCTCACCCTGCGGCACAACCGGCTGGACAATTTCTGGTTCACCCTCTTCCACGAAATCGGCCACGTGCTGTTCCACCTCTCGCCCGAGAATCCGGTAATTCTCGATGTGGACATCGACCGGAGGAAAACCGATGTGGTCGAGACCGAGGCAGACCGCTTCGCGCTGGACACGCTGATCCCACCGGGCGCGTGGGACGAGCAGGTGCGCCACCTGCACTTGGCCGCCGAAATCCGCGCCGCAGCCAAGCGGCTGTGCGTCCATCCGGCGGTGATCGCCGGTCGCCTGAGACGCGAGGCGAACGACTACCGCATGCACCGCACGCTGGTGGGCTACAACGAGGTAAAAACGGTCTTCGGCATCACGGAGGAAAACTAACGAAGATGCACCACGCAACCTACGAACACAAACTTTTCGGACGGCTCGGGGAGCCGTCCCGATCCCTTTCCCAGGCGGAGGACTCCACGCAGACCTCCGGCTCCGAAAAAACGCCCGGCACGGCCCGACCGCGAGTGCGGATCCGGGAGCACCGTCCGGGCTTCACCGTTTAGATGTATCTAATGATGGCTAACGCCCGTACATCCACCCAACGCCGCCGGCCTGGCAGAAAGGCCGAAGACATCCGTCTCGTGTGGAAGGAGCAAGCTCCGGAAGCCGTGTTTGCGGACAAACCCCTCGCTGAACTTGAAGCCTCGCTTGCGGAGCTCCAACAGTCCAACGAAGAACTGAAGATCAAGGATCAAGCCCGCTCGGCCGCCGTAAAAACGCGCGACGACAAGGTGAAGTCCCTGGCCGCGCTATTGCGCAACGTCGTGAAGGGCGTGCAGTGCCACCCTGCCTACGGCGAGGACAGCCCGCTGTATCGCGCGATGGGCTACGTGCCATTCAGCGAACGCAAAACCGGCCTCATCCGGCGCCCGAAAGCGGGCACCGGTGGCGCTGCCGCAATTGAAAAAACCGTCGTCTGATTCGCTCCTGGCAGAGTAAGAAATCAGAACGACGGCTTGAGAACCCAACCACCGGTCCGCAAGGGCCGGTGGTTTTTTGTTCGACGGCAAGATAGGCACGGTCCCACGAAAATGCCAAGGAAAGGATTTCCAGATTTGCGACCACCCTTGATCCGCCGCATTCGCTATTCCGCCACGTCACCACCCTGGAGAACGCGTTTGTGGCGCTCACGCGGCAGGACTGACAAAGGGAATGAACGCCTCGTCCCCTCCCCCTATTTTTCAGACTCCACCATCCCCCGGTAGCGCCAGGGCGCGTAACCGAGCTTGCGTAATTTCCCCACGTCGAGGCCGCAGGCGCTGACTCTCCACACCGGAAACGGCCCGGCCTCATACGCCGCGATTTCCTTGCCGGGCACCTTCCACGCCACGAACAGCACGACGTGCCGGTCATTGAGCAGGATATCGCCCGGATGCAGGTCGTCCCACGACGCGAGGGGATCGCAGATTCCGGGCAGCTCGCGGGTGGAATACGGGCGCTTGAGATTCCAGCAGCGCGAGACGAATCCCGAGCAGTCGATGCCGCACGACTCGGCGCTGACCCCGGCATCTCCGAGCGCGCGTTTCGCCGGATCCGCGATGTCGCCCGCCTTCTTCCCGGCGGCGATTTTTTCCAAAAACGATTCCGGCGTGTCGAAGCCGCCCCACTGATAGGGCATGCTTCGCGCGGGCACGCCCGGCTGCCACCACCCACGGCGGTCGCCGGATTTCATGAGTGTCCGGTCCGGGGTCTTCACCACGATCCCTTTCGAATCCGGCCCGTGCCGGACATGCCGCTCCTCCGGCATCCATTGCACCCGGGTGTAGCGATAGGCGGTGGCGATCGCCTCGTCCGGCGTGACCCGCGGCGCGCAGGAAGCGCAGAGAAGGGAAATCAAAATCAGCTGGAAAATTTTCACGCGCCCGAGGATTAACAATCCGCCGCGGGAACGGTCACGGAGAAAATGGCCGATCCGGCAGCTTGATCTTTCCCCCCAAGCCCGCAAGCTCCCGCACCCAGACCATGCACGGCACGTTGCGATTTGAAAATGTCACCAAGCGCTTCGGCAACTTCACCGCAGTCGATTGCGTGACGCTGGAAGTCGAGCACGGCAAGGTGTTCTCCCTGCTAGGCCCGTCCGGCTGCGGAAAAACCACCTTGCTGCGGATGGCCGCCGGATTTGAGACACCGGACGAGGGCCGGGTCCTGCTCGATGGCCGCGACATCACCGGACTTCCGCCCGAGCAACGCCCGGTCAACACGGTGTTCCAGAACTACGCGCTCTTCCCGCATCTCAGCGTGCGGGACAACATCGGCTTCGGGCTGAAAATCGCGAAACTTCCCAAAGCGGAAATCACCCGCCAGGTGGACCGGATGCTGGAACTGGTGGATCTAACGTCGCACGCCGACAAGATGCCGGCCAAACTCTCCGGCGGACAGAAACAACGCGTCGGCATCGCCCGCGCACTGGCTAACAAACCGCGCGTCCTCCTGCTGGACGAGCCGCTCGCCGCGCTCGACCTGAAGCTCCGCCAGCGCTTGCTCGTCGAGCTGGATGCGATCCATGACGAGGTCGGCGTCACCTTCCTTTACGTCACCCACGACCAGGGCGAGGCGATGTCGATTTCCGACACCATCGCGGTGATGAACCAAGGCCGCATCGAGCAGACCGGCAAGCCCGTCGAGATTTACGAAACGCCGCGCACCTCCTTCGTCGCGGCATTCATCGGCGACACGAATTTCCTCGAAGGCCGCGTCACGGAATCCCTCGGCGAGCGCTTCTCCCGCGCGGAGATCCCCGGACTCGGCGCGGTGACGATCGACAACGACAAACCGGTGCGCCCCGGCGACCGGATCCATCTGTCACTGCGCCCGGAAAAACTGATGGTCTCCCGCGAAAAGCCGGCGAACGGCCCCTGGGACAACTCGGTGCCCGGCACCGTGGAGGACATCATCTACTTCGGCTCACACACCCGCTACTGGGTCCGCTGCGGCGGCTACCGGATCTGCGCCGAGCAACAACACCGCACCTTCCCGCTCGACGAAACCGCCCCGAGCTGGGGCGACCCGGTGTGGCTGCGCTGGCACGCGAACGACGGGTTTTTGCTAGAGCAATACCGCGAGGAGGACGAGGAGCTGCTGACGCTGCCGGAGGAGTGAGTGGAGCGCGGAATTTATTCCGATGCCTTTAAGGATTGGATAGAATTTCGGTCGATTTCCTTATCCCGGCAGGGATTGCAGCGGATAGCCCGGGGTCGAGGAGCGGTAGCGACGACTACCCCGGGTCTCGGTTTTCAAAGATTCGCACCCTGAAAGGCGTGCCAGAAGGGCTCGATGCACCACGGACATCCGCTACTTCTGCGACCCACTACCGGGGTCGAATTCTTCTATTTCCTCGTTTCCCCGGGTGTTCGTCGCTGTCGCTCCTCGACCCGGGGCTACAATCCGTGATCCCTGCCGGGATCAAGAAGCGAAGTGCAAGGATCCAATCCTTAAAGGCATTGGCCTTCCGCCCTCGTCATCGTGTGGTTGCGACCACCCGGCCCGCCGGGCTGGCATGGTGCCGGGCCTTTGGCCCTCAAGAGCGCCATCTCATTTTCCGACACACCTTCTCAATTCCAACCATCAGGCTTCGATCCCGAGCTTCGTGCGAAGGCGTTCGATCTCCTCGGACAGCGCGCCCCAGCGGGTGTAGCTGACTTCCAGCGATTTCGCGAGTTTGTCCACGGCGTTGGTGACCTCGCGGAGTTTGCCGGAATTGTTGCTTACTTCCTCGCTGGAGAGTTGCTGGGTGAGGGTCGCTTGCGCGCCTTCAAGCTCGGCGATTTTCGCTTCGAGCGCGGTGAATTCGGTTTCCAGCGGCTTGAGGACCTTGGAGCGGATTTCGCGCTGCTCGGCCTCGATCCGGCGTTGTTCCTTGCGATTCACGCCGGGGACGGATTGCCGGGACGAGCCGTTGGCCGACGCGGCGCTGCCGAGCGTGGTGAGGCGCGGGGCGATGCCCTTTTTCGCGGCCTCGTCCTCGGCGGACTTTTCCAAGTAGTAGGTGATGTTTCCGGCGTAGAGTGTCGGTTGCTCGCCGGGGCGGAATTCGAGGGTCTTGGTGACGAGGGCGTCGAGGAACTGCCGGTTGTGGGAAACGATCATCACGCTGCCGGGGTAGTCGATGAGCGCGCGCTGGAGCACGTCCTGCGATTGCATGTCGAGGTGGTTCGTCGGCTCGTCGAGGATGAGGAAATTCGCGGGACGCAGCAGCATGCAGACCAGCGCGACGCGCGAACGCTCGCCGCCGGAGAGGACGCCGATTTTCTTAAAAACATCGTCGCCGCGGAAAAGGAAGCAGCCGAGCAGGTTCCGGGCGTGCGGCATGGCCTCGCGGGAGGCGGCGGCCTCGACGGTTTCGAGCACGGTGAGCTCCGGGTCGAGCTCGTCGGCGTGGTTCTGGGAGAAAAACGAGGTGGCCACCTTGTGGCCGAAGGTGTGGGTGCCGGCGTCGGGTTCCTCCTGCGCGGTGATCATCCGGCAGAAGGTGGATTTGCCCGCGCCGTTCGGGCCGACGATGGCGAATTTCTCGCCCTTGTTGATTTCGAAATCGAAGCCGCTGAAGATGTTGAGCGCGCCGTAGGATTTCGCCACGCCGTCGAGTTTTGCCACGGTGTGGCCGGAGTTCGGCGGTGGTGGGAATTTGAAATTCATCACCGCGTCGTCGCGCTCGGGCTGCGGGATGCGCTCGATTTTCGCGAGCATCTTGATGCGCGATTGCACGAGCGTCGCCTTGTTCGCCGAGGCACGGAAGCGGTCGATGAAACGCTGGATTTCGCCGATCTCGCGTTGTTGGGCTTCGTATTGTTTGAGCTGGATTTCCTTCCGCAGCACCGACTCGCGTTCGAAGTAGGAGAAATTCCCCGCATACTCCTCGGCCCGGCCGTTCGCGAAGGCGATGGTGCGGGTGCAGAGCGTGTCGAGCAGCGCGCGGTCGTGGGAAATGAGCAGGATCGCACCGGGGTAGTTGATCAGGTATTGCTCGACCCAGATCTGGGTGCCGATGTCCAAATGGTTCGTCGGTTCATCGAGCAGCAGGACTTCCGGCTCCTGGAGGAACAGCTTCGCCATCGCGATCCGCATCTGCCAGCCGCCGGAGAATTCCGAGCAATCGCGGGTGAAATCCTTGGCTTGGAAACCGAGGCCTTTCAGCACCGATTCGATCCGCGGCTTCATGCGGGCCGGGTCGGTGGCGTCGAGCAACAGCTCCAGCTCGCCGATTTCCTCGAGTAAATCGCCGTAGGGTGAAGAGCGGGGATCGAGCTTGGTGAGTTCGTTGGAAAGCCGGTCAATTTTCTCGCTGAGCGCCATCGTTTCGCCGAACGCGGACTCGGTTTCCTGCCACAGCGTGCGGCCTTTCACGTGAATCCCTTCCTGCGGCAGGTAGCCGATGCGCGTCCCTTTCGGCGCGTGGATCTGGCCGGAGGTTGGCCGGATCAGTCCCGCCACGCATTTCATGAGCGTGGACTTGCCCGCACCGTTGTGACCGGCGAAGGCGATGCGCTCGCGCGGCTGGACGGAAAAGGCAAGGTCGTTGAAGAGGACGCGGGCGCCGAATTCAACGCGGAGTGACTGGACGGAAATCATCGGAGGCGGAAGATGCACGCCACGGGCGCGGGGTCAAGCCCCAGGGGGAGTGGGATCAGTCGGCCGTGGACGGGGCCGAAAGCACGAGGCTGCGGGAGAGCTTGGTTGCGGCCTTTTCAAAGGTCACGAGCGGCAAACCGTTGGTGGTGTATTCCGCGTGAATCAGGCGGTCGAGGAATCCCGGTTTGGCGGTGGCGAGTCCGGCGACGGAGAGCAAATCGATCAGTCCGGGCTGAACGACGAAAGTGGGTAGGGAAAGTAGGTTGAGCAGACCTTGGAAAATCTCGGACTTCGCCATCCGGTAGTGATGCTGACAGGCGAAATAGGCTTCGGAGACCACGAGATTCGAAACAAAGACGACGACTCCGGACTCCTCGACTTCCGCGAGATAATCACGGGCGACTTCGGCAAGGGGCTCTGGCTGGCCGGTGAGCAACCGCATGAGGACGGAGGTGTCCAATCCGGCGCGGATTTCAGGACGGTTCATTCCAGTTCTCTACGATGCTTTTCCGGATGGATTCCGAAGAGTGGTCGGTCACGTTTTCCGGAACCAGATGAGCCAATGGGGCCTTGAAATTCCGCCAATCGACCGCTGGTGAGACTTTCGTAGCAGGCTTTCGCTCACGCAGCCATTGCTCGAAGAGACTGATCGTCACATCCCGCAGGGTGCGCCCTTCGCGGGCGGTTTCTGCTTTCACTTCGCGGTAAAGCTCATCGGGAATCTGAAAGGTGGCTTTCATGGATACAGCTTGCTGTATTCATGGCCTGAGGTCAAGGCTCCGGATCTCGTCAAAAGTCCATTCCCCATGAGAATTGAACGCCAAGTGTGGGATTTTCATCGCCAAACCAGATCAAGCCCCGATCTGCCTTGCCGCCTGCAGCGTGTTTTTCATCAACATCGCGATGGTCATCGGGCCGACGCCGCCGGGCACGGGGCTTATAGGATTGCAGCCCGTTCTTCTGCGCGAATTTCGCCAAACCCGGTATGTGTTCGCCGAGCAGGGAGCGGGAAGGTCCAACGAGATTGATGACGGCGAGGCGCATGGGATGATATCAAGCAAGAGCCTCCAAGGGCAGTACTTGAATGGATTCCCCGAGAGGATAGGACTTACGTCCCGGGTAGATGACAAGAAGCTCGTCTAACTTCAAATCATCCATGGCGATTTTCATCGAAGCGGTGAGTTTGGGAGCGTCCCGCCGCTTGCACTCGATGCCGATCCTTTTTCCATCCTTGAACAACAGGAGATCGAGCTCCGCGCCATTGTGGGTGGCCCAGAAATACTCCTGATCCGGTTGATAGTGGCGGAGGGTTTCCTCGATCGCGTAGCCCTCCCAGGAAGCGCCGATCTTCGGATGGGTGAGCAGGTCGTTTTCGGATTTGATATGGGTGAGTGTGTGGAACAGCCCGGAATCCCGGAAGTAGATTTTGGGCGCTTTGACTTGCCGCTTCCCGAGATTTTCATGCCAAGGTTGTAGCTGGCGAATCATGAAAGTGTGGGTGAGAAGATCCACATAGCGCCGGGTCGTCGTGGCCGAAACGCCCATCGAGCCGGCGATCTCCGACGCATTCCAAGTCTGCCCATGACAATGGGCGAGCATGGTCCAGAACCGCATCATGGCGACCGGGGAAATTCCCATTCCTGATGCAGGCAGATCCCGCTCAAGAAAAGTGCTGACAAATCGACTCCGCCAAACGGAACTGTCCTGGTCGTTTTCCGCCAGATATGACAGGGGGAATCCCCCGCGCAGCCAATGCCGTGGCATCGCAGTCGCACCGACTTCCGACAGATTAAAGCCGGTCAACTCCAAGGTCTCGATGCGACCGGCCAAGGACTCCGACGATTGCCGGAGCAATTCCGGAGCCGCGCTGCCGAGCACGAGGAACTTCGCGGGATTCGGCTGACGGTCCGCAAGCACCCGCAGCAGCGGGAATAACTCCGGCTTGCGTTGGATCTCATCGATGACGACCAAGCCCGTCAAACTCTCCAGCGCCAGCTTGGGCTGATCCAGGCGGGCCAGGCTCTCCGGATCTTCGAGATCGAAATAGTTCACCGAATCCGGTGGGACAAATTCCCGCGCCAAGGTAGTTTTTCCACATTGCCGGGGACCCAACAACGCGGTCACCCGGCTCCGGCGCAGGGCGGTTTCAATCTTGGTTTTTACGCCGTCACGGTGAATCACATCCCGAAATTACCATGAAAATTGAATACTTAAAGTAGAATTTTCATGGTAAAATCAATGCATGCTCCGATCTGCCGCGCCGCTTGCAGCGTGTTCTTCATCAGCATGGCGATGGCCATCGGGCCGCCGCCGCCGGGGATCAATCGCCATGGTCTTCGAACAACGACTCCAAATCTCCCGCTGCCACCATTCGTAGCGCCTTCTTTCGCACTAAAGAATCAGCAACATCGACTACCTGCATTCTCCCATCTTTCATTCGTCCAACCATCAACCGGCCGAAATCCATCCCATGCTTGTCCGCAAACTGAGCGAGGCCCTTGACCTTCGCCCAAGTATCGTTCCGCGAATCATCGTGCGGCTCCAACACATCCACTTCATAGCTCTTGCCCTTCTTCCGAACGATGAGGAAGTCGGGATAAAAGGGTTTTTCCCCTGCCAATTCATAGGGCACGCAAAGCGCCCACGGGCGCCTGTCGAGATTTCTCAACCAACAGACGAAATCATCCGCCTCCATGGCGGATTCGAGAAACTCAATCTCCCATGAATTCAAAGTCGCTGCGAAATCTCCCGCTTCATCGACAAAAAGGTGATTCTTCCAAATCTTGTCACCCGGTTTTTCCACGATGACCTCTGGCAATTCCCACTCGTGAGTAACCGCCCTGCCGCTCGATTGGATCAACTGATGGAATCGTGCCCGCTCCGCTTCCGGCAGCTCCTTGATTTTCACCTTGGAGACCGCCCACAGCGCCTCGAACTCTTTCCTCGCCAGTTTTTCCATCGCGCCCAGCGTTTCGCCCTGCCTGATGATTGCGAACAACTCCAATTTCGAATCGCCAGGGTTCTCCTTGTCCTGATAGCGCTTCCAATAGCTCCGGTGCAACCCCTCGCCCGCCGCAAGCACACGGCCCGACTCATCAAAAAGCTGATCGATGTTCTCCTGTGAAAGCACGAGCTTGGTGGTGTTGGTGGTCGTGGCCTTCATGCCGCCAACCGAAATGTGCGTTACATCCACCTCGATCTCTCCTCCCTCGCGCACCACTGACCGCCAATCCTTCTCCCGCTTCGCATAAAGCTCCCCGAGTTCCTTAAGCTTTCCCGTCAGGGTCTCCCGCATCTTCTCATCGGCCTTCTTGTCGATCCCTTCGTGAACCAGCAACCCAGCAAGCCGCAACGCCCGTTTCACATCACTCATCCTGGGTGCGCGATTCACACTGTAGGTGGGGAGCTTCGCGAGGTGCTTGAAGACATCGGTAAAATCCGGATTCCGGCCATAATACCCGGCATCCGTGGTGGTTTTGCTTGGCACTCCGTCATGTTCATCCGGGCTGCGGAGTTTCGAGAGCACCGCTTCCAGTGTCTCCTTGTCGTAGTGCGGCAGGAAGAGTTCCACCGTATTGAGCGCTTCGTCGCTCTCGATCCGCCTGGCGAGCGGTGTCCGGATCATTCGTCCCACAAGTTGGGCGATGCTGGTCGGATCCTGAGCGCGGCGGAAACTCATCATCACCTCGGCACGCGGGCAATCCCAGCCCGTCGTGAGCGCGGTTTTGAAAAGAACCACCTTCACGTCCTGCGCGTCCTGAATCCGCGATGCGTCCATCCGCCGGATGATGCGCTGCCCATACTGGATTTCTTCTTTGTCCTGGAAACAATGCACGATCTCATTGACAGCCAGCGGACCCGTCTGTCGTTCGATCACCCGGACCACGTCATGCAGTGGCGTCTTAGTCAGCGTGCCTTCGCTTCCGTCCTCCACTTGCACGACCAGCACCGGCCTTACCTTGTCCCGCTCTTTCTCCCGCGTGCAGTATTTTTCCCAACGGTCACGGAACTGCTTCCAGCGGGCGGCGGCGTTTTCCAGCAACGTCAGATCGCTCTCGGCATTGGTCTTGGGGCAGGTGGCGATGATGAGATCCTTTAGCAATCCGCTCTCGCGTACCATCTCGGGCGTGATGTTTACCGGCCGCTGCGTGCGGCTTGTGTTTCCAAGCAGTTCCGTAAAGCGCTGGGGCGTCGCGCTCATGCCTAGAACCAAGGGAACCGCCGGCAATCCATCCGCCTCCGAGCCAGTGATGAACTTCTGCATGATCGGCTTTCTCGACTTGTCCGTCACGCCTGCTCCGCGGTGCGCCTCATCAATAATCAGAATGAAATCCTGCGGGGACTCTGCGATGGTGTTGGCCACCGTTTGCCAGAAGGTGAACGTCTTCTTGTCTCCACCTTTGGTCAGCAGTTTGTCTTTGCCGAGGAGCTGGGTGTTGATGAAATACAGACAACCGGGCTGCAAGCGCTCCTCGTCGAAGCTGTCGCTCTCCACAGTGAAAAGCTTGTGAAAACGCAGGTGCTCGCAAGCTGCCATGAGCTTGCTTTTGCTTTGCTGGTTGAGTTCCGGGGAGTCGGACAGCCAGAGAAACGTTGTCTGCGGCCTTGGAACGATTCCGTCTTCGCCACCCAGCAGCCAATCGATGACAGCTGCCACGGTGATGGTTTTGCCCGATCCGGTCGGCGCGCTCAGAACGATTGCCTCCAAGTCGCCCTCCGCCACGCTTTGTCTTGCCTGCGACAGCCGCGACAGAATCAAGCGGGCCGATGTGTTCTGGAAATCCTTCAGTTCAAATTTCATGCGGCGTCATTTCTTCTGGTTGCCGTAAGGCGGGTTTTCCTCGCGCAGCAGTAAGGCTTCACGTTCCTGTTGCTCGGCCCATTCGCGAAGTTCCGCCGCGTTTTTGACGCGTGGGCCTGAGTGTGGATGCTCCGCCGCCCAGCGGCGGGTGTTCTCGCCCATGCGGCGCACATCGTCACCGGCTTCGACGGCCAGCGCGTCCTTGATGCTCCAAAGCTCCTCAAAAATCGGGTCGGTTTTCGTTTTCATAAGGCGAGTCTCCCATCAATTCCAAGGGGGTGCAAACATTGGGCAGCACCCATCCACGGCGGGCGGCCTCACGCTCCAGGCGGCGAAGGATCTGGGCATTGGCCAAATGGCGGCAATTCCACGTCAGCAAATAGTCGGCCTCCGCTAAAGTGGCCACCGCGAGATGCACGGCGTCGGCCCGGGCAGCGGGCGGCAGGCTGCCGGTTGCCAGAAACTGAGCGGCAAGCTCCACCGCGGCCGTCGAAATCGGGAGCGCCGCCATGCCCGCGAGTTTTTCCAAGCGCAGGTGTGCCTGCCGCTCGTTGCCTAGGGACGCTTCGCGCAGGGTTTCGTCCGATGTCACACAAACAAAAGACTCCCGGCGCAGTTGCCACCAATCCCGCGTCACCTGCTGGTTGCCCGCGATGCTCAAGTCCCGGCTGGGGTCCGCTACCAACAGGCTCACGAAACTGGTCTCGATGTAAACGATCTCCCTCATCAGCGCAGCACCTCCGGCAGGTTGATACGGAAATTCTCCAAATAGTTTTTGTAAAGCTGCACGCACTGATAGCGACGGCCCAGCGCCCGGCGCATCTGGGAGAAGTTCTCCTCGCTGTCCGTCACTAGAAACAGCCACTCGATGTCCTTGCGCTCGTCGAGCTTCGCCCGGAAGTCCCGGAACTCGCTCTCCCGGATCAACACTGCGAACGGCGAACGCTTTGGAATGAACCACGGCGTCGAGCCCTTGGAGTCTTCCCGCTCGCCCCGACAACCGGCCATCATCCACAACACCGGCAGAATCGCCTTGAAGGAATCCCCTCGGGCCACCTCGTCGGAATCGAGAAAATCCAGGCGGAAGTATTCGAGGTTTTCTTCAAAGCCATCACTGAGAGATCGGCCGCTTAAGTAGCTGCCGACTAAAGGTTTTCCATCAGATGCACAGCCAGAGATGGCGTTTCGGCATCTGGGCCAAGTAACACTTTCGGCGATACCTTGTTCTTCATACTGCTTCATGCCGGGCAGAATTCCTCGCTTCTGAAGCTCTTGGCCCGCCTTGTATTCAGCTTCGTTGTTTGTTACCAAAATTGCTCGGCGACGGCCGGAATCTTCAGAGTTTAAAAGAGCTGTCGCGTGCATCGTCGTGCCAGAGCCCGCAAAGAAATCTAAAATTAGAGCGTCCGGCTTGTTTCTGACAATAGCGCGTAGGGAGTCACGAACGGCATATAGCGATTTAGGGAAATCGAAATTGACCTCCTTTCCAACAGTCGAACGCAACATGCTCGATCCATAGATTCCAGAATCGTGAAAGCCACGATGCCACACCGTTTTGATATTTCGCTGTCTGGCCTCAGCACTGGAATATTCGACTTCAAGCGCACCGGTCACAGCATCTTTTCCAACAATTCTTATCTCTCCTTTGTCGATACGACCTCGTGAGCCCTTGTTGAGGTAAAGAATCGTCCAAGTGTTACGCTTTTTGTCAAATCCACCAAGCTTCACAAAACCTCCATAAATAAGCTCACGTAACGTTGATGGTTTGGCTTGCCAATTTCCGTAGGAACCATCGGTTCGTAAGGGCCAAGCAACAGTACCGGGCGTAAAAGATGAAAGGTCTGGATTCTGTCCAATCGGCAATGGTTCCCCAACCTTAGTTATCACTTTTGTAGTTGGATCTACATGAATTGGATAAAAGAGATTCGGCCGGTCCTCTCGTCGAGAATTGTTACCCCCACGCAACAACCACTCCCACCTTGGAACCTGAAATCGTTTCTGATCGGATTGATCGGGAGAGAGAAGATCATCGTGATGCGTGTCTACCTTGGCATCTGGTTTGAAAACAAAAATTGCATATTCCTCAACTCTGGCAAGACGGCCCTGCGAAACACCCTTCTGATTGATGACAATAGTGACCATCTGCTGGGTGCATTCCGAGTAATTTTGCTCAAGAAGCATTCCAAGATGGTGAACTTCGTGTTCGTCGATAGTGACAATCAACACACCATCCGGCTTCAGCAACCGTTTCGCCAGCAGCAGGCGTTTTTTCATCATGGACAGCCATTTCGAATGCCGGAAGGAATCCGTCTTGTCCACGTAGTCGTTGTTGTATTTCCAATCGCGGGCACCGGTGTTGTAGGGCGGGTCGATGTAAATCACATCCACCTGGCCTTCGTAACAGTAGAGCAGGAGCTGGAGGGCGTGGAAATTGTCCGAGTTGATGAGCACGTTCCACGGCTTGTCCGGGCCGCCGCGGGCGATGCGGTCCACCGGCACCAGAGCCGGATAGATCGAGTCGCCGAAGCTGCCGACCACCACCAGCTCCGCCACCGGCACCTCTCCGCCCTCGTCGGCACCAGTGGAATAGCCTTCGACAGGTTTGACCAAGTCCGCCTTGCCCTTGCGGATCGCCCTCACTTTCCAGACCTGATTTCCGCCTTCCCGCTTCTTCGCCACCAGATCCCCCACCTTCACCGGCAGGTTCGGCAACCGCACCGTTTCCGGCAGATGTTCCTCGAACACCAGACCGAATTTCTTGTTCTTCTTCAGGTCACGCACTTCCGCCGCAACTGCCTTGCGCAAGCGTTCGTCGGGAATCTGGGCGATGAGATCTTCAATCTTGGCCATGGACTGGCAACAGGCTATGACGCTGCCGGATGGTGGGAAGGGAAAAAAGTAAGAACTCAAACAACTCGCTTGGTTGTAATCACCAACTAGCCGAATGGCTGCTTCCTTCCCGTGGGAATGGAGGCAAACAGCAAGGTAAAACCGACTCAAGCCCCGATCTGCCGCGCCGCCTGCAGCGTGTTTTTCATCAACATCGCGATGGTCATCGGGCCGACGCCGCCGGGCACGGGGGTGATGGCGGAGCAAAGCGGGGCGACTTCCGCGTAAGTGACGTCGCCGGTGAGGCGGTAGCCGGATTTTTTCGAGGCATCCGGCACGCGGTTGATGCCCACGTCGATGACGACGGCTCCGGGTTTCACCCAGTCGGCCTTGACCATTTCCGGGCGGCCGACGGCGGCGATGAGGATGTCCGCGCGGCGGCAGATGGCGGGCAGGTCCTTGGAGCGCGAGTGGGCGATGGTGACGGTGGCATTGGAATTTTTGGCGACTAACAAAAGCGCCATCGGCTTGCCGACAATCATGCTGCGGCCGATGACGACGGCCTCGGCGCCGTTGGTGTTGATGCCGGAAACCGCGAGCAGTTTCATGCAGCCGGCCGGGGTGCAGGGGACGAAGCCGGTGGGATCCTCGAGCACGAGCTTGGCGACGTTTTCCGGGTGGAAGCCATCGACATCCTTGCGCGGGTCGATGGCGCGGATGACGGCTTCCTCGTCGATGTGCTTGGGCGGCGGCGATTGCACGAGGATGCCGTGGACGGCGGGGTCGTTGTTCAAATCACGGACGACTTGGAGCAGTTCCTCCTGGGTGGTTTCCGCCGGGAGTTCGATTTTCAACGAGTGGAATCCGAGCTCGGCGCAGGTGCGGGCCTTGGAGCCGACATAGACTTGCGACGCGGGATCGCTGCCGACGAGCACCACGGCGAGGCCGGGGCGGATGCCCATGGCTAACAAGGCGGCGGTTTCCGCGCGGCACTCGTCAAGCACGGCGGCGGCTACGGATTTTCCATCGAGGATTTTCGGTGAGTTCATGGGATTGATGTTAGGCGTCGTCGGTGCCGCTGATGAGCAGGTTTTCGATTCTGAGGCGTTCGCTTTCAAAAGTCTCGGGGGTCATGCCGCGGGGCAGGTGGATGGCTTCGGCAAAGGTGACTTCCACCCGGCTGAAGGGCCAGGGAATCACGAAGCGGTCCCAGCTTTTCAAGCGCAAGGCGGAGGAGAATTTCACATGTACGGGAATGATCGGCGCGCCGGTGGATTCCGCGAGTTTGATCACGCCAGGCTGGATGACGTAGCGGGGCCCCCGCGGACCATCGGGCGTTAGGCAAACGTCGAAGCCGTCCTTCAAGGCGTGTTTGAGTCCGATCAGGGCGGCCACGCCGCGACGGGAAGAGGATCCGCGGACGGCACCGAGGCTGAAGACCGCCATGGCGCGGGCGACCAGATCGCCGTCGTGGCTGGCGCTGGTGAGTGTGACCGCCTTGCGGTGCGTGCTGCAAATCCGGTTCCACGCGGCGGGCACGGTGAAAAACCGGTTGTGCCAGAGAATGTAGATGACCGGCGGGACGGCGGCGGCCGGCGAGCCGACGCCACTGAGGTCGCGCACTTCGAGCCGGAGGGAGGCGGTGACGAGTTTCATCGTCCAACCCGCAAGCGTGCCGAGCATCGCGCTCTTGCGGTCGCTGCGGACTTCACTGCCTTTTTTCGAACTCATCGGAACTGCGGAATCATGCCCTCACAGGAATCCGGCGGGGTGGAGGGTATCGACGAGGTATTGCTGGCGGGACATCATTTCCTGATACATCTCGTGGGCCTGCGGGTTAGGATCGCAGCGGGATTCCGAGTCGCCGGCGACCAGATAGCTGGCGATCTCCTCGAACCCGAGCGACTCGCCGCTCTGATGGAAAAACGCGACCGCCGCCTGCATCGCCGCGCCGATCGCCGCACCCTGGCGGCTGGAAACGGGCACCACCGGCGCGCCGAAGACATCGGCTAACAACTGCCGCGTCACCGGACTGGTCACGCCCGGGCCTAGCAGGCGGATTTCGGGCGGCTCGAATCCCAGATCGCGCAGCCGACTCATCGCATAGCCGAGGCCGAGCGCCACGCCCTCCGCCGCCGCGCGGGCCATGTGGGCGGGGGTGAAATTTTCCGGCGTCATGCCGTGCAGCAGTCCGGTGCCGTCGGGGAGTTTGGGAATCGACTCGCCGGTGAAATAAGGCAGCAGCAAGAGCCCGTCCGCGCCCGGTGCGACGCTGGCGACCATGGTTTCGAATTGTTCCGCAGTCCATCCGTAGTGACGGCGCAGCACTTCCGGGGCGACCGCCGCATTGGTGGTGGTTGCCAGGCCGAGCCAGCTGCCGGTCGCGTTGCACAGCGCGGTGATTTCTCCCCGATAGTCCACCACCGGCGAGTTCCCCACGCCGACGATGACGCCCGCGGCTCCGAGTTCGACCGCGACCGTGCCATTCGTGACGCAGCCGGCGGCAAGCGCCGCCAACATCGGTGCCGCGCTGCCCGCGCCGACCTGCACCCTATCAGAAATCCCCCACTCGCGGGCCAGCGCCGGGCGCAGCAATCCGCGCGGCTGGTCGGAGGCGCCGATGGGTGGGAGCAGCGAGGCGAGTGCCGGATCGATGAAATCCAACAACTCCGCCGACCACTGGCGCGTCCGGATGTCCAGCAGTCCGGTGCCCGACGCGCTGCCCGCCTCGGTGGCCCGCTCGCCGGTCAACCAGTAGGCGATGAAATCCTGTGCGGTGAGCAGGCTGGTGGCGCGTTGAAAATGATAGGGTTCGTGTTGTTTCAGCCACAGGCACTCGGCTGCGGCGGATTCCACGCCCGGTGCTTGTCCGGCGAGTTCGATCAGGCCGGGTGCGCCGCCGAACGCGCGGGCGATTTCATCCGCCTGGCGTTTTACCGAGGTGTCGCCCGCGAGTTTTGCCGGACGGATGATGCGGTTGCCCTCGTCGAGCAGGACCAAGCCGCGCTGGGGGCCGGCGACGCCGATGGCGGCGAGGCGTTCTTTCTGGTTTTCCAGTGCCGCGAGGCATTGGCGCACCGCTTGGTCCACCGCAGTGATCCATTGCGCGGGGCTCTGCTCGCGGTAGCCGGCGGGGAGCCCTTCGATCCAGTCATGCGGAACCCAGGATTCGGCACGGATCACGGCCGATTCCAAATCCAAAGCCACCGCGCGAGTGCCGCCGTGACCTATTTCGATCCCCAAAAAATACATATTGATTTGCTGTCCGCCGGGCGAACTGCATGAGTTTCGCCAAGGATGTCGCTTTGACAAGTCCTGCCGCAGGGAAATCCGGTAACTCGCCGGGGTTTGACATGATTTAAAGATTCCGATAATCAGCATCCATGAATGAAACGCAGTCGGACGCTTGGTTTTACTCGCGGGAGGGAGAACGGCTCGGACCGGTGACTTTCGCGGAATTGAGAGCCAAAGCCGCAGAGGCCGGCTTGAACCCCCGACTCGACATGGTCTGGATCCACGGCATGCCCGAGTGGAAGCCGGCGGGCGAAATCGACGGCTTGTTCGAGCGCCGCGCCGCGACGGAAGGCGGGGAAGCGGCGTCGGCAAGCGACCCTTATGACCCGCCGGAATACGATTCGGAGGAGGATTTCGAGACCGAGGAAGGGCCCTGGCCGGGGGCCCGCCGGCGGAGTTTTCTCGCTGTTACTTTGATTTTTCCGGCGTTGTGGGTATTTGGATTCATTCTGGCCACTCCAACCCTGACCGGCCTGCTCGGCGCGGAAAACATGAAAATCGCCGAGCTTGCGTCGAACATCGTGCCATTCATCGTCGTGCTGTATTTCAGCCTCCAGCGATTGGCGAACCTGGGCATGAGCCGCTGGTGGTATCTCGCCAATTTCGTGCCGATCCTCAATCTCTGGCTCGGCTACCGCTGCTTCGCCTGTCCCGCCGGGTATGCCTACCACAAGACGCTCGACGGGGTGGGCGTCTTCCTCGCCATTCTTTACTGGCTGATGCTGCTCGCCGTCGTGCTCGCCATCGCCGCGGTCATCGCCATCTTCCTCGGAGGTGTCGGACCGGATGTGCAAGAACAGTTCCAGGAAATCCTGCGGAAGTCGTTAGAGCCGAAATCGTGATTCAGTATTCCAAACAAGCCGACGAGCGCCGCGATGCGGGCCCGATGGAATGCTGGTGCCTGCATGGTGCCGTGGGCATGGCGGCGGACTGGCGCGGCTTCGCGAAATCCCTGGCCGCCACCGCGATCAGCTCGCGGGCGGTGGACTTGTGGCGGTTTCTCGACTGCTGCCCGCTGCCGATTGCCGGGTTCGGGAAAACCCTCAACGCCGAGGCCGGCGGCGAGGTCTTCCGCGGCACGGGCCGGGCTTTGTTAGGCTACTCGATGGGCGGACGCATGGCGTTGCACTCGCTGCTGGAGAAGGATCATCCGTGGCAGGCCGCCGTGATTGTCTCCGCGCATCCGGGATTGGAAAACGCAGCCGACCGCTCGTCCCGCCGCGCGTCCGATGCCGAGTGGGCGAGCCGCGCGCTCGCCGGAAACTGGCAGGAATTTCTCACCGCCTGGAATGCCCAGTCACTGCTCGGCGCCACGCCGATGCGGGACCCGCAGGCGTCCGGCAGTCTGATCATGCGCCGTCGGGAAATCGCCCGCAGCTTCGTCGATTGGTCGCTCGGCGTGCAGGAACCGCTGTGGGACCGGCTTGGCGGAATTTCCGTCCCCGTGCTCTGGATCGCCGGGGAAAATGACCCGAAATTCCTCGCCCTCGCCGAGCGCGCCGTTTCCCTGATGCCGGATGCCCATCTCGCCATCGCCCCCGGTGCGGGCCACCGCGTGCCGTGGGAAGCGGAAACCTGGTTCGCCGAAAAAGTGTCCGGATTCCTTCGGCTCGGGCGAATTTGATCAATCCCACTGTTGACGCTTGTCAGCAGCCGAAAGGATCGTTTTTTTAGTTGGTATTGAAACTGGTCCGTCAAACAAAGCTGCATTTCCAGCAAGGAAACTCGGACAAGGTCTATGAGGTGGACTTGTGTGAGGCGGGCGGGGGCGAGTTCCTGGTGAATTTCCGCTACGGCCGGCGGGAGGCGGCCTTGCGCGAAGGCACCAAGACGGCATTCCCGATGTCGCGGGCCAAGGCGGAGGCGATTTTCGACGCCTTGGTGACGGAGAAAACCGCAAAGGGATATCAAATCACGGCAGGCACCGGAACGGTCGCGGCGCAACCGCGGACCGTGCGCGCACCCGCACCGGACCTCGTCGATCCGCGGCGGGTGGCGGTTGCGAAACGGCTGGCGGATGAAGCGACCGGCCGAGTCCCGAAGAACTCCCGATGGAAGCTCTCGCGGGTGATCTGGCGCGCCGGCGCGTGGAAAATGACGGAGACCGCGGATTCGATCGCCGCCTTGGTGCCGCAGATGAAGTCCGAGATCGATTTCTGGTGCGCGGCCTGGGCGCTCGGCCGCTGCGGCGAAGCGAAGCATGCGGTGGTCCTGGAATTGATTGGCGAGCGGGCGAAATCCGTGCCGTGGGTGCTGTCGATGGTGGTCGAGGCGCGGGCCGCCTTGTTGCCGGATGAGCCTGTTCCGGCGGGTGACCATGATCTCACGCGGCTCGAACACGAGCTGCGCAGCGGGTCGCTCGATGAGGCCGGGCAGCGCGAGCTTGTCTTGTTAGCTGCGGGTCGGCCCGCGCTGCGCGAGGTGGTGCACGAGCTTGTGAGGTGCCTGCCGCTGCAAAGCGGCACGATGGCGTTTTTCCGGCAGGTGTTGAAATCGGCCGAGTTCCGGCTGGATGCGGAGCTTTACGGCCAGGTCGTGCGGCGGATCGAACAATCACGGGCGAATCCGGTGAATTACCCGGTTAGGAAAGGCGCGCCGCCTGCTGTTTTCCCCTCCACCACGCGGGATTACCTGCGCCGCCGCGTGATCCGGCATCTGCGGGTGATGGGGGAAAGCGGCGACCCCGCGCTATTCATTCCACTGGCCACCGGTGTGTTGGCGGCATGCGATGATGCGGTCGATAGCCCTCAGGAAACTTCGACGGTCAGCTACACTTATGATCGCGCCACGCGGCGGTCGGTCGAGCACCGGATCTGGTCGCCGCGTTATGGCAATCGTCTCGGATTCACGTGGCTGTTGCGCGGCGCGGGCAGCCTGGTGGAAATGAACGCGCCGGGCACGCGCTGGCGCTGCAAGCCAGGTCAACGGGGTGATGCCAATGGACGCGAGGAACCATTTCCCGAACTGTGGGACCAGGCTCCGGACGCGGTGATGCACTTGCTTCGCCATGCCCGCAGTGCGGAGGCGCAGCGGTTCGCATTGCGGGTCTGGCGGGCAAATCCGGATTTCCTGGAAGAGGCGGACGGCGGCTTGATCGGCGATTTGCTGGCGAGCTGGTTTCCTGAAACCGTGGCGCTGGGATTGGAAATCGCGCGGGCGAAATGGGACGCTGCGCGGCCGGATTTGAAGCTGCTGCTCGCGATGCTGGACTCGCCGCTGGACGAGGCCCGGACGCAAGGCGTGGTCTGGCTGCGGGAAGCGGCGGCGGTTTTGCAGGGCGATGGGGATTTTCTAGCAGGCGTGGCGT
>JFJP01001926.1_pt1 | contig 21819 bp, 24 predicted proteins | sample 431651 | NCBI WGS metagenome assembly JFJP01 (sample SAMN02602958, study PRJNA72255) | Microbial mat metagenome, whole genome shotgun sequencing project. | biome: fresh water; feature: sink hole; material: water; isolation source: purple microbial (photo- and chemosynthetic) mats found in...
AGGGGCGGCAGGTCCAGATTTGCCTAGCTTGCCAGCTGCGCGTTCAATGATGCTCATATCGCCTCCTGGCTTATGCCGCCGGTGAAAGGACAAGGTAGTAGATCATCTGGGCCAGCAACACCAAGAAGAGTCCGACACCCCCGGCCGTGAATAACAGATTTGAACGCCGCTTACTCCTTCGCGCCGCATCAGTCTCGATCATGGTGATCAACCCTAGCAGCGGGAAAGAAGTCAATTCCAGCAATTGACGACGATTTTCAATGCTTGGACGCAACTGGGTCAGCAAGAAAGCCAGCACCAAACCCAGGCCAATACCGCCCAAAGGCACTGCTGCAACCAGCAACGGGCGATTCGGCCAAGCCGGTTTATTCGGCACGCGTGGCGGATCAATAACCCTGAATTCAACCGAATCGGTTTTGCTTTCCACTTCGCCAGACATCAATACGGTTTCCCGGCGACTCAGCAACGCATCGTAGTTTTGCTTGAATACGCTATGGTCTCGCTGCAATTGAGCATAGTCATGTTCAATTTGCGGAATACTGTCCGCCGAACGGAACAAGGCATTTCTCTTTGTCTGCAATTGATTCACCCGCGCTTTCATCGCCGCCTCATTGGCGTCGGCTTCCGCAATCGCGATCGAAAGCTGTTGATAAACCGGGTTTTGCGCTTTGATTGCGCCTTGAGGTTGCGCTTTCAGGGCGGCATCTTCCTGTCTTTTCTGTTCCAGCAGACGTTCGATCAATTGTTTGGTACGTGAAATTTCCGGGTGCAAATCGGTATAGCGCAATCTCAGGTTATCAATTTGTGCTTGCAGCGCCGAAATGCGCCCATCCAATGCCGAACTTGTCATACCGCCCGGCGCGGGCATGCTCAGCACCTCGTCCTGATCTTCCAACTGCTGCTTCAATTGCTGCTTCCGATTCGCCGCTTCCTCCAGCTCCAGTTTGGCCTGCTCCAGCGCCAGATCCATCGAATTGAGCTTGGAGTAGAAATCGCCGCCTTGGCCTGGCATCGAATTGATATTGCGCAGTTTGAATGCCTCAAGCTCTTTTTCCTTCTCCAACATTTTTGCCTGATAGCTGCTCAGTTGATCCTCAAGAAATTTCTGCGTATTGGAAATATCCTTGCGCGCCCCGCCCAGACTGCTTTCGGTAAAAATCGTCAGCAACGCCTGCACGACCCGCTTGGCGACATCCGGATTGGTATTTTGATAATTGATGGTATAGAGATTTTCGCGATCGCTGCCTTGCAAACGAATCGCCTTGGCCAAGTCGGAATAAAGCGCTTCTTGTTGCTTGGGTGTCTTTGCGCGTAAATCCAGATCGGTCATGCGCGCAACTTTTTCCAGATTAGGCCGACTGGCCAAGGTGCGGGTGACCATCGCAATTTGCTGTCCAGTATTCGGTTGGACAGCCAAACCGGACATCAAGGGCCGCAGCAGCGATTGCGTGTCAACATAAACACGAGCCTGAGCTTCATAGCGGTTTTCCAGAAAATAGACGTAAGTCCCCCCCGCCAATGCAACTAGCCAGGCCGTAGCCAAAACTATCCAGCGCTTGCGCCAGATTGCACGGAGATAACCTAATATCTGCTCAACAGCTTCATTCATGCCTGCGTTCTCCTGGCTGGATCAATCACCACCCGAAAAGGCTTAGAACCAGCTTTCCGGGATAACCAGAACATCCCCAGGCCGCATGTCGACGTTGGCGGAAATATCGCCATCCTTGATCAAATCATCGATTCGCACACCAAACTGCTGTGGCTTGCCGTCAACCACACGCAAAATACTGGCACGATTTCCAGCCGCGAAATCGGTGATGCCGCCAACAGCGATCATCAAATCCACCAGCGACATCTGCTCACGATAATTAAGCGCTTGCGGCTTGGCGGCCTCTCCAAGGACGCGAATTTGCTGACTGTAAGGGCCGACCCCGCCACCGACAATCACCGTAACCACTGGGTCCTGAATATAACGTGCGAGGATTTTCTCGATCTCTCGCGCCAGTTGCGTCGGGGTTTTTCCACTTGCCGGTAAATCTTCAACCAGATTCATCGTCATCATGCCATCGGGTCGAATCGGGAAAGAACCGGAAACCTCGGGGTTACCCCAGACAAACACGTTGACGGAGTCGCCAGGGCCTAGCAGGTAATACCAGCCGGAATTATCGGTAGCCTTGGCTGGCGCGGGAGGAAAAACCGGACCGCTGGCGCAAGCAGTCAACAACCCCGCCAGCATGATGGGCAACACATAGCGTTTCATTCCGGTATTTTTGAATAAAACTTGAGGGCGCGAAGCAACGCCAGATGAAAATCAAATCATTCGATCCATCGCACAAGATAAAACAAACGAAATCCTTCGGATGATCGTGACGGTCCTGAGGCAACCGCAGCGTAACGCCCTTGCCCTGGATCTGCCGCCGCCAATGCTTCGGATTCAGATCCGAACAACGTTACACAATTTTCCGGGAAGCGTTTCCGGTTGCCGCGCTTGGGTGCGTAAATCACCACGTGTCCGGTCATCACCACCGGCGATTCGGCATCCGTTATCAGACTGGCAATGGCCTCGGCCATCAGTTCAATTTCTTGCCTGGCGGTACAAACTGCATCGGTTTCGCAGACTGTTCCTCATCAGAATAATAAGGACGTTCATTGCGAGACAGACTCAACGATTCCGCCAACTCCGCTTCCCGCGCTGAAATCAGCCCCAGACACATACGAATATTTTCAACCGTATCGGGTGAAAACGGACTTGGCATACCGTCTCTCGGGGCTGCATCACGAACGATGGAGGTCAAGGTTTTGCGCATTGCACGCATGATTTGTTGCTCTTTGGAAAGTTCGACTTCGGCATTCATTGGTCTGATCCTGTTGGACTGATATTTTTCATATTGTGGCCATGGCATCCCGCCAGGGTCAACCGTGAATCGAAAGTGGGTTAGCACCAAAGGCAAGCTTGACCCGCGCATCGCTGCCGCGCCTCAAGTAATATATTGAACAATCAATAGTTGGCTGACATTCAACACGCAACATGAACTTACCCTCAAAATTAATTATCGCCATGGCGGCCAGCATTGGATTGCCCGGCTGCGCCGTGAACGGCGACCCGCGCGACCCGATCGAACCCGTCAACAGGGCCATTTATAGCTTTAATGATGGCTTGGATCGCGCCATCCTCAAACCCGTTGCCCAGACTTACAAGGCGATAACACCAAAATTCGCGCAAACCGGCGTGCGTAATTTTTTCTCCAATCTGGACGATGTCACCGTGGTTGCCAATGACATCCTGCAATTTAAACCTGAGCAAACCGCGCGCGATTTCTTGCGCCTGACCTTCAACACCACTTTTGGCTTATTCGGCCTGCTTGATGTTGCCTCCGAGATGGGGCTGGAAAAACACAATGAAGATCTGGGCCAGACATTGGGACACTGGGGCGTCGGCTCAGGCCCCTATCTGGTGCTTCCTTTATTGGGGCCAAGCAACATTCGCGACACGATAGGCAGTTCCGTCGACAGACAGCACACTGACCTGGTGCGCAATTTTGATGAGGTTTCAACCCGCAACCCGGTTATGGCGCTGCGCCTTATTGGACGCCGTGCTGAACTTCTGGGTGCAAAACAGATGGTGGACGAGGCGGCACTGGACGATTACGAATTCACGCGAGACTTTTATCTGGAACGTCGAAGAGGCCTGGTTTACGACGGAAATCCGCCGCGCGAAGACTTCGATCATTAACCCGAACAACACCTGATGAACGCAAACGAATGAACAAAGCCTTCGTTCGTGAAGAGACCTCGGAGGAAGAGGATGAAGCCCCAGGGCTTCCCGCTTTACCCGTCGGCAGCAAAAATTACATGACACCGGCCGGACACGCCCGGATGCAATCGGAACTCCTGGGACTGGTGCGAACCGAACGGCCCAGCGTCGTCAGCATTGTTTCCTGGGCGGCCGGCAACGGCGACCGGTCTGAAAACGGTGATTACATTTACGGCAAGAAACGGCTCAGAGAAATTGACCGTCGCATTCGATTCCTGACCAAACGCCTGGAAAACGCGCTCGTCGTCGACCCGCTCAGCCAGGACAATACCCATACGGTCTTTTTTGGCGCAACCGTCACGGTTCTCGATGAAAACGGCATTGAAGCGTGTTACAGCATTGTCGGACTGGATGAAACCGACCCCGCGCGTGGCCGCATTTCCTGGATTTCTCCGCTTGCACGCGCCCTGCTTAAAACGCACATCGGGGATAGCGTGCGGTTTCCCGCCCCCGGCGGCATGCGAGAACTTGAAATCATCAACATCGAGTACAAAACGCTGGATTGATGCACACTCTGCTTTATCCTTTCAAGTCCTGAAGAAACATTACAACACGAGGCCCATGCTTATGCCCCCCATCCGCATCCTGCTCGTCGATGATCATCCGCTGCTGCGTCTCGGTGTGCGCCGTTCTCTGGAAAACGAAACCGGCTTCAGCATCAGTGGCGAATGCGCTGACCTCGCCAGCGCGCGCGCCTGGTTGAACGAGGGCGGCAAAGCCGATGTCGCCATTCTTGACCGCAGCCTGCCAGATGGCGACGGACTCGACATCGCACCGCTGCTCAAAGCGGCTGGCATGAAAGTCATTATTCTGACGGTGGAAGATGGCGACGACGAAATTCGCGCCGCAGTCGATGCAGGCGTTGATGGCTATCTACTGAAATCAGCGGATTCCGACCAGATCTCGCAAGCCATTGGCATGGTGCTACAGGATGCCGGCGCATTTCCGCCGCAGATTGTGCAAAAACTGACCCACGCCAGCGCGGAAGATCCATTGGCCAAACTTTCCGCGCGCGAAATGGAGATTGCTGAATACGTCGCCCAAGGTTTAAGCAACAAAGTCATCGGCGGCAGGCTCAATCTATCCGATAACACCGTGCGCAACCACCTTGCCAACATCATGCAGAAACTCGGGTACCACAATCGGGTACAGGTAGCCACGCTGATATTGCAACACATGAAAAAGACCAAGCGCTTCTAAGCCTTGCCATGCTGGAGTGTCGCCCGAACTGCGGCGCTTGCTGCATTGCGCCATCGATAACCAGCGCAATCCCCGGCATGCCAGATGGAAAGCCCGCCGGAGTCCGTTGCATTCAACTCGACGCCCATGCCCGATGTGCGATTTTCGGTAGGCCGGACCGCCCCCAATGCTGCGCCGGGCTGAAGCCGAACCCGGAAATGTGTGGGGAAAGTCCGTCTGCGGCGCTCGCCTGGCTGGACGAACTTGAAATAGCGACGCAACCCAAGCGCTGACCAAAACGCCTACCACCTGGCTATAATCCGCACCCTCCGAGGAGCGCTGCAAGGGTCATCAGAATATGAGGCCCTTAGGCTCGGTCCAAAACTGCGCTCATCTGTCTCAATCCGTGCCGGGCACGGGGCGTCGGATGAGCAAGCACTCAACAGCCCCTCCCGGCCACAGTTCCAAAGGAGTTTTACTGTGGCTGACACTATGACCCAACCTGATTACATCGTTGCAGATCTTGCATTGGCCGACTGGGGCCGCAAGGAAATCCGTATTGCCGAAACCGAAATGCCCGGCCTGATGGCGATACGCGAGGAATTCGCCGCCACCCAACCGCTGAAAGGCGCGCGTATCACCGGCTCGCTGCACATGACCATCCAGACTGCCGTATTGATCGAGACCCTGACCGCATTGGGTGCGGAAGTACGGTGGGCCTCATGCAACATCTTCTCGACCCAGGACCACGCCGCCGCCGCGATTGCCGCCCGCAACATTCCGGTGTTCGCGGTCAAGGGCGAATCGCTGACCGATTACTGGGATTACACCCACCGCATTTTCGAATGGGCGGATGGCGGTTACAGCAACATGATTCTTGACGACGGCGGCGACGCCACCCTGCTGCTGCATCTGGGCACCCGCGCCGAGAAGGACATCAGCGTCATCGCCAAGCCGAACGGAGAAGAAGAAACCATCCTCTTCGCTGCCATCAAAGCCAAGCTGGCGACCGACCCAACCTGGTATTCCACCCGCATCGCGCACATCAAGGGCGTCACCGAAGAAACCACCACTGGCGTGCATCGTCTTTACCAGATGCACGAGCGTGGCGACCTCAAGTTCCCCGCCATCAACGTCAACGACTCCGTCACCAAATCAAAATTCGACAACCTCTACGGCTGCCGCGAATCGCTGGTTGACGGCATCAAGCGCGCCACCGACGTGATGATCGCCGGCAAGGTCGCCGTGGTTGCCGGTTACGGCGACGTCGGCAAAGGTTCCGCGCAAGCTCTGCGCGCGCTGTCCGCGCAAGTCTGGATCACCGAAATCGACCCGATCTGCGCCTTGCAAGCTTCGATGGAAGGCTACCGCGTGGTCACCATGGAATATGCCGCCGACAAGGCCGACATCTTCGTCACCGCCACCGGCAACTACCACGTCATCAACCATGACCACATGGCAGCGATGAAGGATCAGGCCATCGTCTGCAACATCGGCCACTTCGACAACGAAATCGATGTCGCTTCAGTGGAAAAATATGAGTGGGAAGAGATCAAGCCGCAGGTTGACCACATTATTTTCCCGGACGGCAAGCGCATCATCCTGCTCGCCAAGGGCCGCTTGGTAAATCTCGGCTGCGCCACCGGTCACCCTTCTTACGTGATGTCTTCCAGCTTCGCCAACCAGACCATCGCCCAGATCGAACTGTTCACCCGCACCGCCGATTACCCGGTTGCCGTCTACACGCTACCCAAGCATCTGGACGAAAAAGTCGCCCGTCTGCAGTTGCAGAAACTCAACGCGCAGCTCAGCGTATTGACCGATCAGCAAGCCGCCTACATCGGCGTGCCGAAGACCGGTCCATACAAGGCCGACAGTTATCGTTATTGATCGACAGTAGTGAGCAAGACTGAAAAAGGTGTGAGCACCTTTTTCAGTCGGCCCCGTTACGCGCTACTTTTTCTTCGCTCGCGGATGCGCCTGGTCATACACCAGGGCGAGATGCTGAAAATCAAGATGGGTATAAATCTGCGTCGTCGACAAACTCGCGTGGCCGAGCATCTCCTGCACCGCGCGCAAATCGCCGGATGATTGCAGCACATGGCTGGCAAAGGCGTGACGCAGGGCATGCGGATGCATGTGCGCGGTAATCCCCTGACGTTGCGCCAATTGTTTCAAAGCCAGCGCCAACACTCCCGGCGCAATACGCGCACCGCGCGCCCCAACGAACAACGCCTGCGTATCGTCGCGCGCTACATTGGCCCGCACCGCCAACCAATTCTCGACCGCCTCCACCGCTTTTTTGCCGACCGGCACCACTCGCATGCGCGAACCCTTGCCGATGACCGTCACTTCGCCGCCGGTCAGATCGAGACCGGCGATGTCCAGACCGATCAACTCCGCGCGGCGCAAGCCGGCCGAATACATCAGCTCGAACATGGCCAGGTCGCGCACCGCCCAGACATCCTCCGCTGCGGCCTCCAGCAAGTGCGCCATCGCGTCGACAGAGGGTGCGTTGGGTAATTTCTTCTCGCTTCTGGGCGGCCGCAAGCCCAGGCAGGGATTAGCCTGAACGATATTCTGCCGAGCCAGATAGTTGAACAAACTGCGCCAGGCAGACAGCGTGCGGGCCAGCGTTTTCGCCTGCAGACCTTGGCTGTGCAATACCGCCAGCGCCCGGCGAATGTCGTGCGAGGTCAGCGTGTTCGGCTCGACTTCGCCAACGCGTTCATGCAAATGGCGCAAGTCGAAGGTGTAAGTCGCCACGGTTTCCGGGCTGTATCGGCGCGCCGTCAGCGAAGTCAGGAAGGCGACCATGGCGGTGGAAAGCGGGCCTTCCGGTTGCATCAATGCGTCCGCCTGTATTCGCGGCCAGGATTCATTTCAACCCGGATTCATACAAAACGTGAAATCGCCGCGCCGCTGAGTTCCGCCAGCCAAGTCAGGTACAACGTGCCCATCTCCGGGTAAAACCGCTTGACGTCTTCGGAAGCCAACACCAGCAAACCATTCAGGTTTTCCTCACGCAGCGGCGCAATCGCGAAAGATTTCTGATTGGCGCCGACCGCCCCGAACCAGGCACGAACTTCGTCCGGTGCATCCGGACCGCATCGCGGCTGCATCAGACCGGTCATCAACACCTGGATATCGGCGCTGACACGAGCGAACTCCGGCATATTCGACGCCCCCTCGGGCGGATGGTCAGACCAGACGCGCAGCGTGCTGTGCGGAATCGCGAAGCTCTCGGACAGATTCATGCTCAGCGATTGAAACACCGCCTCAAGGCTGCGCGCATGCATCAAATCCAGCGCAACCTTGTGCAATTTATCGCCGATGACGTCGTTTTCTTCAGCGAACTGAATAAATTCTCGTAATTTCAACTCCAACCCGCGCGATTTGTCGCGCATTGCCAGAACCTGTCGTTCGCCCAATGAAATAGCCTGATTGCTGTAAGGGTGCGGCACGGTGATATCGGTCAGCAACTCGGGATGGCTGGCAAAATATTCCGGGTTAAGGGTCAGAAATTCGCCTATTTGTTCAGGGGTAATGTTCATGTTGCGCCTATTGAATCGCGTTACAGGGAAAGGGGTTGATACATAAGCAAAAGATAAAAAGGCAATCCTGACATCAAGTATCGAGTCGGGAACAGGAATAGGCCGTAATGTAGGCGTAACAGGTACGCGCATCATCCGCCAGTTCCAGAAAACTGATTGTGCGCCGCTGCCAGCCATTGAAATCGGGGCCATTCCGGTCAACAGTCAGGTTACGCAGCCCCATCCCCCAGTCAGCGAAGATGCGCCGACGCGAGGCGCCTTCGATAACCAGGCGAACAGCGTGGTGGCGCTTATCCATTTTGATGTTGTCGAGCAACGCTGAAATCACCTCGCGTTTACCTTCCAGCATCTGCATAAAAAAACCGTCCTGATAAAGCAGGCAACCAGTAATGCCGGCGGCGCGATTGTTGATCACCGCCACTTTCAGCAACGCATCGAGCTCCTGCGCCGATAATGGCGTGGTCGCCTGGCTGACGTAGATGAGAAAATGCAGCGGTTCGATCGTGGCGGCATCGCCCAGTTGCCGGTCTTCCGCCAGCACGGTCATGAAAGCGGCCTCTTCCAGCGGTCGATGGAAGTAATAGCCCTGAATCAAGTCACATCCATAAGCGCACAACTCGCGCTGCTGCGCCGCCGTTTCTACGCCTTCAGCCACCAGTTTCAAGCCGAGCGCGCGGCCCAGCCCGATCACGGCGCGGATGATGGTGCGGCTTTCCGGGCTTTTGTCGATGCCATCGACGAACGCGCGATCGATCTTCAGCACGCTGACCGGCAGTCGGGTCAGTTGCGCCAATGACGAATAGCCGGTACCGAAATCATCCACCGCAACGCGCAGACCGAGACTGGACAAGCGGCGCAACACGCGCAGATTGGCTTCCACATCGGCCATCAGCGAGGTCTCGGTAATTTCAAGCAACAAGCGGGTCGGGTCGGCGCCGGTTTCACGCAGCATCACGGCAAAGTCATCCGCCAGCGATTCCTCGCCGAGTTGGCGGGCCGAAACATTGACCGACACATACGGCGCTTTTTCCCCCAAGCGCCGCCGCCAATCGGCCTCGGCACGACACGCCTGCCGAAAAACCCAAGCCCCGATGGGCACGATCGAACCGGTCATTTCGGCGATTGGAATGAATACCGCCGGCGACACCTCACCCTCCGGCGGTTTCCAGCGCAACAGCAACTCGGCGCCGACCACGCGGCCGCTCTCGGCGACCACGATGGGCTGAAAACGCGGCGACAGCTCGTTTCGCTCAATTGCAGTGCGCAAACCGTTGGTAATGACCAAACGCTGTTTAGCGTTTTCCTGCAGGCTTTCGTTGAAAAACCCCCAGCCGTCGCGGCCTTTTCCCTTCACGGCATACATCGCCGTATCGGCGGAGCGCAGCAGATCGTCGGCGGAATGGGTACTGCCCGCGCCGATGGCAACCCCGATACTGCTGGTTACAAACATCGGCACCGCATTGAAATCAAACGGCTGGCGCAGGATGTCGTTGATACGTTCGGCCAGAATAGCCATCACGCCGGGCTGTTCAACCTGCTCGCAGAGCACGACAAACTCGTCACCAGCCAAGCGGGCGACGGTATCGCCCGGCCGCATCTGCTCGATCAGCCGGTTTGCTACCGCTTTCAACATCGCGTCGCCGGCCTCATGTCCATGGGTATCGTTGACCAGCTTGAATCCATCGAGATCGATAAATAACAGCGCCACATTTGCGCCACTGCGCCGCGACCGCAGCAGGGCACTACTCAAACGTTCGCGGATAAGCACGCGATTGGGCAGGCCAGTGAGCGGATCGTGCGTCGCCCGTCGGGTCAGTTCATCCTCGGCTTTCTTGCGTTCGGTAATGTCGCGCAAGGTGACCACCAGCAACCATTCGTCGTTGATGCGCGACTTGGCAATGGACGCCTCGAGTGGAAAAAAGCTGCCATCTTTGCGATAACCCATCACCTCGCCGCGCGAGGACATGCGCCGCTCGGTCTCGTCGCTATCGATGAAGAACTGCACCAGTTCAGCATGCCGCTGCCGAAAATGCGGTGGCAGCAGCAAATGCACCGAGAGACCCAGCAGTTCCGCCTCCCGGTAGCCAAACATCTGGCAAGCGCCCCGGTTGCATTCGGTCACGATGCCTTGCGCATTGGTAGCCACAATGGCCATGTCCGCGACCGACAGGATTTGATGCGCGTTGCCGACACTCCGCTGCGCCGCCCCCACCTCAGCCACCAGACGTGCGGTCACTTCCGGCGACGCGGAGGACTCGTGCAATCGGTCGGCGCTCAGTTGATTGCGGTAACGCTCGGGGATCTGCGGCAAATTGCGGCCAAAACACTCGACGATGTCGAACGTGCCATCGAGATTGCAGCGCGACAGATAAGTGTTGACGCTGGCGTGATGGGTAGTGGCGTCCATTTCGACGACGCCCTGCGGCCCGACCACCCGAACCGTCTCCAACGCCTTCACCAACGCCTCGGCCTCGGTGCTGCCTGCCGTTTCCGCCGCGTTGGCGAAGGCATGCACACACAAATAAGCGCCCTCGCCAAAGTGGGTCAGCACGCCATTGCCATGCGGCCAGATGCCGTCAATGCCGGGCTGATGCCTGAGTTGTTGCAGATATTGCCGGTTTTCCAGAGTCTCCAGCGACATGAAATAAGTATTGCTGGAATAAAACCCCTCGCGCACTTGCGGCGCGAGTTGACTGACCATCATTTCGTCGTAATGCCCCATCACCACCGCCATGCGTGACTTCAGGCCCATTTCCGTGAAATGAGTCAGCAGCGTGATCTGGTCGACGCCGGCGAAAAAAGGCACGAAAACGTCGGCGCCAGAACGCGCCACTTGCTCGAGCAAACGGTCGATTTCTTCGCTGCTGGCGCCAATCGGCAAATATTCCTCGCCGATGCAGTCACCGCCAAGACGGTCCAACACCCGCTTGGCCGCATCAACGGAACCGCGCGGCCACTCATAATTATTACCGGCGAAGAACATCTTCAGACCGAAGCGCTTGGCCATGAACGGAAGCATCTTGTCGATCTGCTGATTCGGCAGCGCCGCAAAGTGAAAGAAATAGCGCCCGCCGATGCCGCCTTCGTAAAAGGAGAAATTAAGCAGCGGAATCCGCTTCAGCTCGGCGACCTGGGTAGCGACGGCGATGCGCGAGTTGGACATCAGATTACCGATCAGCGCGACGCAGCCATGCTCATCGACCAAACGCTTTGCGGCCGGCACCGCTGTCACCGGCAAGCTGCCATCGTCTTCTATCACCAACTCGAGCGGACGCCCCAAGACGCCGCCACGTTGATTGATTTCGGCACAGGCAATCCGCGCCGCCAACACAATTTCCGGGCCGTAAATCTCCACCGGGCCGGTCAACGGCGGCATCAGTCCGAGTCGAATAGAGTCAATCATCAAATGTCTATCTCGCCTTCAAATACAGTCTCTGCCGGGCCAGTCAAAAACACCGATTCACCCTCGCCTGCCCAAGCGATAACAAGGCTGCCGCCTTGCATTTCAACGTTGACTCGATGGCCGAGCAAGCCGCGTTCAATTCCGGCCACCACCGCCGCGCACGCGCCGGTGCCGCAGGCCAGGGTTTCGCCGCTGCCGCGCTCGAACACGCGCAGCCGAATCGCGCCCTGATGCAAGACTTGCATGAACCCGACATTGACCCGCTCGGGGAAGTCGGGATGGTGTTCGATCTTCGCGCCCAGCGCTGCCACCGGCGCGCTATCGGTTTCGCAGACCAGGCGCACGGCATGCGGATTACCCATCGACAACGCGGAGATTTCAATTGGCTCACCGTTTACCTCGATGACATAGGTAAGCGCACGTTCTGGCGCAACAAAGGGAATCTCGCCCGGCTCAAAACGCGGCAACCCCATATCGACCGTGACCCGGCCATCGTCTTCCAGCTTCGGCACGATGATGCCGGAGGCGGTTTCAACTCGGATTTCGCGTTTGCTCGTCAGCCCTTTGTCATGCACGAATCGGGCGAAGCAGCGCGCGCCATTGCCGCATTGCTGCACCTCGCCGCCATCGGCATTGAAAATACGGTAGCGAAAATCGGCATCCGGCCGAGTAGCGGCTTGAACCAGCAGAATCTGGTCGCAGCCAACGCCGAAATGGCGATCTGCCAGTAACTGATATTGGGCGGGCGAGAGGTCGATATGCTGGTTGACGCCGTCGAACACAACGAAGTCATTGCCAGCGCCCTGCATCTTGGTGAAGTTGAGTTTCATACCCAAATTATCTGGCAGATAACACCCGTTCAGACAAACTGGCGAGGCTGACCTCGCAAAAAACTTGTCCCGAAGAGTGGGCGAACCTCGGCGAAACTGGCCAACCCCCAACTATGACTTGCCAGACCAGTCCTTTATTTTTTCCGCCGCCCAGTCACGGCCGCCCAAGCCGAACGCCAAGGCGAGCGCCAAAACGATACCGCCAAAAACGATAGAGAAAGCCACCGTCAGCAAGGTGGTGCCGATTTCAATCTGCTCAAGCGCCAGAAACAGGGCAAAAACCTGTACTGCGTATTCGGCCCCGGTACTGACACTGAGAGCGCCGGCAAACTTTGCGGTATTGAGCCAGGCAAAAACCAGCCGATTGACCACCCGGGCGAGCAAGGTGCCGAACACCAGAATCAGAATCGCCACCACGATCTTGGGCAAATAAACGATGACCTTGTTGGCCAGACCGGCAAGCGAATCGAGTCCGAGACTGTTGGCGGCGGAAACCGCCACGACCAGCAGCACCAGCCAATAGGTGGTGCCGGCAATGATGCCGGCGAGGGATAAATCAACGCCGCCCTGCTTTATCAACGCTTCCAATCCGGACTTTTCGGCCATCCGCCCAAAACCCAGCACTTCCAACCCTCGCCGCATCCCCGCGCGCAAAACGCGCGCCAACAACCAGCCCAGCATCATCAAGAGCAGTGCGGCCAACAGCTTGGGTAAAAAGATGGCAATTTCACCCCAGAAGGTTTGCAAAGCAGACAAGAAAAGATCGATCTGTGTATCCATTTGGCTTCCTGAATCAAAAAGTGAGTGGCAACGTTTCGCCGCCCGTCCTGGCGGCCTCGGCTTGTCCGCCGGGTCGTAAAAGATCGGCCATTGGTTGCAGCGCGGCGCTTTCCTCGGCAAACGGCAGGTTCTGGACCAGATCGCTCATCGCCTGAAACAACTTCATCAGCGAAGCATCCGGCAGGTTGCTCATCGCGGCCTTGAGCACACCCTGACCGAATTGCGGCGAAGCGTCGGCGATGCGCTGACCCTCGGCAGTAGTGAAAAACACCCCGGTCACATCAGCTCCGCCCGCGTTGGATTGCTTGACCAGCCCTTGCTTGATCAATCCAGCAAGCAGCGATTCGGTATTTGGCCGCGGCAATGCCATCGATTTGGCCAAGTCCACAACGCGCTGCCCGGGTGATTGCGAGAGTTCCCACAGCCCCCAGAGTTCGACAGCGCTGATGCCATGCCGCGACTCGATCCATTCGGAATGACGCCGAACCGCATCCAGCGACATCCTGAACATCTTCAGCGTAGCGAGAATGGCTTCTTTGCGGCGGGCCCAGGCGACATCGGTATCCTGGGAAAGATCGAGAAAAGGTTTGCTTGCGTTCATGGGTAATGATTCTTGCCGCTGATGCGCAAAAAATCATTCGCCCGCTCCCGTAAGGGAATTACATACTCAGCCCCGCTCGAAAAAGAGGCATCAGAGTTCTTTCGGTTGCGGTAACTCACCCGCCAAAGCCTGCATTCGAGCCGTCAACTCGGTCATGAAAACAGTCTGCTCAGTGTCGCCATGCATCGCCTCGCCGACGAACACATCACAGAAAAACGGCACCAGAATCGGATCATCTTTCGGCAGCGCCTTGCCCAGGCCATGCAGAAAAATCGGCGTCACCGGCACCTGCGGACGCCGTGCCGCCAGCACCGCGATGCCGCGCTTGAACCGCCCCATCACTTCCGGTTCGCCGCGACTGCCTTCTGGAAACAACACCAGGATCTCGCCGCGTTCGAGCGCCATTTCGCACGGCTTGAGCGGATCGGCGCCGCCTTTCGCCTCGCGCTTGATCGGTAAAATTCCGATCACATTCAACGAAAACCAGGCCAGCAACGGGTTCACCGTGAAGTAATCAGCCGCCGCGACCGGGCGCAACTTCGGTAATAACCTGAGCGGGAACAGCGACAGCAGCACCAGCGTATCGAGGTGACTGTTGTGATTCGCCGCAATGATCGCCGGGCCGTTCAGCGGCAGACGTTCGCGATGGCGCAGGTTGAGGCCGAGCACAATCAGCGCGATGGGCCGCGCGATCAGGGCGAAGAAGGCGAGACGTAAAAATTGAGCCATCAATAGTGCAGGTAATACAGGAAGTGGAAGAACAGCGGCGCGGTGAAGGTCAAACTATCGACCCGATCCAGAATGCCACCGTGGCCAGGAATCAGACTGCCGCTGTCCTTGATGCCGAGATCGCGTTTCAGCGCCGAGATATTCACATCGCCGACAAAGCCGGCAAGACCGATCAGCAGGCCGGCGAGCGGCGCTTCCCAGCCCACCAACGGCGTCAAATACGGCGCCAGCGCCCAGGCCGCCAGCGTGGTAGTCAAAATGCCGCCGAGAAAACCTTCCCAGGTTTTCTTCGGGCTGACTTTCGGGATGATCTTGTGCTTGCCCAACGTCTTGCCCCAGACGTACTGCGCCACGTCATTGAACTGGGTCAAAAACATCAAAAACAACACCAGTCCCGCACCGCCGCCAGCCGGGTTGATCTCCTTCGGCAATACCAGCAGAAACGCCATGTGCGACAAGTTGAACACCGTCAGCATCAGCCCCCAGTGCAAGCTGCCGGCGGCGCGCAGGAAACCGGCGGTATCGCCGATCAGCACCATGCGCATCGGCAGAAACATGAACAAGTAGACCGGAATGAAGATGATGAACATACCGTACCAACCGGACGCCACCCAGTAAAACTGTGCCGGGATCGTCAGATACGCCCAGAACAATACACGCCGGTCGGCACGGCGAGTCGGGATCAGCGACAGGTATTCCTTCAATGCAAGGAAGCTGACCAGCCCCAGGAAGATCAGCGACAGTGTCGGCGACAGCGCCATCGCGGCGGCAAACACGCCAGCCATCACCCACCAGGAATTCACCCGCGACGTGAGTTCCGTGTAGTCGTTATTCGGATGCGCGCGCTTGAGCGCAAACACGATGCCGCTGGCGATGAGCAAAATGACGAAGATGCCGCCGAGAAATGCGGCAGCGTTGGGGGTCAGGGCGTTGAACATTATTTTGTCTCCTCAGCCAGTCCACGTTTAGCACGGTTGATGATGGTGAATACCAGCAATACCGCGACCACCGCGAGCACCCCAGTCAGCCACATCCCGGTCGGCGCGCCCAGCCCCACCGCCAACCCAAGCGCGCCAAACACAAAAGCGCGGTCGCTCTTGCCCATCGGCCCGTCGTAGCGGCGCGAGGCGCCCAGCGTCTGCATCAGTACACCGGTCATTTCCGATACCGTCGCCAGCAACACAATCACCACGATCAACGCCGGATTGAAGCCGACGATCAGCGCCAACGGCAGGTACAGCGCGGCGTCGGAGAGCACATCGCTCAATTCGTTAAGCACCGCGCCAAGACGCGATTTCTGCATGTGTTCGCGCGCCAGCATGCCATCGACTGCATTTAACGCCATGCGCAAAAACATTACGCCGGGCAGCAGAAGCAACAGGCCGGTTTGCGAGGGTTGCAGCGCGATCACCGCGCCGGTGGCGAACGACAGCGCCATCGCCGCCAAGGTCACCTGGTTGGCGGTGAAGCCAGCTTGCGCCAAGCCGCGCACGGCGGGGCGCAACAGGTTCTGGAAGGCGGGTTTCAGGTCGTAGATGCTGGGCATGTTTCCTCTTTTGCAAGACGTTGGATATAAGCAGAAAAGTCCGGATCTTCGCCACGCAACAACTCGGGCAGGTGGGCGCGGAAATCTTCCCGTTGGCACCACTCGCGCATGTAATCCTCCCACGAATGCCAGCGCCGATCCTGTTTGGCGCTCATATCCGGTTCGTAGGCCAGCAGATAGGCGCGCTCGAACAGCGAAATCAGCATGTCGAACACCACCCACATGCGCTCGCGCTGCTCGTCGGTAAGGTTCGGCGTCGATTCATGGCTGCGCAACTTCAGGTCCGAGTTGGCCAGCACCACTTCCAGGAAGTCGATGTAGGCATCGGACAACTGCTGCCAAATCGCTTCTTCCTCGTTCTCGCGCTCCTTGCGCTGATCAAGGAAATACACCGCGATGGCGAACGGCAAGCCGACCACGGTGACCACGTAGGACAGCAACTCCCAGGTTTCCAGATCCATCTCGCCCTCGTTACGGCATGTAGCGCATGTAATCCTTGTAGATGCAGCGATCCATCACCACCGTCAGTCCGGCGGCGCGCGCCTTTTCCGCAGCTTCGTCATGCACGATGCCTTCCTGAATCCAGATCGCCGGGGCTCCGATAGCTATTGCCTCATCCACCACCCCGGGAATCGCTGCCGATTCACGGAATACATTGACCAGATCGACCGGGAACGGAATATCGGCCAGCTTGGCGTACGCCTTCTCGCCCAAAGCCGAATCCAGCGCCGGCCGCACCGGCACGATGCGATAGCCGAAGCGTTGCATGGCTTGCGAGACGCCAAAACTGGGGCGATCCGGCTTCGGCGACAAGCCGACGACGGCAATGGTTTTAATGCGCTGCAGCAGCGCCTTGAGCTCTTCCGGGGAAGGATTTTTGAAGTTCATGTCAGCTCCTTGGTCATGATGTAGTCGTCCATCACATGGCCGCCACCGATGTCTTCCAGGTAAATGGTGGCGACTGTGAAACCGTGTTTCAAATAGGCGTTGATGGCGTTCTGGTTCTGTCGATTTACCCGCAACACCAGGCGCGAATAGCCGTAACCGGCGGCGCGCTCGGCCAGCGCGCCAATCAACGCGCCGCCGATGCCGTGGCGTTGCCAGTCAAGATCGACATACAGCTTGTCGAGCTTGTAATCGCCTTCTGCTTGCGGATGGCCATGCGCGAAGCCGACCAGAACAGGTTTTTCCAACCCCGCTGCCCGCGCCGCCAACCAGATATCGCCGCGCGCCATGAACTGCTTCACCAGCACCGGCCGATAGCGTTGTTCCAGCATATATTCGATCTGCTCGGCGCTGATGATGCCGGGGTAATGCGCGCGCCAGACGCGCCCGGCGAGTTCCACTACTGCGTCGGCTTCATCAATCCGTAACGGGCTGATTTCAATTTCATCCATACAAACTTGCCTCACCTTGCGGTCGTGTCTTGAAACGTTTGTGCACCCAGAAATATTGTTCCGGTATTTCACGAATGCGGTCTTCCAGAAACGCATTCATCCGCCGCGTATCGGCTGCAATGTCATGGCTCGGAAAATTTTCCCAAGCCGGATAAAAGCGGGTCACATAACCGCCCTTTTCCTGCCGGGTGATACAGGGTACGACCACCGCGCCAGTCACTCGGGCAATCCGAGAAAGTCCGGTAATGGTAGCGGCGGGCGTGCCGAACAGCGGCGTAAAAATCGCATCCTTGCGGCCAAAATCGAGATCCGGCGGGTAATAGAACGGCAAGCCTTGCTTGATCGCCCGGATCACCGGTTTGATGCCATCCTGGCGCTCGTATATTTGCGAGTGTTGGCCATCGCGACTGAAGCGTCGACGCGCCTGAAATGCCAAACGATGGATATAGGGATTCTTGATATGCGCATTCAAGGTCACGATTGGCGCCAACTCGCTGGTCAAACGCACACCGCCGATGGTGACGCCGACAAAATGCGGCGCAAACAAAATCAACGGCTTGCCTAAATGAGACGTCAGATGTTCCAGGCCTTCAAACCGGGTCAAGCCATCGACTTCAACGCGGCTTCCCCACCATGACACAGTCTCTTGCAAACTGGCGCGCCCCAGCGCACGAAAATGCTTGCGCAGCAATTGGTCGCGTTCAGCCTCGCCCAGCAGCGGGAAGCACAGGCGCAAATTGGTCGCCGCAATCCGACGTCGATCGGCCACGACAAAATAAAGCAGCCCACCCAACATCTCGCCGACAGCACCCAGCGCGCGCGCCGGCAACAGGCGCCAACTCAGCCAGAGCAACCCAATTGCCAGCCGCCTCATTGCGGCGCCTCCGGCGGTGGCATTTCATCTCGGTGAGTACGATGCAAGCGATAACTCCACAAATATTGTTCCGGCAGGCGTCGCACCGACTGCTCCAATGATTGATTGACAATACGCATGGCGGCCGCGTGATCTGCCGGTAAATCCGGCAACGGTTCGATGACCAGACGATAGCCGCGCCCCCAACTCAGGCGCTTGCAATAAAACAGCAGCGGCCGTGCGCCAGATGCGCCGGCCAGACGATAAAGCAGTGTCGGCATATACGCCCAGCGGCCGAATAATGGCGCCCAGGCGCCCTCGCCTTTGTTGGCCTTCTGATCCGGCAATACCCAGGCCGCCTCGTTTCTTTTCAGCGCGGTCAACAAAGCCCGCACGCCAGCCAGATTTGGCTCCACCATCTTCGCCTGACCTCGATTGCGGCCGGCTTGCATCAGCGTATGCGCCCAGGCCTGGCGCGGCCGACGATACAGCGCGGTGATCGGCAGGCGCGCCGCAAGATACAAGCCGGCCAGTTCCAGACAGCCCAGATGCGGCCCCAGCACGATCAACCCCTTGCCCGCCGCACGCGCCGCTTCGACGTGCTCCCAGCCGCGCACCTCGCGCACCCAACCGGTGACCTCATCCAATGGACGCAGCCAGATCGGCAGCAATTCGGTCATTCCCTTGCCCAATTCCAGCGCGGATTTGATCAACAAGCCGGGCGAATACAAACCGGCCTGGCGCAAGTTTTCCGTCATCACTTGACGATGACGCGGGCGCAGCAGACTCAGCAAACCCAGCAACACGCCAATAAAATGCACCAGCGGCAAAGGCAATCGGGCGAGCAACTGGAGGATAGAAAGCAAAGGTGTTTGACCGAAGAGAGAACGAACTCATAGAATTATCAAGCCGCCGCGTTAATCCAGACAACTTGCGGGCGGGATATAAATACTGCTAAAGCGTCCAGCTCCTGTCCCCGGAGTCGGTCACGCCGAACCTTAACGGGGACACACTATGGAGCTAGCCACATGACCAAAGAGTACTTCTTCACTTCCGAATCCGTTTCCGAAGGCCATCCGGACAAGGTTTCCGACCAGATTTCCGACGCCATTCTCGACGCCATTCTGACCCAAGACCCGACCGCGCGCGTCGCCGCAGAAACCCTGTGCAACACCGGACTGGTGGTACTGGCCGGAGAAATCACCACCACCGCCAACGTCGATTACATCCACGTCGCGCGCGACACCCTGAAGCGCATCGGCTATGACAACACCGAATACGGCATCGACTACAAAGGCTGCGCCGTGCTGGTCGCCTACGACAAGCAAAGCCCGGACATCGCCCAAGGCGTCGACCGCGCCAGCGATGACTTTCTGAATCAAGGCGCCGGCGATCAAGGCCTGATGTTCGGCTACGCCTGCGACGAAACCCCCAGCCTGATGCCGATGCCGATCTATCTGGCGCACCGTCTGGTCGAGCGTCAGTCGTTGCTGCGCAAGGATGGCCGCCTGCCCTGGCTGCGTCCCGACGCAAAATCACAGGTCACCCTGCGTTACGTTGACGGCAAGCCTGATTCCATCGACACCGTTGTGCTGTCGACTCAGCACGCGCCAGAAATGGCCGAACTCATCAACGGCAGCAAACGCATGAAGCAAGCCGCCATCGAAGCGATCATCGACGACATCATCAAACCGGTATTGCCGAAGGAACTGATCAAGGGCGACATCAAGTTCCTGGTCAACCCCACTGGCGCCTTCATCGTCGGCGGCCCGCAAGGCGATTGCGGCCTCACCGGGCGCAAGATCATCGTCGACACCTACGGCGGCGCAGCGCCGCATGGCGGCGGCGCATTCTCCGGCAAAGACCCTTCCAAAGTCGATCGTTCGGCCGCCTATGCCGGCCGTTATGTCGCCAAGAACATCGTCGCCGCCGGCCTCGCCAGCAAGTGCATGATCCAGGTCTCCTACGCCATCGGCGTCGCCCAACCGACTTCGGTGATGGTGGAAACCTACGGCACCGGCAAGGTCAGCGACGAGCGCCTGACCGAATTGGTGTTGAAGCATTTCGATCTGCGCCCCAAAGGCATCGTCAACATGCTCAACTTGCTCCGCCCGATCTACCAGAAGACCGCCGCCTACGGCCACTTCGGCCGCGACGAACCGGAATTCACCTGGGAAGCCACCGACAAAGCAGCACTGCTGAAGGATGAAGCGGGGGGTTGAACAACACCGGAGGCGCCCATCGCAACGCACGATTACAGAACCCCGGCCACCCGCCGGGGTGACGGCGTTTAAACCAGGCACGCCACGCAAGCACAAGATCGCTGTCACGAAAGTTTCATGTAATCGTCATAACATGCCGTGCAACCCCATATAGCGGAGGCACGCATGTCGGCCACCATACTTGTTGTCGAAGACGAACCTGGCATTCAGGAAGTCCTTAAGTTCAATCTTGGCTTGCATGGCCACGAGGTCATCGTCGTTTCGGATGCCGAGGAGGGGCTGACTTTTCTGCGTGGTGCATTGCCCGATCTGATACTGCTCGACTGGATGTTGCCGGGCATGTCCGGCATCGACTTCGCTCGCCGGGTGCGCGCGGATGCGCGGCAGAAGAACATCCCGATCATCATGCTGACCGCGCGCTCGGACGAACGCGACAAGGTGCAAGGCCTCGATACCGGTGCCGACGACTACATTACCAAGCCCTTTTCGCCGCGCGAATTGATGGCGCGCATCAAGGCGGTGCTGCGGCGGCGCGCCCCGCAGATGACCGAAGACAGCGTTGAAATCAGCGGACTCAAGCTGGACCCGTTGTCGCATCGGGTTCATGGCGATTTGAATGGCGTCCCAACCGCGCTGGATCTTGGCCCCACCGAGTTTCGCCTGCTGCATTTCTTGATGACGCACCCGGAGCGGGTCTATTCGCGCTCGCAGTTGCTCGACCAGGTCTGGGGCGACCATGTCTTTGTCGAAGAACGCACTGTCGATGTTCATATTCGCCGCTTGCGCTCAGTACTGGAAACCACCGGCCACGATCGCCTGATCCAGACCGTGCGTGGCTCCGGCTACCGTCTTTCCGGCTGCTGAGCTGAAATCGACGGCAATGTCGGTCGAGTAGAATCGTCAACGTTTTC
>JFJP01018628.1_pt1 | contig 21818 bp, 16 predicted proteins | sample 431651 | NCBI WGS metagenome assembly JFJP01 (sample SAMN02602958, study PRJNA72255) | Microbial mat metagenome, whole genome shotgun sequencing project. | biome: fresh water; feature: sink hole; material: water; isolation source: purple microbial (photo- and chemosynthetic) mats found in...
GGCAATGCCGCCAAGGTGGTGGCCTCGCTGGCAGGGCAGGCGGTGATATTCATCCCGGATGAGTATCTGGCCAGGAACGTGGCACGGGAGACGGGCAAGACGGTATTGTTCCCGGAACAGGCGTCGTCGGGCTGTTCGCTTTCTGGCAGCAACTTCATTGCCTGGCACGGGCGCTGCGAGGTTCACGAGCTGTTCGGTGTCCAGGATGTCACCGATGTGCGCCGGCAGTTCCCGGATGTTGTGATCCTGGCCCATCCGGAATGTTCGCCTGAGGTCGTCGAGGCGTCCGATTTCTCGGGAAGCACGTCGGCCATGATCCGTTATGTGAAGGAGAATCCGGCACCGCGGTATCTATTGCTGACGGAATGCGCGATGGCGGACAACATCATGGCGGAGAATCCCGGGCGCGAGATGCTGCGGCTTTGCAGTCATCGCTGCCCGCACATGGCGTTGATCACGCTGGAGGATACCCTCGAGGCGTTGACTAAGATGCAGTACGAGATCCAGGTGCCGGAGGACATCCGCGTCCGGGCCAAGGGCGCGATCGACCGGATGCTGGCGATCGGCTGATGGGATCAGGGGCTAGACGTCAGGGGCTAGGGTGCGGCCCGGACGATGCAAGTTGAACCTTTGGGAATTGAACAACCAACATCCAACGCCCAACATCCAACGCCCAAGTTCGGGAGTCTTTCCTTGGACGTTGGATGTTGGTTGTTGGGCGTTGAAATGAATTGACACAAGGAGTCGGAATGGAGACGCGCAAATCGACGGCAAGGGTCTGGCTCGAGATTGATCTGGGAGTGCTGCAGGATAATTTCCGCCGGATCGCGCGGGCGGTTGCCCCGTGCCAGGTGATCGGTGTCCTGAAAGCAAATGCCTACGGTCTGGGTGCGCAGCCGATTGCGCGGGCGCTGCAGCAGGCTGGCTGCCGGCGCTTTAGCGTTGCCGAGTTGAACGAGGGGCTATCGCTGTCCGGTATTGGTGCAGACGTGCAGCTTCTGGGGGCCGTGCTGCCGGATGAGGTCGAGCCTTCGGTGGAGGCGGGTATCTTGCTGCCGGTGGGGGATCTGGACACCGCACACAGGATCAGTGAGGCGGCGGCCTGCCTCGGGCGGCAGGCACGTGTGCATTTCGTCGTGGATACCGGCATGGGGAGGCTGGGTGTGCCGGTGGCGCAGGCGGCAGCCTTGATTCGCGAGGCGGTGCGTCTGCCGTCCGTTGACTGGGAGGGTATTTACTCGCATTTCCCTGTGGCGTATCACAGCGGCAGCGAATACACATGCGGGCAAATGGACGCCTTCGAGGCTCTGCTGGCGACGCTGGAAGCCGATGGCATCCGTTTTGCGTGGCGGCATATAGCCAACAGTGACGCGGTCAATAATTTCCCGCGTGCGTTCCGTCCGCCTTACAATGCGGTTCGGACCGGGATCAATCTGCACGGATCGTTCGATACCGAGGGGCGCCGGTCGTTGTCGCTGGTGCCGGTGCTGTCGCTGAAGACCCGGCTGGCGGCGGTACGGCGTTTGAAGGCCGGATCGAGTATCGGCTACGGGTGTACCTACCGGTTGCCGCGGGAGATGCTGGTCGGCACGGTTTCAGCCGGATACGCCGATGGCTTGCCTCTGGCATTGTCGAATCGCGGAACTCTACTGGTTGGCGGGGTGCCGTGTCCGGTGCTGGGGCGGGTCTCGATGGATTACACGACCCTGTCGCTAGAAACCGTCCCTGACGCCAGATGCGGGGACGAGGTTGTCTGTCTTGGCGGGCAGGGGCCTGCAGCGGTGTCCGTCGAGGACTGGGCTCAGCTCAAGGGCACTCACTCCTACGACATCATCTGCTCGTTCGGCAGCCGGGTTGAACACCGCTTTATCGCGCCGCGTTGATCAACCGCTGACGATCTCGCCCATCTTGAAGATCGGTAGGAACATGCACATCACGATACCTCCGATTATCACGCCGAGGAAGACCATCAGCAGCGGTTCAAGCAGCGACGTCAGGCCGGAAAGCATGGTTTCCACCTCGTCGTCGTAGAAATCGGCGATGCTATCCATCATCTCATCGATCTTCCCTGTCTTTTCGCCCGCCTGCAGCATGCGTACCAGCAGGAGGGGGAAAACAGTCTGCTTGATCATCGCGCTGGAAAGCGGCTCTCCGTTCTCGACGGCCTTGGCGGCGTTGGTGATAATGCTTCCGGCCACGACACTGCCCGTCGCCCCCGATACGATTTCTAGCGACTGGAGAATGGGCACGCCGCTACGGATAAGCTGACCGAACGTCCGCGCAAAACGGGCAGAGGCGACTTTCTTGCGCAGTTCGCCGAAGACGGGGGCTTTCAACAGGATCTCATCAAACGCAAAAGCCCCGGCGGGGGTTGCTTTCCAGCGCTTGAAGAAGAAAACCAGCATGGCGATCACCGCGATCATGTAGAACCCGTATTTCTTCAGGAAACTGCTGAAATTCAGAAGGGCCTGGGTCGGGGCTGGAAGCTTGGCTCCGAAATCTGCGAACATCTCGCCAAAGACCGGGACAATGAAGACGATCATGGCTATGGCGATGGTAATGGCGATACAAAGGATGATAACCGGATACATCATGGCCGACTTGACCTTGCGGCGCAGTTTGGCAGAGGCTTCCAGGAAGCCCGCGAGCCGTCCTATGGTTTCCGCGAGCTGCCCGCCCATTTCGCCGCCCTGAACCATGTTGGCGTAAAGATCGTCGAAGACGCTCGGAAATTGGCGCAGGGCGTCGGAGAAGGCGGCTCCGTTCTCGATGCTGGCCTTGAGGCGGGCGATCACGCTCTTGAAGTTAGGGTTGTCGGTCTGGTCATGCAGGGCGTCGAGCGTGGCGACGATCGGCATGCCGGCGGACAGCATGGCTGCAAGCTGGCGCGAGAAACCGGGCAGCAGTTCGTTGACGATCTTCTTTGCGCCCGGAACCGCCTTGTGTTTGGCGGGGGGCTTTTTAGAGGCGGCGGCGATCGGGGCGGTCGTACTCTTCTTGCTATCGAGAACAGGGCTCATACGTTTTTTCTCCTAATCGCCGCCGGTGACAGCCAACGCGGCCTCAAGGCTGGTTATGCCATCGCGCACGCGAGACAGTCCGGCTTGTTTCAGGCTGACCATGCCCTTCTGGATGGCCAGTTCTCGCAACTGTCCGGTATTCATGCCAGAGAGCACCCCCCGGCGGATAGCGTCGTCGACCAGCAGCACCTCCATGATGGCACCGCGCCCCTTGTAGCCGTTCGTGCAACGCGGACAGTTGCCCGGGCCGTAGATCGTCGCCCCTTCGAAAAGCGATGGATCGACATGGTTGAGTTCGAACATTTCAGGGGTGATGCTAACTGGCTTCTTGCAGACCTTGCAAAGGGTCCGGTAGAGGCGTTGTGCCTGGGCGCAGACCAGGGCCGAGCCGAGCATGAACGGTTCGATTCCCATGTCAACGAGGCGGGTGACGGCGCCAGCTGCATCGTTGGTGTGGAGGGTGCTGAGCACAAGGTGACCGGTCAGTGCCGCCTTGACGGCGATCTCGGCCGTGATCTTGTCGCGGATCTCGCCGACGAGCACGATGTCCGGGTCCTGGCGCAGGATCGAGCGGAGTGCGGCGGAGAATGACAGTCCGACATCATCATTGATCTGGACTTGGTTGATGCCGGCGAGCTGGTACTCGACCGGGTCTTCGCAGGTGATGATGTTCGTGTCGGACTTGTTGAGGTCCTGAAGGCAGGAGTACAGCGTCGTGGTCTTGCCGCTGCCGGTCGGGCCGGTGACCAGGATAATGCCGTGCGGCTGCCTGATGGCGTACTGCATGGAGCGCTCGGACACCGCATCCAACCCCAGGGAGGCCAGGCTCGGTGCCAGGGATGACTTGTCCAGTGTGCGCATCACGATCTTCTCGCCGTGGACGGTTGGAAGGATGCTGACACGCAGGTCTACCTCCTTGCCGAGCGCCTTGATATTGAACCGCCCGTCCTGCGGGATACGGCGCTCGGCGATATCGAGGTCGGACATGATCTTGATGCGCGAGATAATCGCCGCCTGGAGCCCTTTCGGCGGTGCCGGGCGCTCCACGAGTGCACCGTCGATACGGTAGCGCAGGCGGATCGTCTTCTCCATCGGCTCGATATGGATATCGCTGGCGCCGGTCCGCAGGGCCTCGACCAGGATCATGTTCACCATGCGGATAACCGGGGCTCCCTCGGCCTTCTCGAGCATCTCGTCGAGGCTCTGATCCTCTTTCACGGTGTCGTCCATGACCTGGACGTCGCTCTCGTTGCGCATCAGCTCTTCCATGTCGAGCCCCTGTGAGGCACCGGCAGAGAGTTTTGAAATGATGGAGATGACGTCGACCTCGGAGGCCACGACCGGTGTGATGCTCATGCCGGTGAGGGTGGTCATCTCGTCGATCGCCATCAGGTCGAACGGGTCGCTGAGCGCCACGGTGAGGGTCTTGCCCACGCGGGCGATCGGCATCACTCCCCGCTTGGTCAGCACCTCCTTGGGGAGAACCTCAAGCAGGTGCTCGTTGGGAGTGAAGGACTTCAGCGATACCGGCGGTATGCCCAGATACTCGGACAGGGCCAGTGTAATGTTGTCCGGACTGGTGAGTTTCTTCTCGACGATCAGTTTTTCAAGTCGGACCGAGGAGGTGTCCACTTCCCGGATGAGCTCGTCGAGAGTGGCTTGGTCCACGATCCCGCGTCGGAGCAGGATGCTGGATAGGTTGCCAGTTGCATCGTTCTTAGCCATTAAGCCCTGATTCCTCCCGAAGCCGTTGCCCTCTGAACACGTGCGCATTATGACAGCCGGTGCGCGTGAATACAAAACAAAAATGACTCTCGATGGATTATGCGGGGCGCCCTGGGTTTTGTCTTTACCGTACTTTGGTAAAGAGTTATTGTTGAATTACAAACGGAGGAAAGGGGACCATGGCAATCAGGCGTTTTCGTATGACTGGTTTTGGCTGGCTGAACCTGACACAGTTCCTGGGGGCGTTGAACGATAACGTCTTCAAGTTCCTGGTCTTCTTCTTCCTGGTCGATCACCTGCATATGGATTCAACAGCCACGATCACGCTTGTGTCCGTCCTGTTCATCGTGCCGTTCCTGCTGTTCTCGCAGGCGTCCGGCGTGCTGGCCGACCGACTCGACAAGCGTGGCATCATCGTGGTGTCGAAAGTCGCGGAACTGGCGATCATGCTCCTCGGTATCGTCGGCCTGTTAATGGAAAGCCCGGTGATCCTGCTGGGACTGATCTTCCTGATGTGTACCCAGAGCGCATTCTTCGGACCGGCCAAGTACGGCATCTTGCCGGAACTGATCGGTCGCGAGCGGCTTTCACGAGCCAACGGCAGCCTGGTATGCATGACGTACCTGGCGATCATCATTGGCACCTTCATTCCCTCCTTCCTGCTGAGCGTCTTTGCCGGCCAGTACATGGCGGTGGCGGGCTTCTGTGTTCTGGTGTCGGCGGTTGGCGTGGTCACGTCGATCCCGATTCCCCGCACGGCCCCTGCAGGGGGGACGCAGAGAATCGCGCCGCTGTTCGTGGTGGAGATCTTCCGGACGATGCTGCGCATCCGTCGCCAGCGCTACTTGTTCCTGGCAGTGGTCGGTTCGGCCTATTTCCTGTTCCTCGGCGGCTTCGTGCAGCAGAACATCCTGCTTTACGGGCAGGACGTGCTTGGCTGGACCGCGCAACGCAGCGGTTTCCTCTTCCCGATGGCAGCACTGGGCATCGGGCTGGGAGCCCTGATGGCAGGGCGGCTTTCGGGACGCAATATCGAATTCGGTGTAGTCCCGATCGGGGCGTTGCTGCTGACGGTTTGCGGCTTGGCGCTGGGAATGGTGCCCCCGTCCGCCAATACCGTGCTGGCGCTTATGCTCCTCACCGGTATGGGTGCCGGGCTTTTCGAGGTCCCGCTGAGTGCCTATATCCAGGACTGCAGCCCGCCCGCGCAGCGGGGCGAAATCCTCGCCTGTTCCAGCTTCCTCAGTTTCCTTGGAGTCGCGCTTTCGGCGGCACTGCTGTTTGCTCTCGACAAGACGCTTGGTTTATCGCCCCAGGCATGTTTTTTGGTGATCGGTGTGTTGACCGGTGTGCTGGCTGTTCTGACGTTCGCGCTGCTGCCGGACTTTGTCGTGCGGTTTATCGTTGTCGTGATCACGCGCTTTGTCTACCGGGTCCGGGTGAGCGGAAGGGAAAACCTGCCGATCGATGGCGGGGCGCTGTTGGTGGCTAATCACGTCACCTGGGTTGATGCGCTGCTGATCTCCTCCGTGACCCAGCGGCGAATACGCTTCCTGATGGACCGCTTGATCTACCAGAAAAGCTGGATCAACCCGATCTTCCGGTTGATGGGGGTCATCCCGATCTCGGCGACGGATACCCCTCGTCTAGTCGTCAGTTCGCTGAAGCAGGCGCGCGCGGCCATGGACGAGGGCTTCATGGTCTGTATCTTCGCGGAGGGCAAACTGACGCGCAACGGCAATATGTATTCCTTCCGGGGCGGGTTCGAGCGCATGGTACGTGATTCCTCCCTGTCGGTAATCCCAGTGCATATCGGCAATGCCTGGGGCAGCATCTTCAGCCACTATTACGGACGGCTGATGAGTGCCTTGCCGCGCCGCGTGCCTTATCCGGTGACCCTGCAGTTCGGATCGCCGCTACCCCCGACAGTCACGCCGGCGGAATTGCGCCAGGCCGTGCAGGAGCTGGGGTGTAACGTGCTGGGGTTGATGAAGCGACCGGCGAACACCCTTGGCCGGCGTTTCGTGGCTTGTGCTCGGTGGCACTGGTGGCATCACGCCATGCGCGACACGAGTGGCAAGTCGCTGTCGTTCGGCAAGCTACTGGCGGGGGCGGTGGCGCTGGGTGATCAACTGCGTCCGGAGCTGCGCGGTGCGGATAATGTCGGCCTCCTGCTGCCGTCCTCGGTGGGGGGGGCGGTGGCGAACCTGGCGGTCACGCTGCAGGGCAAGGTCAGCGTCAATCTCAACTTCACGGCATCCGCCGACAGCATCAACTCCGCGATCCGGCAATGCGGCATCCGGACCGTGATCAGCTCGCGTGCGTTCATCGAGAAACTGGGTGCATCGTTCTCCTTGCCCGCGGGCACGATCTACCTGGAGGATCTGGTGGCGGCGATCCCGCCCTGGCGCAAGGCTTTGTCCATGCTCAAAGCCATCTGCTGGCCGGCCGGATGGCTTGCAGGCCGGGCGGTGGCGGATGACCTAGCCACGGTGATCTTCTCCTCCGGTAGTACCGGCGAGCCCAAGGGGGTCATGCTGAGCCACTTCAACGTGCTTTCAAACATCGAACAGGTCCGACAGGTGTTCCGCTACACCCCGCAGGAACGGTTCGCGGCTGTGTTGCCATTCTTCCATTCCTTCGGTTTGACAGTTACCCTGTGGGCTCCGGTGACCTGCGGGTTCAGCGTATGCTATCATCCCAACCCGCTGGAAGGCGCGGTGATCGGCAAGATGGTGCGCGAGCACTCGCTGACGATGATGGTGGCGACGCCGACCTTCCTGCTCTCGTGGATGCGGCGGGCTGCCGAAGACGATTTCGCTTCAATGCGGGCATTGGTCACCGGTGCCGAGAAACTCTCACCCCGTGTGGCGGATGCCTTCGAGAAGCGTTACGGCTTGCGCCCTGTCGAGGGTTATGGTGCCACTGAACTCGCGCCGGTGATCTCGCTGAACATCGGTGATGTCGACAGCGACGGCGTCAAGCAGGTCGGTACACGCGAGGGCAGCGTCGGCCATCCCGTACCTGGAGTGGCGGTCCGGGTCGAGGATCTGCAGACTGGAGCCCTGTTGCCGCCGGGTACGGCCGGACTGTTGAAGGTCAAGGGGCCTAACCTGATGCTCGGTTACCTTGGCCAGCCGGCCAGGACCGCCGAAGTCGTGCAGGATGGCTGGTACACGACCGGGGATATAGCCAGTGTTGACGAGGACGGTTTCATCTTCCTGCAGGACCGCCTGTCACGTTTCAGCAAGATCGGCGGCGAGATGGTACCGCACCTGGCGGTCGAGGATGCCCTGAATGGCCTGCTTGAAATCCAGGAGCGCAGCGTGGCGGTGGTGGCGGTCGCGGATGAACGCAAGGGCGAGCAGCTCGTCGTCTGCTGCACGCCGGCTGCCGGCGATATCAAGGTCCTGCACGAACGGCTGGGGAAATGCGACTTGCCGAATCTCTGGCGTCCGAAAAAGGACAACTACATGACGATCGAGACCATGCCGACGCTGGGCTCGGGCAAGCTCGACATCCCGCGTCTCAAGCAGATGGCTCTTGAATTCGTCGAGAACCGTCCGGGTCGATTGCAGACGATCGTCAACCGGATACGTGACGCGTTTTAGCCATGAACGAGGTGACGGCTGGCGTGCGATTCTGTTATTTATCCGCCGGTTCAGGGGAATCGTCGCGGCGGATCGTTTGTATCGTCGCGGCGGCTGCTGGCGGTACGGATTCCCGACGAAGCTGCGGGATGCGGTACTGGGTGGCGATCCTCTGGTTGGCTTCACCCAGGGTGGCAGGATCAAGGGCTATCTCAACCCCGCTGCCGAGTAATCCCAGCCGACGGATACCGCCTTCACGGTCAACGGCGGCGAGGACGTCGCGCAGGTTGGCGACTGCCGTGCCGTTGACGCTCTCGATGACCTCGTCGCGCAGATGCTGGTAGCCGATGTTGATCGGATCCGGCAGGACCGTCGAAAGAATCACCACCCGTTCGCCGGGCTTCTGAACGTCGGTCTGGCGGGCCAGGTAAAGGTGGGCCAGTCGCGGATCGGTGCGCAGTGTCCATTGCTTGCCAGGCGCCTTGATCATGCGTCCGGTCAATTCGCGAATGACAAAACCGCCATCGACGAGATAGGGCTCTGGCAGTCCCTCCGGGTTCTCGGGAATCAGCAGGCTTTCATCATCGAAACGCGCCAGCACGACAGTGTTGGTCATAACCTGTCGGTTGCGGATGCGTTTGACCTGGATCTGATCGCCCGGGCGGTGCCGACCCTTGATCATGTGCTGGAAGGCGAGACGGCCCCAGGCGGGGTCGTTGTAGTAGCCCTGGGCGTCGATGGAAGTGGCGTTGACCGAGAGAATGATATCGTTCGGCTGCAGCGGGTGCTCGCCGCTGGCCCCGGGCAGGACGCCCAGCACCTGGATGCCACCGGCTTCCGTATCGGGAATGCCGAAGTAAGCGCGCTTGGAATCGTCGATCAACGGTTGCCAGTCAATTCCGGCGGAGGCGAACCCCCGATAGGGGGGGGATTGGACATCGTCGATAAACTGCTGGATGAACATGGCCGGCAGCATCAGGGCTGTGCGCGAACCGCCGTTGTAGCGCAGCGTGATTCCGGCCAGGCGGTTGTCGGCATAGACTGGCGCACCCGCCCCGTCGATGTTAAGGTCCGTCAGGATGGTACCCAGCAGGACGCTGTAGGGAGCGTGCGGAAGTTCATCGACCTTCCACTGCACGATGCGCCCGTTGCCTTCCTGCGGCTCGCCGCCGGCTGTGATCTGGAGGATGCTTGCCGTCGTTGCGGCTGCACCCGGGACCATCGTCTCCGGAAGGCTGGCTGACGGGATATTGGTGACGGTGTCCAGCACCAGCAGGGCGAGGTCGATCTGGGGATCGGACTGGATCAGGCGGACGGTTTCCTTGCGTCCGGAACGGGGCCGGCGGATCTCGATCATGGTCTGGTTGCGGATCAGGGATTCGGTGGTGATGATCACGGACTCGTTGAGCATCAGGCCGAACCCGCGGCGCTCATTGGCCGGGGTGCGCTGCCAGGGTAGAGTGGTGTCAAACTCCTGGAAGCTGACGAGCACCTCGACGACGGGCTTTGCGCCCGTGTCGACGGCGGGGCAGGGGAGGGCGACCCATAAGGCCAGCACAAGCAGTAGCGGGTGCAGGATCTCTGTTCTCATTCCGGTTCTCCGGTTTTAATGTTGAAAGGCGAGGGAACGCCGTATTGCGCCAGGATGCTGTCCTCGACGGTTTCGAGTACGCCTGCATCCAGGATCAGCGGGTCGGTCGTGCCGGCGAACCGGATGGCGTGGAAACCGTTTCCGGGGGTCTTGAACGCGGTGACCAGATCCTGCATCCGGCGGATCGGTGTGCCGTTGACCTCCTCCACAAGTCCGTTGATAAAGGTCTCCGCGTAGGTGTTGACGGGATGCGGCAGACGGCGGATGAGAATGACGAACTCATCGTGGTCGCGGTGATGGCCGTCGATCTTGGCGTACCGCGATAGGTAAAGCAGACGCTGGTCGTTGACTCTTTCGAAACCGGTGGTGAGTGTCTTGAGTATCTCGCGGTTGAGCGGGACGAAGACCAGTCCGCCGAATATGGCATATTCGGGCTGGATGTCATAGAGATTCCGGAAAACGAACGGATCGCCCGGGTTGGCGAGAACCAGCTTGAGCACTTGCACCTGACCGGCGCGGAAGATCCGCATGTCCAGCGTATCTCCGGACTGGCGGCGCTCGAACAGTTCGGTAAATTCCACGGGGTTGCCGTCGAGGCTGATCGTACCGTCCTCGGCAATGTCGTGCCCATCAATATGGAGCAGCACATCGCCGGGTTCCAGATGGCCTTGCGCACTGCCGAAGGGATCGACACGGGAGATCACGATGCCGGTTTCCCCGGCAGGCACGCCGAGGCTCGTGCGCATGGCGGGATTACGCAGTTCAAAATAGTCGATTCCGATCTCGGGATAGCCATCGTAGGTGCCGTCTTCGACGTCTTTCAGGAAATGGCGGATGACGGGAACGGGAATCGCATAGCCGATATTGTCGCCGACTGACAACCCTTGGAAGGCCACGCCGGCGACCTGTCCATTGAAGACGACGGGGCCGCCGCTGTTGCCGGGATTGATCGCGGCATCAACCTGCAGAACCAGGTGCTGGTCGACCGCGCTGTGGGAATAGATACTGTGGTCGATGCGGGAGACCACACCACGGGTGATCGAGACCCGGTCACCGCCAAGCGGGAAACCGATCGCGGTGACGGTGTCTCCCAGCGAGGGGAGCGCGTCTGCGAAGGACACGGGGGGCAGGTTGTCAAAGAAGGTGGGGTCGTCGACATCCAGCACGGCCAGGTCGCAGTCATGCGCGGCAAAGCGCACGCGGGCAAGGTAGCGCCTGGGGTCTCCGTTCTTCTGCACCTCCAGGAACCGGCTGTTGGAGACCACATGAGCATTGGTCAGGATGCGTTTTCCGCCAATCACGAACCCCGTGCCGCTGCCGCGCATCGGGGGGGATGCCTGCCAGGGCGTCGAGAACCGATCCACCTGCATGGTGTTATGGATCTTCACGGTGGATTGTTGCACGACGTGCGGCGCGGGCACGTCTGGGGGCGGTACGGTGACGCAGCCGCTGAGCAACGCCATGGCGGCAATAATGGACGCAGCTATTCTCATTATGGCCTCGGGCAGCCTGAAGGCTGAACTACGAACGCCATTTTTCGAGAATTTTGGTGTTTGTAGTTCAGGCTTTAGCCTGTTCCCCGCACGGTTTGAGGCCATAATGAGAATTGCTGCTGGTTTCAGGTTTGTACTTTTCATAGAGCGCGGTATAGTTGCGCAAAGAACCGAAGAATGCACGAAAAAAAGCGAGGTGAATGCGATGGGACTCAGTGACCGGGATTATATGCGTGGCAGCGGACGTCCGGCTCCGTCGCGCAAGCAAGGTTCCGCCTGGCGGGATCGCCTGGTGAAGGTTCGGTTCCTCTTGTGGCTGGCCTGGCGCTGGTTGATGTCTGTCGGTCGGTCTAGAAACGGCGTTTGAACTGAAGTCCGTATTCGATATCCCCGAAATCGAAGTCGCTCAGCAATTCCCACTTCTCATAGGGGTAGTACGCCATGATTTCAACCTGAAAGGCCGGCAGGGGAATCTGGTAGCCTAGCATTAGTTGCCAGTACACATCAGTCCAGTCGCTCTCCAGGTCGACCTCATCTTCCATCTCGATGTAGCTGGCCAGCACCCCCACGCCGCCGAGAAAGTTGCGATCCTCGAAAATGAGATTGATCTGGGGGGTGATCACGGAGTTGACCCCGATGCCTCGACCATCGTCACCCTCGCTGATATCCGGCGCGTAGCCCACGAGAAGCTGCCAGAAGGCACTGCCCTCATGGTACTCGTAGCCCAGCAGGTAGCTTAAATCGCCTTCGTCGAAGGGCAGTTCCACATACTCGGAATGAAGCATGTGGTAGCGCGCACCTCCGGTGAGTGCGTGCCCGGCGATGGCCAGGCCCTGTAGTGAAAGAAAAACACAGGCTGCGGCGAATACTATTCTTTTATTCATGGTGGTGATCGTATAGACCTGCGAGTTGAAAAGCAAGCGCAAGGTTGCGCGATTTTGCGGTAACGGCTTTAGTGCGTATCGGCTAATCAGGATGCACCCCGCCCTGAAGGCGGGACTACAAACATCTGGAAATCAAGTGCTTGAAGTGTATACTTGCATGCATGTGTGCGGATCGAAATAGATTGGGAACGGAGGCTGCGGACGGCCGCATCGTGGTCGCCATGTCCGGAGGCGTCGACAGCAGCGCGGCGGCTGCCATGCTGGTGGAGCAGGGCTGCGACGTGGCTGGCGCGTTCATGAAGAACTGGATCAACGAGGTCAACGTGATCGGCGACTGCCCCTGGCAGCAGGATGCGGATGATGCGCGGGCCGTGGCTGAGCGGCTCGGTATCCCGTTCACTATCGTCAACCTGATGGATGAATACCGTGCACGGATAGTGGATTACCTGGTTGCAGGCTATCGCGACGGGGTGACACCTAACCCTGATGTGCTGTGCAACCGCGAGATCAAGTTCGGGGTCTTTCGCGAGTGGGCGAAGTCACAGGGGTTTGGGACGGTGGCGACGGGGCACTATGCCCGCAGCAGAACCAGGGACGACGGCCAGCGCGAGATCCTGACGGGCAGCGACCCGAACAAGGACCAGACATATTTCCTGTGCCTGATGCGGCCGGACCAGGTTCAGGATGCCCGTTTCCCGATCGGACACCTGCTCAAGCCGGCCGTGCGCGAGCTGGCTCGTCGGCACGGGCTGCCGACCGCGCAGAAGAAGGACAGCCAGGGCCTCTGCTTTATCGGGCAGGTCAAGATGGCGGATTTCCTGGAAGCGTTCATCCCGGATGCGCCGGGGGATATCGTGCTGCAGGATGGCCGGCGGGTGGGGCATCATCGCGGGCTGCATTACTTTACCCTCGGGCAGCGGCGCGGGATCGGTGTGGCTTCGCCTGTCCACTGCCAGAACTATGTCGTTGTCGAGAAACGCCTGGCCACGCGCGAGCTAATTGTGGCCTTCGACCAGCCGGAGACGCCCGGCTTGTATTCGCAGTCCTGTGTGCTTGCGTCGGTCAGCGCGATCGGACGCGAAGGCACGCTGCAACGCGAGCAGACGCTACTGGCACGGGCGCGCTACCGGGCACCGTCGATCCCGGTGCGGTATATCCCACTCTCGGGCGATCGGGCCCGTGTGGAGTGGTCCGTGCCGCAACGGGCGCTCACCTGCGGCCAGATCTGCGCGCTCTACGAGGGCGAGGTCCTGCGCGGAGGTGGCATCTACGCCGAGATCTTGAATACTTGATCGAAGCCTATTTGAGGAGACGAATCGAACATTCAACAACCAACGCCCAACAACCAACGCCCAAGTATGGTGCTATTTCCTTGGACGTTGGAAGTTGGTTGTTGGGCGTTGGTTCACGCAAGCATACAGGCCAGTGCGCTGGCGGCATAGATGGCGGCGGTCTCGGCCCGCAGCGTCAGGTTGCCGAGGGAGACGGGCAAGGCACCGGCGGTGAGCAGTCCCCGGATCTCGTCCGGTGTGAGATCGCCTTCCGGCCCGATGACGACGGTGACGGCAGGGGGTGGAGCGGTGCGCAGTTCGTCGATGACCGACGACAGCGGCCGGGTCCCGTCACCAAGCGATGCTAGCAGCACCGGACCTCTGGTGTAACGCATGGCCTCTTGCAGCGTCACCGGGGCATCAATGATTGGCAGCCACGGCGTCCCGCACTGCTTGGCGGCACTGATCGCTATTCTTTCCCAGCGCTCGCGCTTCTGGCGGCCCTGGGCGGCATCAAACCGTGGGATGACACGGCTGGTGGTCACCGGCACAATCCGTCCGACGCCGAGTTCGGTAGCCTTCTCGATCAGAAGTTCCATCCGGTTGCCCTTCAGGATGGCCTGCAACAGGATGATTTCGAACGACCGTTGCGGGGCTGACCGCATGTCCTGGATCTCCAGCACGGGTGTGGTCCCGTCGGCGGCGCAGCGCAGGATCGCGTCAGCCTCCTGGCCCGCCCCGTTGAAAATACGGATCCGCTCGCCGTCCCTCGCCCGCAGTACGTGCAAAATGTGGTGCGACTCTTCCGCCGAGGGGGTCAGCGGGGTTTGTGCCCAGCGGTCGTTATCGATAAAGCAGCGGTGCATCAAATCGTCTCCAGTATTCCGGTTCGCTCAAAGGTGTAAACCGGAACCGTACGCGGGCGCAAGCGAAAACTGAAGTTCCCGCCGGGCGTGCGCGGGTCAGGCCTGCCGGGTTACCCCCCGTCCGCCGTGTTGTAGTTGACCACCCTCATCCGCCCCCTCACGCATCGCCATAAAGCCGCCGGATCACAAGACCGGCCAGCGTCAGGCCGAATATGCCGGTGATGTGTGCCAGCGAGCCATTGATCACGGCCTTCTTGCTGCACCACTCGTGATTCAGCAGTGCCGGTTCGCCGGGGCCGCTGGCCGCGCGCGGGCAGAGGCAGGTGGCGGTGCCGCAGGCGCTAGCCTGTCCGGCGTTGGGCAGCACCTCGTCCGAATAGACGACCCACACATCCTTTTCCGGCAGCATGTTCGCCCGGCGCATCAGTTTACGCAGCTTGCTGCCGAGCGGGCAGCCCCTCACCTGGCGGAACTCGTCCGTGCGCACCTTTGTGGGGTCGAGCTTGCAGGCGGCACCGAAGGCGGAAAAAACCGAGGCCTGCGAGCGGCTGGCATGGTAAAGCAGCCGTGCCTTGCAATGCAGGCTGTCGATCGCGTCGACCACGAAGTCATAGGCATCGAGATCGAAGTCACCCTCTGTTTCCCGGCTGTAGACCTTCTGGATGGCCTGAATCCGTGCCGCCGGGTTGATGTCGAGCAGTCGCGATCGCAGTGCATCGGTCTTGACCTGTCCCACGGTCGAGCAGGTGGCCTGGATCTGGCGGTTGATATTGGTTACGCAGACCCGGTCCGAATCCACGATCGTCAGGTCCTGTATACCGGTGCGGATCAGGCTTTCCGCGCACCAGCTACCGACCCCGCCAAGTCCGAGAATGATCACGCGTGCATGGTGTATGCGTTCCATGCACGCATGACCGAGCAGCAGGGTGGCTCGGTTGAATATCGCCTCGGGTGCCGGGTGGTTCGATTTGTTTTCCATGTCGATTATATTTTTCTTGATGTTGTTCCGTGATTGCGGCACTATCCAAAACTCAATTCTGCGGTAGGGTACTCAAGCGGTCAACGAGGGCAGACTGTAAATCTGCTGGCATAGCCTTCGAAGGTTCGAGTCCTTCCCCTACCACCACTCAATAAATAATCGTATTTCTTTGGAAATATGGCTTTTTTTTGTCTTGCTTGTGCGTTTCTGTCTTTAACTGTCTGTTGAAATTCGCTCTGTGGTACCCCGACTTATACAACTATAAGCAACCACGCTTCGGCTTAAGTAGCCACATCTGGTAAGTCACCCAATATTCCATCATTTGGATTTCAGACGCAAGCTCAGCACACGCATGGGTACGCTGTCGTCTTCTATGCTCTGCGGATTCTCAATAAGATGATAGTAGCAGGTATCGCCGTCCCAGGTGATGACGCTCTGCTTGTAACGCGTGCCGGTAGCGGCATAAATCAGACTCCATTGCTTGGTTTCAACGTCAAATGCCCTGATTTGCGGCCGACCGTCCTCCAGGCCAAAGAGGTAGAGTACGTCGTCTATTTCGTGAAGGGATCCCTCGATTACACCGTTGTTTTCGTAAATCGAGAGTGTATCCTTTGCGTTGGCACGATAGAAATGCCTGGAAACCGAAGGTTTTTCCTTTAGTCCGATCCTGCTATAAACGCCGTGAAACGAACCTTCTTTGGTGATAATCCAGTTGGGACCACCACCGATGCGCTCACCCGATGTAACGGGGGCGGCAATCTTGAACTGCTCCCAGTCGGTCAGGGGAAGCTCATTTTTCTCACCTCTCATCGTATACCAAGCCGAAGTTCCCGTCGGATCGTCGGAATACCCTAAATAGAGACCGCTGGCAAGGAAACCAGCCTTCTCGTCAGCATCGCTGCGGCGCGCCCAACAGGCATACATCTTGCCGTTGAACACCTTGAAGCCACCGTAGAATCCTTTGGAATTGCCACTGGTCGGTTTGTTCCAGGACATCGGCGCCGTCCAGATCTCACCGTCATACGTGCAAAACTGCATTACCGCGTTATGGGTGCCGCCCTGTCGCCAATCAACGCTTAGATTGCCTTGGTCATCAACCCGGAACGAGGGGTAGGTGATACGATAATATGCCGCCTCTGGCGCTTCCGGGTTCAAGTGTTTCCTCTTGGGTGCGAAGATGTCGATCTGCCACTGTGCGTCCGATACGACCGCTCCGCCCTTCTTCGAGACGCTATAATTGAAGTAGTCGTCCTTGAAGTCCTGCGGGCTATAGGCGTGCAGATCATAGATCAGGTGGACGGTATCGTCCTTGGGACAGATACCGATGGCGATGGTGTTGTGGGAGTCGCCCCGTCGCTGGTTCTCCGGCAGATTCGTGTCACCGCGAAACATCACGTGACGGTGCGGAAAGGTGATGTGCTGCCATGCCTTACCACCCATCTGCTTGCGCGACAACATGACCGTGCGGTTGTCCATGCCGCCCTGATACCAAGCGACGAAAATATATCCCTTGTAAACCTGAATGCTGCCGCGATTGGCATTCAGCCCAGGACCGAACTTGTAACGGGTCAGCCACAAGGCATCTGAAGCGACCTCGCCCTCATCGATCATCTCTATTTGTCGATTTCCTGTCATTGCTCTTTCCGTCTCATTCTCCGCGGCACCCGCAATGGGAAGGCAACACACCATCGCTTCCATAATCCACATGTATGCTCTATTCATGGTTTAACTCCTTTCAGTCCTGTGATCGTAGCTTTGAATTTCAGTGTGGCATCGCCATTCGTCTGATAGACCGCCTGACCGTTGTTTGCAAAACGGGAACGTAAGGCGTCCGCATAGCGAATGCCGAATTCACGAAGGGATTTGGCGTTGAAATGGAGTGAGTCGCCATTGTCTGTCATGCCGTCAGCACTGACACAGGTATAGCCTGGCACCCGTGTTTCCAAGTCGCGGAGATGACGATTGACCGCTTCAAAATGGGCTGCACCTGAAAAGTCACGCAGGAAAGGGCCGAGTTCCCCGGCGATGAAAGGGACCTCCGCGGCGTCCAGTTCCTTTCGAAGACTCGAAATCATGACGGCCAACCTCTCCGCATAGGAGTCCGCCATCTCCTTTATGCACGAGTCGTGTTCTCCCTGGTGCCACAGGAATCCGGCCAGTGTGCCCTGTTCGAGGGCGGCCCTGGCCTCCTTGACCGCGCATTCGTAAAGGTCTTCGCCCGGCATCCAGCGCTTGAGCGGGGAGCCACCCACGGCGCAGGGAGCCAATCCGATCGGTGCAAGGCCGGTCTTGCTGGTGAGTTCAACGGCAAAGCTTATGCCGAGTCCGATACCGCACCGCTCAGGTTTGTCCGTGTGCAATGGCTCCTCGGCCACCATCCATCGTCCATCTCGCCACATAAGAATATCGGGGTGCCCAAGCGCGGATACCTCGTCCGCTCTTCCCCTGCCGGACATATTGGACTGACCCATCAATAGGAAGACATGGGGTTCACGTAAAGTCATGTTTCTCCAGTATTCAGATCAAAGCGCCGAAGAAACGGGAGATCGGATTTACCACGCTCTTCAGCCATCCCCACACCCCATTCGGGCATGGTTCCAAGACCGCTATCCGTAAAGGCTTCGGGGCGGTAGGCACCACCGGCCCACGGGCCGTGCAGTACGTTATGGGTCTTCACGAAATGCACCCCATCTTCCGCGTACATGATCGAATTCCTGATTTCCTGCGGCCCCGTGGTACCGATCATCGCGGCAACCCCTCTTCCCTGCGGCCAGGCAAGCACTTCATGGTTGCCGGGAATCACGGGGTTCTCTGGATGTTTTACATATGGCCCCTGCGGATGTTCTGCGATTGCCAGCCCCATCCGGGTTTGACCTGGGCCTTTGCCGAGCTTCCGGCCTTTGTAGTAGAGTAAGTACCTTCCATCACGTACAAGCAGACAGGCATCGTCAACCAGGTGACTGTCGAAATCGGACTCGATCTCACTATTCGTCAATACCGGGTTGGTTGCAACCCGCCCCCATGGCCCGTCGGGTGACTCAGACACGGCGAGACCAATCTTTGAATCAGGACTGAACGGTTTCATATCGTGAGGCCTGGAGGTCCCTGTGTAGAAGAGCCAATACTTCCCGTCGGCGACAAGGATGCTAGGAGTAAAAACGCTGGCGCTCTCCCAGCTTCCGGTTTTGCCCTTCGCCAGTGCCTGTCCCTTTTCCTCCCACTCCCGGCCGTTGGGTGACGTCGCGTACCAGACGGTCGCATCGTATCCTGAGGGAATGGTCCCTTTGGAATACCACACATAATACAACGCTCCGACCCTGATCACATCACTGGGATCACGGCGCATCACGCCTCGCTCAGGGCCGATACCGGTCAATTCGGAATGGGATACGCTTACCGTTTTCATTGTCGATTCCTTGGTCTCACAGTTCCTGCAGGCGCCATTCGGCGAAACGGTGGCGCAACAGGTTGACGGACGGGTATGGCTGAATCGCTTTGCGGAAGTGCTCGTAGGCTGCCCGGGCCTCATTTCGTTGCCCCTTGAGATCGTGCGCCACGGCCTGAATGAAGATGAAGCGTTGGTTCAGGCTACTCCGCTGGGGTTGTTGCTGGTACGCAGTGGCTGAAACCGTGCCGCCGATGTATCCGGCGTCGTGCCACAGGATCTGCTCGTCCTTGATCTTGTGGTGCACGGCAATGGCATCCAGATCCGCCTGAAGTCGTTGCCGATCGCCCAGGAAGGCGTGGGTCAACGACACCAGCAGCAACTCCACGCTGTTATGTTCGCCCCACCACAGGTCCGGTGCGCGTACCCCCTTGATCTTTTGCAGGGCCTCCTCAGCCTTCGGCCGGTCTCCCTGCTGTAGATAGCCGAGCGCTTTTAACAGCAGTGCGTTCGGAGCGTAAATGTGGGCGTCGGGTTGATCTGTCTCAAGAATGGCATCTGGGCAGACATACATCTGGATGGTGTACCAGAGCCAAGGGGCTGACTCCCGGAATTGAAAGCGCTTCAAGCGATCGAATTGGTTCAGCGCGTGCAGGGCGTAAACGTACTCCGGTGTCGGCTCCGGGAAGAGTTCGATGAGCGCTTCGTAGCGCTCAAGGGCAAGGTAGGCTCTCTGGCAATGATCCGGGTAGCGGCGGATCGCTTCCTCGGGCCGCCCCAACTCAGTCAAGGCCTCCACGGCGTGGTATGGATTGATGAACTCGTAAGCCAGGAGCTCTTCATGTCTGCCGAAATGATGAAATGTAAAAGCGATGTGGTTTTTCGGTATCGCGCACCCAAACCGGGCAAGCGCGTCATCAGGTTTCCCTGCGCGGCGCATGGCAAAAAAACAGGCTAGGGGATGTGTTGTCATGTTGCTGTATACCAGCTCATGCTCCCCTAGCTCTCGGCAGCATTCGATAGCAATATTCACGGCACGATTGTCGCTAGGGAATAGTTCGCGATACAGGGCCAGGTAGCGATGCAGGGGGGCAGCTTGCCGCTCGGCCCGCAAACTCAGTGCTTGGTCAATCCAGAGGGGTACCAGGCGGTCCTGTTGTGAATGATCGGATATCGCGTACACGCTCCGGAACTGTTCGAGCGCCTCGTCATACCGATTGGTATTAAACAGGTGGCGGGATAGTCGGACACCGACCTCGTATGCACATGTACTCGTTTTCAGGCTCTGCCACTCCGCCATGGCCTTCGCTGTTTGTCCGAGAGACTGCAGGCATAGGCTTCTCTGGTATCGCAGTCGGTCGTGCACATCGCCAGAGGTAAACTGAAGGCCCTCCTCGCAGGCGGCAAGCGCACGCTCGAAGCAATGTCGATGATAGAGATTGGCGGCGCGCGCCAGAAAATCAATCGTTGATACGTCGCCGCCTTGGGTTCGCGCGTACTGCCCTGGCGGCAGACCGAAGCGAAGTTTAAATGCCTTGCTGAACGAGAAGCGATCTGCAAATCCTGCTCTCGTGGCAACGTGCTCAATATTATGCATGCCCTGCGCTAGCCACTCCTGTGTCTGATCCAGTCGCAGTTCCTTCAGGTACTGCGCCGGGGGGCATGTGAGCTGCTTGCGGGACCAACTGCCGAAGCCTGAGCGTGACATACCCAGTTCTGCGGCCATTTCTGTGGTGCTGATATGGCGGTCAATGTTTGAGAGCAGGAACGACTTCAGCTTGAGCATTCGATTGTCGGCTGCCGTCTGTGCCAGTCCGGTGGGTGTCTGGCCGGATGCGCGCAGTACGCACCCTAAAAGCTCTGTGGCCATGAATAGCCCCGCTGCGTCTGCTGTGCTCGAATTGATGATGATGGGCGTCATCAGCGAGTGCTGCCGATGCAGGACGTTGATCACCAGCTCGCTGCTTTCGAAGTCCAGGACAAAGGGTGGGTTGATGGTTTCCACCAGATCAAGGCAGTCGTTGAGTCGGACGTTGAGTTCGATAATCCGGAGCCTTGGTACGAGGCTATCATGCGGGTCGGCTGATGCCGGAAAAATTTCCTTTCTGCCCCGACCCCTTGCAACAAGGACCATATCGTGCGGGATGTCGAATACGTCTGCATGAATCTGAACACGTGCACCCGCTCGGCTGGGGGTCAGTAGCAGAATGCCGGGTGTTGACTCGAGGATCAGACCTTTCGTGCCAACCTTGTGCTCAGAGACCCGCAGATGCGTGATGGATGCCCTTAATGTCGTGTCACCTGAGCCTATGTCGACAACAGGCTCAGGTAAAGTGATGATTAATGTTGCCATACTGCAATCTAACAAACATAAATATTCGATGCAAGGCAGAGGAATGATATTTTTATCCTTCTCGGCATTGTACGCTCTAAGTGGTTTATCATCAATTGTATAAATTATCGTATATGCAGCTATTGAAAGTGCATATTTGTCAAATTCTTTGCTTGGATCGGCCATGCAGACATAAATATTGGCCGCATAGACATTTCTTTAAGACCTCGCGGCGGGTATATTCTGGTTGGTTTTTATGATTGCGAACCCGACTTCTTTGGGCAGGCAAATCCGAAACGACTGAAAGGAAACAGGACATGATAAAAATAGCGCTTCTTGCCTTTCTTCTGGGTTTCTCGTCGGTCGTCGCAAAGGATGTCTCCATTACGCTGCGCCTCGATGAACCTCAGTGGGTCGTTCCTGTGTCAATCACCCTGTCGCCCATGTCATTTGCGTGCATTTCCGGTTTAAGTCGATAAAAAGAGAAAGGTGCCATCGATAATGAACTCAATGTCAATCTCCATCGATTCGTTGCCCGTCTACGACAGGGCCAAGATGACGTTCACGCAGGACTGGCTTGTGCGGCCGGTCACGACGAAGGCGGGAGTGTACCGGTCGGCTGATCAGCAGTACTTGGTGCTGGCCAACGGGTTGATCGCGCGGACGTTCAAGGTGTCGCCGA
>JFJP01058858.1_pt1 | contig 21818 bp, 13 predicted proteins | sample 431651 | NCBI WGS metagenome assembly JFJP01 (sample SAMN02602958, study PRJNA72255) | Microbial mat metagenome, whole genome shotgun sequencing project. | biome: fresh water; feature: sink hole; material: water; isolation source: purple microbial (photo- and chemosynthetic) mats found in...
CGTGCGTTTCGTAGTTCATTCTTCTCTTTTCTCTTCCCTTGTCGCTTGCCACTTGTCCCTTCCTCCCTTGGCACTGGCTTCGCCAGATTAGCCGCGTCTGCGGGGTTGGTCACCCCCGTTTTTTTTGGTGTCAGACGCTTTAGAATTTTGCCAGTAAACAGGTTTGGGCTTTGGAATATCTGGCATTTTTCTGCCAGCCCAAATCACTGAGCCTTGTGAAAGCAGCCGTTCGGCCTCGTTCTGGAATACCAGCGACGGTTTTATGGAAAAATAATCATTTAATTCCAATGCCCAGCCTCCGGCTTCGCTGGCTTCGAACAGGAGCCGCACTCTGCACTGTCCGCGATTGGCATCAATAAAATTATAAAGTTTATCCAAGAGCCGCACATCGGCGGAACTAGGTATTTTAAGATAGACGGTGTCTGAATATTCTATTTCTGCTACCTCTATCTGAATCACATCGGAGACGCTGAGGTTCAGTTTGCCGTCACCTTTCCAGCTTTCAACTACACCATGCAGTATCACCACTTCGCCAATCTTGAGGCGATCCTTCAGTTTTACATAGTCTTTGGGTGGCACAAAAATCTCTGTGCGCCCGGTAAAGTCGTCAAATCGTCCTCTTAAAAACGGCTTTTTATCCTTGTTGTAGCGGACATCTAACTCGGTAATCATGCCGCCGACTCGCACGCCTGTCCTGTTCGGCAGAGAGGAAAAAGCGGAGCTTTCCGTCAAAGCAAACCGGGCGAATTTATCCTTGAACGCATCAAGTGGATGCCCGCTCAAATAGAAGCCGAGAAGCTCCTTCTCGTTTTCGAGCCGCTCGCGTATTGGCCAGTCTTGGATGTTGGTCGTCTGCGGGTTTGAGATTGGTGCGGCGGCACTCTGAGCATCTTCCTGTACCAGTGCATCAAAAAGGGATGCCTGTCCGCGCTTGGCGTCTTTGTGTGAATCTGACGCGCTGGCAATCGCTTGGTCAACTTGGTGGAAAAGCCGCGCTCTGTTTCCGTCGAACTCGTCCAGTGCTCCGGCTTTGATCAGGCTCTCCAGAGTTTTCTTGCCTAGCGTTGAGCTGTCGCACCTTGAACAAAGATCGAGAATGCTTTTGAACAGACCTTTCTGTTTTCTTTCCTCCACGAGATGTTTGACGGCTGTTTCACTGACATTTTTTATGGCGGCCAAACCGTATCTGACACATCCGTTTTCAATATCGAAAACGGCCTGGCTACTGTTGATTGACGGCGGCAGGACATCTAAGCCCATGCTGCGGCACTCCTCCACAAAGACGGCGATTTTTTCCGTGTTTCCAATATCATTGGTCATCAAAGATGCCATGTATTCTTTTGGGTAGTTGGCCTTGAGCCACGCGGTCTGGAAAGAGATCACGCCGTAAGCCGCGCTGTGCGATTTATTGAAGCCGTAGCTCGCAAACTTTTCCAGCAAAGTGAAAATCTCATTAGCCTTTTCTGCTGGGATGCCGTTGGTTTTTGCGGCACCAGAGACAAAGTTTTCCCTCTCCTTTTGCATCGCATCAAGGCTCTTTTTGCCCATCGCACGGCGCAGCAGGTCGGACTGGCCCAAGCTGTATCCTGCAAGGAGGTTGGCGGCCTGCATGACCTGTTCTTGGTAAACCATGATGCCGTATGTGTCCCCGGAACATTTCTCTATCAACGGGTGCGCATACTCTATCTGCGTCTCGCCTTTTTTCCTCTTGATATAGTCTGGTATCAAGTCCATGGGACCTGGGCGATAAAGTGCTATGAGCGCGATCAGGTCGTCAATTCCTTGGATGTCAAAATCTCTGCAAAGCTTGCACATCCCATCAGATTCAAGCTGGAAAACACCGGCGTTCTGCCCACGGTTCAGTAACTGCAATGTCGCCGGATCATCCATTGGAATATCCATCGGATTAATATCCACGCCGTGGTCGCGCTTTATCATCTGGATGGCGTCGTTTATGACCTTCAGCGTTTTCAATCCCAAAAAATCCATTTTCAGCAAACCGACTTCGCCTACACTCTTCATGTCGAACTGTGTGATGGTCATCCCGTTTTGTGCGCGTGCAAGAGGTACAAAAGTGTCCACTGGACGATCGCAGATCACTACGCCTGCCGCGTGCATGCCCAACGAGCGCACCATCCCCTCCATGGTTTTGGCGAGGTCTATGATTTTGCGGGCGTTATCTTCATCCTCGTAGATGGCCTTAAATTCCGGCACTTGTTCCAGTGCCATGTGAATTGTTGTGCCTGCCTTGGTCGGCACCATTTTGGAAAGGCGATCGCCTTCGCTATAACTGAACCCGAGCACGCGTGCCACATCCCGTAATGCGTTTTTTGCTCCCATTGTGCCGTATGTGCCGATCTGTGTGACGCAATCTTGACCGTATTTCTGGCGCACATAGTGGATAACCTCCTCACGCCTGTCGTCTATGAAATCCACATCAATATCAGGCGGAGAAACGCGTTCGGGATTCAAGAACCGCTCGAAAAGAAGGCCGAACCGAATCGGATCAACTTCAGTTATTTTGAGCGCGTAGGCGATCAGGCTTCCGGCGGCACTGCCACGACCTGGGCCAACAGGAATGCCGTGCTGTTTTGCGTAATGGATGAAATCCCAGACAATCAAAAAATAGCTGGAAAAACCAGTCTTATCTATCACGCCCAACTCGAAATTCAGGCGATCCTCCAATAGCTTTTTCCTTTTGGTTTCCCCCTCATCGGTTGGTGTTTTTACGAACAACTCAGGATAGCGTTCTTCCATCCCTTTCCTGCACAGGTCATGGAGGTATTTTTCCTGTTTTTCTCCCTCAGGCAGCGGGTATGCCGGAAATTTATTTTTTCCCGTCTCAATTCGCGCCTCACATTTTTCGGCCACTTCCAGCGTTGCCGAGACCGCCTGCGGACACTCTAAAAAAAGCTCAAGCATTTCCGAGTGTGTTTTCAGGTAGAACTCGTGCGGCATTCTAGTGCGGTTTTCGTCGGCCTGCATGGTCTTGGCTTGCAGGCATGTCAGGATGTCGTGCGTCTCCGCGTCTTGCTTGCGGAGATAATGCACATCGTTGGCTGCCACTAGAGGCACGCCGAGCTTTTTACTGGCCTCCAGCAGAAAACGGTTCAGCCGTTTTTCCTCGTCAAGCCCGTGGTCGTTCAACTCCAAATAAAAATCTCCAGACCCGAACAGCTCTTTAAATTCCCCGATACGCTTGAGTGCCCCCTTCTCATCACCACTCAAAAACAAGTGGCCGATTTCGCCGCGCACGCAGGCCGTGGTGCCGAGTAGCCCACTGGAATATTTTGAAAAAAGTTCCCAGTCAACGAGCGGCTTATCGCCTTTCATGTCGAGGTGTGAAGCACTGACCATCTTTACCAGATTGCCGTAACCAGCATTGTTTTTGGCCAACAGGATAAAATGGAATCCGTTCCCTCCAGTCCTCCATGTTTTGGGGTCTAGGCGGTTGCCTGCGGTCATGTAAATCTCGCATCCGATTATTGGCTTTATAGGTGTCTTGCCGTCTTTCTTGGCTTCATCATTCACCTTGTCGCAGGCCATCTGGAACTCTAGTGCCCCGAAAAGTGCCCCGTGGTCAGTGAGTGCTATGGCTGGAAAACCCATTTTCGCCGCGAGCTTTGGCAGCGTGGGCAGAGGGTCGTCCTGCTTCTTCAACTCGTCAGGCAATGCTATGCGGCACGCCCCATCAAGAATGCTGTAATCGGAATGGACATGCAAATGAACGAACGGCTCCATGCGGAAAATTTAGAGCCCCCTCCAATAAATGCAAAGCCGAATTATGTGGTTCTTTGTCAAACTTCCCGCCCTCTGTTACTGTGAACGCTGGCGTCACGCCGGCTTCCTCTGATTTTAGCGACAAGATGTCAGCGTTCACAGCACTCCGTGTTCAGCATGATGCCGTATTTCCTCATTGGAATATGCCTCAATTTATATTTTCAATTTTGACGGCGTGCTTTAGCCTGCTGGCATAAAGCTGCACGGCAACATATCCAACAGATGGCTTTAAAACAAACTAGCAAATATGACTTTTGACGAATTTAAAAACCAGTTGGCAGAATCTTCCACGGAGGAGGTTGTCAAAGCGACCTATGCAACCTATTTCAAAATCAAATACGATACCTCTCATCATCACGACCTATATACACCGCAGGTATTTTTCGAGTTCAAAACCGATAAAAACTTCCAAAATCTAAAAGGCCTCGCATCTGTTTTAGCGCAGGCTCTTTACTACATCAGAAGATTGAAATTTTCCGATGTCGGCAAACCTATACCTTTCTTTCTTTGCCTGGCCGACAAGAATGAAGCCGTATTGGCGGAAACTAGCAAGTGGTCGAATTATTTTTCAAGCAATGCGTATGATTGGGAGCGGCCAGCGAGCAAGCCCGACCCCATGCTGATAGACCATCTGGTCAAAGAGCCTGAGACTGGAAAAATCCACATATACAACATCACGAAAAAGCAGGATCACGACGCATTTAAGAAAAATCTTGAAAATGCTCTGAACCCGCAAATGATCATTGACTTCGGTGATAAGAAAGTCATCAACGAAGAAAATTTCGAGGCTGTTTTCGAACATTGGAAAAGCGTCATAGGCCAACATATCATCAACGGATACAAGCCTTCTTTTTACTTTCTTTCCAACATCCAGCGGGAAAAAGTCATCATTGACAGAGACAACAGCCGCGTTGTTTTCACCTTTGAGGACAAGAACTCCAAAACCCAAAAAGTCCTGATGAAGGACTACGATTATTTTTGGGGTATTTACGATTATGTTTCAGACTCGGAGACGATCAACGGCATCCACGCCAAGCTCGACCGCCTTACGGACGAAAGCCAAAGACGCTTTGAAGGCGAATTCTATACGCCGCTCCGTTTCGCCAAAAAAGCCATCCAATACCTGACAGAAACTCTCGGTAAAAATTGGCATAAATCAGGCAAATACAGGATATGGGACATGGCGGCTGGCACAGGCAACTTGGAATACCACCTGCCCGCAGAGTCTTACAAATACCTCTATCTTTCTACCCTTCATGTGGGCGAGGCCGAACATCTGAAAAAAGTTTTTCGTGATGCCACATGCTTCCAATACGACTATCTTAACGATGATGTGGATTATGTTTTCAACAAGGGAGACCTGCCTTTTGAACCAAAATGGAAACTCCCAAAAAAACTCAGGGATGAATTAGCAGACCCCGAAATCACTTGGGTCGTTTATATCAATCCACCTTTTGCCACCGCACAGGATGCGAAGCAGAAGAAATCTAAAACGGGTGTCGGCAAGACCAGAGTGGAAAAATATATGGATGCTGTAGGAGTCGGGCACGCCAAGCGGGAACTCTTAATTCAGTTTATGTTTCGCATTGTCCATGAACTTCCCCAAAACACTTATTTGGGAATGTTTTCTAAATTGTATTTGAACGCGCCTGACAGCACGGATTACCGTGACGCCTATTTAAATTTCAAATACCAAAAAGGATTCTTATTCAAATCAACTGTTTTTCACGGTGTAAGCGGCAAATATCCTATTGCATTTTTGATCTGGAAATTATCCAAAAAGAATACGGCACAAACTATTGAAATAGACATTGCTGACGAAGACACATTAACGGTTGGCGCAAAACATTTACGACTCGTTACAAAACAGGATGTATTAAATAAGTGGTTTCCAAGACCTCAGAACTCAGCCGATTGCATCCTTCCGCCTTTGAGTAACGGAATAACCGTTAAGGAGGATAACACAGACAGAAGACATCGAGCGCGGCACGATTTTTTAGCTTCCATTTGTAGTAATGGAAACGATTTCCAACATGCTAAATATGTAGTGATTCTTTCATCGCCAAGTGTCAGTGCGGGAGCCTTTACCGTAATCAAAGATAATTTTGAAAAAGCTCTTACGCTTCATGCCGTCAGAAAAATTCCGAAGCCCACATGGCTCAATGACCGGAATCAATTTTTGATACCACACACGGAGCCGAGCCAAGAGTTTTTGAACGATTGCATCATCTGGAGTTTGTTCTCAAATTCAAATCAAACAACGGCTCTAAAAAATGTTTCTTATTTGGGGAAAATCTACCGGATCAAAAATAATTTTTTCCCTTTCAAAATACAAGAACTCAAACGGTGGGAGATCAAAGATGCGGATTTTCGCCTACAAATCGCCAACGATGAAAATCGTTTTGTGGCTGAATGGATTTCTAAAAAGCAGTTTTCCGATGAGGCCAAGCAAGTGTTGGAAAAAGGCCGAAAAGTCTATCAGCTATTTTTCGCAAACCTCCATCAAATGGTGACAAATAAGTGGAAGATTGCCACTTGGGACGCCGGATGGTATCAGGTCAGGCGTTGCTTGGGAGAGCATAACTTGGGCTCTGATGAAATCAAAGAACTAAGCGAAGCAAACGAGTGTCTTGCAAACAAGATTTTACCGATGATCGAAGAGTATGGCTTTTTGGATAAAGACGAAGTGTATGATGAAATATAATCTCTCTCCTAATCTGGCGAAGCCGATGCCAAGGTGTGAGTCAATATTCAAGATGCCAGCGAGACGCATGGCGTTCCCAGCATTCCAAAGCGCAAACTAAAATGGAAACAAGGGAACTTCCCAGACTACTTTTGAAACCAGAACTCCTCTCTCCGGCTGGCAACATGGAGTGCCTCCGCGCCGCCATAGCCAACGGTGCTGATGCCGTTTATTTTGGCCTGCAACAGTTCAACGCACGAATGCGGGCTGGTAACTTCTCAACTGAAGACCTCAGCGGCATAATGGAGTTTTTGCACGAGCGCGGGGTCAAAGGCTACGCCACGCTCAACACGCTTGTGTTCACGGATGAACTGCGGGACGCGGAGGCGTGCCTTTTATCTCTTGCGGAAGCGGGCGTTGATGCCGTGATAGTGCAGGATGTCGGCCTCGCTAGGCTTGCCGCGACTGTGGCTCCGCAGCTTGCCCTGCACGCCTCGACGCAGATGACAATCACCTCTCCAGAGGGGCTGGCTTGGGCTGCGCGGCTAGGCTTGTGCAGAGCCGTGGTGGCGCGGGAACTTTCTCTGGATGATTTGCGGGCATGGGACGGAAAAACTTGTATCCCATTAGAAGTGTTCGTCCATGGAGCACTTTGTGTAGCGTATTCTGGGCAGTGTCTCACCAGCGAAAGCCTGGGTCAGAGGAGTGCTAACCGTGGCGAATGTGCTCAAGCCTGCCGCCTTCCTTACGATCTGGTTGTTGACGGTAAAACGCTTGACCTAGGCGGACGCCGTCACCTTCTCTCGCCGCAAGACTTGGCCGCCCTGCCGCTCGTGCCATCACTGATTCGACTCGGCGTCTCTGCATTTAAAATCGAAGGCAGACTGAAATCGCCAGAATATGTGGCAGCCGTCACGGCGGTTTACCGCAAAACAATAGACATCGAATGGGAGCGTATCGGGAAAGAAAACCCGCAGCAACAAGCCCCGCGCAAAACAGAAAAATGCGTGGTCTCGAGTGATGATCGCTACACGCTTGAAATGGCTTTCTCGCGCGGCCTAGACACAGGCTGGCTGGAAGGAACCAACCACCAGAAGCTCGTTCACGCCCGATTCGGAAAAAAACGGGGCGCGTTCGTAGGCTTCGTGCAGAAGGTGACACAGCATTTCGTTGAAGTAGAAGTGGAGTGCGCACTGAAACCCGGCGATGGCTTGGTGTTCGACACTGGCGGAGACACTGAAAAAGAGCAGGGCGGACGCCTTTTCGACAGACAAGGGAACCGTCTTTTTTTCATGCGTGGACGGATACAGTTTTCAAAAATCAAGCTTGGGGATCGCGTCTGGAAAACGGATGACCCGGCCTTGGACAAACAATGGCGAAAAAGTTTTTCTGGCGAAATCCCCGCCACGAAACAGCCAGCCTCTTTTTTTGTGACAGGGCGTCCCGGAGAGTCACTCCGCGTCACAGTCACCACCCCGTTCGCATCGGTAGAAGTTTCTTCTGCGCTCCCGCTACAGCAGGCCATACACCGCCCGCTTACAGAAAAAGTTTTTAGGGCGCACTGGGAAAGGCTGGGCGGCACGCCTTTTTTTCTGGAAAGCGTCATCCTAGACCTGAAAGAGCCCGTGATGCTGCCCATGAGCGAGATGAACCGGCTCAGGCGCGAGGCGGTTGACCGACTGCTGCAAAAAGCGCCCATAAAATCGCCTTGTAAAAAACCTGTTGAATCATTCGCTGAGCTGATGCCGCGCAGAGACGCCGTTGCCCCAGCTCTCTCCAAACCGCCTTTCTCCATGATTTCCGCTCTGTGCAGAACATTGGAACAGACGGATGCCGCCATAGAAGCTGGTGTTGAACGGATATATCTGGATTTCGAAGACGCTCGCCGTTTCCGTGACGCAGTTGCGTGCGTGCGAGCATCTGGCATCACCTGCCAAGTGCTCATTGCCACACCGCGAGTCATTAAAAAGGGCGAGGAAGGCGTTTTGAAACTTATCTCCGACTGCAAACCGGACGGTGTCCTCATACGCAACTGGAGCGCGTTAGAATTTTTTAACGCGGCAGGGGAGGGTTTTTCAAAAATCGGTGATTTTACTCTTAATGTGGCCAACCCTATCAGCGCGGCATGGTTCATAAACGCAGGGCTAGAACGAGTCACGGCGGCCTACGATTTGAACGCCAAACAGGTTCTCGACTTGCTCCAGAGCACTCCACCTGAATGGGTGGAAATCACGCTGCACCAGCACATGCCCATGTTTCACATGGAGCATTGCCTTTTTGCAGCGTTTATCTCAGGCGGCCACGATTTCAGGGACTGCGGACGCCCATGCGATCGGCACAAGCTCAAGCTGCGCGACAGGAAAGGGGTTGAGCATCCGACACATGCCGATGTGGGTTGTCGCAACACCGTTTTTCACGCGAAAGCTCAAACTGGTGCAGCATTTTTACAGGGCTTCATGAAGGCCGGGGCGCGGCATTTTCGGCTAGAGTTTTTAGATGAAGACGGGATGCAAACACGCTCGGTGATTCAATCTTACCGTGAGCTGTTAGAAGGGCAGTTGGACGCTAACGGCCTGTCGTCTCGGCTGAAAGCGGTGAGCCAGCTAGGCGTCACGAGCGGCACGCTGACAGTTTTGTGACCACGCCGTTAGACCCTTACAGCTCAAATTCCACGCAAAACGCACAAGATTTTTATTTAACCACAAAGAGCACAAAAGTCACAAAAAAACTGCATCGCAGAATCCTCTTTTTTTCTCACGCCACGCAGCAACGACCGCCACGGAAGAAAGAATATCTCACGGAGAGTATTTTTATAAACTCTTCAACCCTTAAACTCCAACTTAAACTTTTTTTACACTTGCTTCACTGGCTTAGGAGTTTTCTTCATCCAGCAGGCACGCTCCTTTTGAGGGAATTTTTCGATGGCGTAGCGCAGCATGGTTCTCGGGAGGCGTCCGCTATATTTATTCAGAAAAGAGACCAGAGCGTTACGGTCGCGTTTGCCAGCTTCCCGCAGCATCCATCCTGTCGCCTTGTGTATGAGGTCTTCGCTGTCACCAGAGAGAATTTCGGCTATGGCCAAAGTGTCGCTCAAATCATTTTTGCGGATCATGTGGAATGTGGAAACTATGGCTATGCGCCGCTCCCAGATGGAGTCGGATTTGGCAAGGTGGTAAAGGGTTTGGCGATCTCCAGAAAAAAGGTGTGCGCCCACGATGTGCGGCGCAGAAACATCAACCAAATCCCACTGATTAATTCGTTTGGTGTTTTTTAAATAGAGCCCGAAAATTTTCTCTTTTTCGGTCGCGTCGCCGCGCCTGTAACGGTCTGCAAGCAGTATGACCGCAAGAAACCTTGCCTCGTGTATGGGAGATGAAAGAAGCTCCGTGCAATCATCAAGTGAAAGCAGCCCGCAGCACTTAGAGTATTTGCGCAAAACAGGAACCGTTATCCCGATAAAACAATCGCCTTCACCATACTCGCCTTTGCCGGTTTTAAAAAACCTGCGCAGGATAACCGCTTTATCGGGGTCACCCATCTCCTGCAAATCGCGAAGGATGGAACGAGGCGTTTTTTGGGCATCGGCCACCTTTGCTGCACGCTTTGGCATAGTGTCCGAAAGACTAGTGGCCTGTCGGATGTTAGCGTTTACCCGTTACGATTTCGCGGAGTATGGCGACAGAATCTTGCAAAGATGCCGCTTGGCTGCTGAGTTCCTCCGATGCCGATGCTGTGCGCTCGCTGTCTGAAACATTATTTTGTGTAACCTTATCCATTTCAGATACGGCGGTGCTTATTTGCGAGATGCCAACGGACTGTTCTTTGGATGCGTTGGTGATTTCTTCTACCACTTCGTCCACAGCACGAACCTGCTCTACCATCTCCTTGAGGCTGCGCCCGACTTCCTCACCGATCTTGACGCCGCGCGCTATTTTTTCATCGGTTTCCTGTGCGGCGTCCGCGCTCCTGCGAGCCAAGTTGCGCACCTCGTCGGCCACAACGGCAAAACCCGCGCCCGCCTCACCTGCGCGTGCGGCTTCGACCGCTGCATTGAGTGCAAGGATGTTTGTCTGGAAAGCAATCTCATCAATGTTCTTGATGATTTTGGCCATTTCGTTCATTGCGGTTGTGAGGTGCTCCACAGTTTTGGCGCTCTGTTCTGTGGACTGCCTTGCGTGGACAGCTCTTTCGTGCGCCCGTTCTGCGCTCGTTGCATTGCTCTTGGTCATGCTGGAAAGCTCCTCCAGAGACGCGCTGGATTCTTCCAGCGCAGCCGCCTGAGAGCTGGCACCTTCAGAAAGATGGCGGCTTGCAGAAGCAAGTTCGCCAGCGGCAGAGTGTGTGTTGTCAGATGCCATAGTAAGATCGGCGATGACTTGGCTTATGCGCCCTGTGAGTTTGAGCACAAAAACGGTGCTTATTATGAGGATGGCCAGCGTCGTAACGACCCCTGTCCACAACATTAAAAAGTAGTCGGAATCGGCATCGTTTTTAATTTTAGCGACCATTTTTTCTATGCTTTCAGTCTCAGTCGAATTTATGTCGCTGATCGTATCTACCACTTTTGTAATATTGGCGAAGAACTGTTTCGCATCAACGCCGTACTCACCTGCGTCCCGCTTATCAATGACTGTCTGTAATGCCTCCAAAACAGCAGTCCATTCTTGCGATGCCAGCAAAGATTTGACGGACGCTTTGCCGCCCTCTGAAATGGCGAGTGCCGGAGACTCCAGTGATCCGACCATATTGCCGTAGCGGCTTTGGATGAGAGTCAGACGCGTTTTATCAACTGGCTTGTTTGACGCGAGCGTTCCAGAAATTAAAGCGCGGAGTTGCCCTGCATTCTCTTGGGCAAAATCGAGCATGACCGAGCTGATGACCCGTTTGCCAACGCCGCGCGTAGTTTTGGCATCCGCAGCACCTTTGTTCCCTTTGAGCAATTGGCCAATTATCTTCGTATAACGGGTAAAAGATTCTTGCGCGACCAACTTGCCCCCATCAGCATCCGAACGGAGTGCTGAAAGTTCTGTAGCTACTGTTTCCAATCCAGACGACGCAAGAATGGTCGCACTGGGAACAGCCGATTTGGCCGCTGGGATTTTTGAATCACTGGATGAGCGCTGGGTGCTTATTTCGGAAAGTGAGAGACCGCCCCCGAGATATATCGCCGTGCGTCCCCGTTCCTTCTGCAATTCTTTTATCAGGTCAGAATTGGCTTTCATGAAATGGATATTCTTGGCCATCACGACAGCTTCATTGCTATCCGATTTACTTTTGCCTATTATGAAAAAAGAAGAAATGGCATACCCCAAAAAAGGCACTCCCACCAGAATAGCTATTTTTGCGTTAAGATTCATGTTTATTTTCCTTAAAATTAAGCCTGAAAGCAAATAGAAATAACCAGAACTTGTAAAGACTTTATTTGGTGTATGTATGGACGCTGTAATTTGCTGATGGCATGTAGTTTACACCAAACCAGCAGAGCAATAACACAATCCAAGCCAGACTCAAAAACACAAATGCCATACGAGTTGAATCGCGTTTTAATACGCGAAAATGTATAAAATAAAGATATGCTGCCCATGTTAGAAATGCCCATGTTTCCTTGGGATCCCAAGTCCAATAATGTCCCCACGCTTCTTTAGCCCAAAATGCTCCAAACAGAAGACCCATTGTCAAAAAAGAAAACCCGAGCAAAACCATGTCGTCTGCCATGCCAATTATCTGAGTCTCATCCTCATTTTTAAACTGCTTGAAAAGCCCGCGCATCCCCGCCAGCGAAGCCGCCGTCAAAAATGCGTAGGCTATCAGATAAACGACCACATGCGGGGCAAACCAAGGGCTTTGCAGGGCTGGCATCAGTGTTTTGTCGTGCGACTCTGGATGAATAAGTGTGATTAACAGAAAAAATGCGGCCATGCCGTGTGTGTAATAGAACGGCCATTGCAGATGCCATTTCCGCAACAGGCCAAGGCCTACGCACGAAAGCCAAAAGGCGTACCAGAGACGGGTTTCGCCCAGAGTCCTCAGAGGTGGCCTCTCCAAATAAACCCAAAGTCCACCTATGAAAACCGACAAGATAGCAGCACCAACCAACGCCATGCTAAAAGCCAGTTTTGGACGCTTGAAAAAAAGGAGTCCGCCCCCAACGACCCACGCAGCCAAAACAGTGCCGACCACTGCTGCAAAATTATCCCAGCCACTCATGTCGTTCCTCCATTCTGCTGATCATGCGTCCGCATGGATCGGATGCCATCGCTCAAAAAAAGAAATGTTCCTGCAAGCAGCATAAATAACCCGCCATAAACAACAGGCAGCCACGGGTCACGCACAGCCTCGATGACCGAATATTCCGAAGCAGCACCCTGCTGTTCGTCATAGCTCAACTGATAAAGTTTCCACCCTGCAACCGAGAGGGGTTTATTGACCTCAATACCTGCCGAAAATGTCTGCCCACCCTTTGTTTGCACGACTTGAACCTCGGAGAGGAATCGTTTTGGTCTAGGTGATGCCATGACCCATTCCAGCCCGTCAGATAGCGGTAATGTGTGCGGCGGCAATGTCCCCCCGCCGCAACTCACCCATCCGCTGAAAGATTGCAAAGCACCTTTTTTTTCCACTACTACAAACGCCGCAGGAGGGCGTGCGGAATCTGGTGCAGCATCATTTTGGAAACCCATAGGTAAATATTCGGCGTGCGGATAAAAATACTCCACTCTGACTATCCAGTCGCGCCAGTGCCCCTTTGCGCCCTCGCGTATTTCCAACATCTGCTCACCACGCCGCATCGCGGAGACGCCCGCCGCGCTCTCCTTAAAAAAACCAGACGGGACATATTCTTCCATTTTGAAATTTTTCAGGCAGAGCGAAAAAGGCATTTCGTAAATCTGTCCGCTGGCAGGCTCTACGGCACGCGATGACTCATCTCCTTCTTTGAGTATCATTTTCCAGCGCAACACATCGCCTGAGCCGAAGAATGCTCCAGCCAAACATATCCAAAGTCCGCCGTGTTTGAGTGTAAACCTGAACGCGTTTTTGTCTCGTTTCCAAAAGATAATTTTACGAATAACAGCCAATCCCAAATTTGTCAGTAACAGCAAATAGATTAAGACGAACGCCCAGCTATTGAAAACATGGCCGAAACCAAATGTCCGCAGCCACCCGGCGGCGGCTTCGCCATCCTGCGGAAAGATTCCAGCCACCATGCTCAATAAACAGAGCGCAAGCACTGAAGCCAAAGCCATCGGCACGCCAGCCAGCCAGACTATTAGCGCGTGATCTTTCCAGATAAATGCAAGTCCCAGCAGCCAGAGCGAGAACAACCCCATGACGCAAGCGTTCCACGGCCAGACCAAGGCCACTATTCCAGAAGAACCAGAAAACATCTCAAGCAACCACCCAACTCCAATCAGTCCAGCAGCGGTGATAAATGCTTGGCGACAGCCCAAAGGAGCCAGCCAGAACGGTTTTGTCTGATTCATTTTACATCACTGCCAGTTGAAAAATTGAGATCATAAAATAGAACAGAGATTGAGCATCCTTGCATATCTGTTCCGCAGAGGTCTCGGTACTGTTGCGAATGAAAAGAAGCAGACTGGAAAGTCTGCTCCCATTCAGAACGCAGCCACATCATTTCATTTTGGCTTCGCGCTCGGCGGCGGCTTTGTCCCACTTAGGCACTGTGTTTTCCAAGAATTCTTTCTTCTGCTGTTTGAGTTTTGCAATATCAAGGCCAACATAAGCCTGCGCCTTTTCTTTCGTGGAAAGGTCGGGCATAACAGGCGGTTTTGCACCGTGCGCATGCAGTACGCCCAGCAGTAGCCTTCTAGCTTCTTGCGCCTTCTGTATCGAAGTCCCCAAAACTCTCAGCGATTCGGCAGGCGAGTGGAATCCAACACCATTGGACGCCGCTACCCAGTCCCACCTCCACTGCGCGTGGCGGATAAGCACCAGTATGGTCGCCATATCGGATTCCGTGGCACCAGCATCCCATGCGGCCTTGGCTTCGATGTGCGCTGCCGTGACTGCATCCTCGGAGAGGCGGAGCAGCTCGGCTACTTTGTTTTGGCGGTCGTAAACATTTTTCCTCAGCGTCTCCTCCGTTTCGCGGTGGCAGATGGCGCAAGAGTTTGAAATGTTGTTGAGCGGGCTTTGTATGTGGTGGTCGGTGAATTTCACGCCGCCCTCTCCACGGTATGGCATGTGGCAGTCCGCGCACGAAACGCCGCGCTCGGCATGGATGCCTGTCATGAACACTTCGTAATCGGGATGCTGCGCTTTCAGCATGGGCGCACGGCTCATAGGGTGAACCCAATCGTAAAACTTCATCTCATCGTAGTAGGCTTCCATCGCCTCAACCGAGTAACCTTTATCCCATGGGAATGTGAGATATTTTTCTTCCTTACCCTTGAAAAAATACTCCACATGGCACTGTGCGCAGACCAGCGAGCGCATTTCGCGTAGGGACGCTTTGCTGATGTCTTTGCCTTGCCGCTGCCAAGCCTCGGCCAATGCCGGGCGAGAAATGCGCAGGTTCATCGTGTTTGGGTCGTGGCAATCCAAGCACCCTATCGAGTTTACTATCTGCGAACCCAACTCGGGCCACTTAGTCTTATACATTTCTGCTGTTCCCATTTCGTGCATGACCCTTGGAACATCGGGGCTTTTACAAGCCCAGCAAGTGCCAGGGAGCGGTGCTGTGGTGCGGAGCGTTTCACGAATATCTTTCACAGCATAGAAATGGCCGCGTGCCTGCTTGTAATCCCGAGAAAACGGGTAGCCAGCCCACATCACAGCAAGCTTCGGCTGCTCCTGCAACAGATCGCGTGTCGCTGAGCCTTGATACTTGCTCGTGAAATCCGTCTTGGATGTTTCAAGGAATGTCTCGTACTCGCGTGGGTATTGCGCCCCCCACACATGATTCCTTGAATCCCACTCGGAAACGCCCTCCTTCACTTTCATCATCACTTGCGTCTCTTGACGCCGTTCCATGATGGACGCTCCCAGTAATCCAACTATGAGCACTGCGCCTAGCGTTCCGCCAAACAGAATCCATGCAATCCACGGTTTTTTCTCAATTATATCTGCTATTTTCATCTCTTTTTCTCCAATCGTTTTTTATTCTCTACAAATCATTTTTTAGGTTGCGTGCTGAAAGGGTTTAGCCAATCGGGTATTACAGGCTCTTGTTGCGGCCTCCTCGCGTGAGGAACCGACGCCAAACTGTGAACTCTGCCGTGCGGCGTTTCTCGGTGACACTCCCAGCAGAGGCGGCCATCACCGTGCGCCGCCGCTTCAGCCGTCGAGTTCGCGTAGCGCACTTGCCCGACCAAGTTGGCATGGCAACGGAGGCAGTTCTCCTGTATCACGCCGATGCTAGGCTTGTGCGCTTTTATGACTTGCGGCTCCATGCGGAAAGTGAACATGAAGGCATGTCTTGACCCGTCTTGCGCTTTGAAAAAGTATTTTCTGAAAATGTTGTCGTGCGGCACATGGCAGTCGTTGCAGACAGCCACGCGCCCGTGGCTTCCCCTCTCCCATGTCACATATTCGGGCGTCATGATATGGCAGTTGATGCAGGCTCTAGGATCGTCGGAGAGATAAGATGCCGCGTTGGAAATTCTGAAAATAATCAGGAACAATGCAGCAAGAAGTCCGCCCAGCACCATCACGGGAGCCATCCATTCCTTTGGAGGGAGAACCCGTTGAACTATGTCGGCAACGAAGTTGAAGACTTTGCTCATTCAAGGAAATGTTGCCACATGCACAGTGCCCGCACAAGCGTTATTAAAATACTTGGGAAAAAATACTTAGGAAAATTGATCTATGTCAAAAGCCAGTGGGTCTGAGAGCGCATGTTTTTCCGAAAAAGATCAGGTTTTCGGGATGTCCCTAACAAAGGCAAGTCCGTCAAACGGCCCAGCGTTTCCATTGCGCAACAGTGCGGATGCTGCTGCTACCACATCCTCTGTGTGGACACTATCGAGGCACTTCGCATTAGCACCAAATGGGCAGTTGCGCCTGAAACACGGCGAGCAAGGGAGGTGGTGGCGGACGACTGCTACACCGGAGTTCCGCGAGCGCGTGGCCACTGGATCCGTGGAGCCGAAAATAGCAACTGTTTTGGCGCCGCACAGCCCAGCTAGGTGCATCACGCCGCTGTCGTTGCAAAGCACGATGGCCGTCTGCGAAAGCAACATCATAAGGTCGGACAACGAAGTCTGAGCGCAAAGGTTTTCTGCTGCTGTGAGCCTGTCTGCCACCTCTCGGCACGCGAACGCATCCCCAGGCGAACCTACGACAACCCACTGTTTGATTCCTTCTGGCGCGAGCTTTCTGGCTGTCTCAGCAAATCGGTCGGGGAACCATCTCTTGGACGAGCCGTACTCTGCTCCTGGCGCAATCACGCCAAATGGGTATTTGCGGATTTTCTCTCCCGAGCCTGGGACTATTTGGAGACGGACTGGGTTAGTGTCGAAGTCGGCACCGAGCCAGTGCATACCGCGCAGCCATGTCAAAGACTGGTGTTCGTCTCCACGCGCCCGTAGGGTGAGTGTAACCGGGTGATCTATGACCCACTGGCCGCGCCCACGAACGCGAAACCCGCAGCGGCGGCTTATGCCGCCGAGCCACGCCTCCAGCACTACGCGCCACGAGTTGGGCATGAGTATGGCCGCCTCAAAACGGTGTTTTTTAATTATCTCCGCCGTTTTCCAAACGGATTTGCCAGGGACAGTTTTGATCACCGAATCTATGAATTTGCACTGCGTGTAAAGATCAGCGAGTTTGGGTGGCGTCAACACGGTCAGGTGTATGTCTGGACGGCTCAGTTTCAGGTTGAGCAGGGCGGTTAGGTGCATGACCGCATCCCCGAGCCAGTTCATCCCGCGCACCATTACCCTGAAGGGCTGCAACTCCACGCTTTCTGGGATATAAATACCTCTGGCCATCCTCTTGAGCAGGCAGCATGGGTCTGGCACTTTCCAGCGTCTATGCCCCCAGAGCCAGTCAGCGGGGCGTTGTGATATGGCTTTCTGGAGCCATAGGTTGAGCTTCCATGTTGTCTCTTCGACAAACGCTTCCCCGATCCGTATCGGCGGATAAAACTCCACATCCCAGCCGCCGTGCGGGCGTGTTCGGACAGCCACAGGAACAATCGGTGCGCCAGTGCGTTTGGCTAGGAGTGCGGGCAGAGGAGTGGTAGATGCCAGTTTATCGAAAAGCGGCACCCACAACCCTTGGTCGCCAGCGTGCTGGTCTAAAATGACCACCACGGATTCACCGTCGCGCAATTTCTGGCAGGCATCTTTCCAAGCCCCGCGCCTGTTGATAAGCCCCACGCCGCAGCGGGAACGCTCGCGTCTCATCCACTCGTCCATCCGCTTGTTTTTAAGAGGCTGATAAATAGTATTGAATTTGAGTGACGGCAGCATTTCGGGGATTTGGGCTAAAAGTTCCCAGCAGCTCAAGTGGCCAGTCACCAAGACCACGCCGTTACCTTCGGCGTAGGCGCACTCCATGTTTTCTGGGTGGATGAAGTGGACTACTTCCCTTTTTTGCTTGAGCGTCATGGTGCCGACTTTTACAGAGGCAACTAGGTTGCTCATAAAGTGCTCCCAAATTTCCGTCCGTTTTTTAGTGGTGAGCGACGCGCCGTGGTGCGCTATGCGCCAGTTGTCATCCATTACGCGGTTGTAGCCCCACGCCACGGCAGTGGCCACACGGCCAAACATCCGCCCAGCCTCCACGCAAACAGGGAGCGGCAAGCACGCGCAAATGGCGCGGAGCAGTTGCGTGAGCCATAGGACGATGCTATCCATGGGGTATCTGCGGTTTTAGCCCCAGCGCGGCCAGCAGTGCGCGATCTTCGTTTTCGGCGGAGTTCGGCGTTGTCAGCAGTTTGTCGCCGTAAAAAACGGAGTTGGCTCCGGCAAAAAAGCAGAGTGCCTGCGCCTCCTTGGAAAGCCGCGAACGCCCAGCGGCGAGGCGGATTTTAGAGAGAGGCAAAACCACCCGTGCTGTGGCGACCATGCGGACGAGATCAAAAACATCTACAGGCGAGCTGTTTTCCATGGGTGTCCCAGGTATCGGCACTAGGCAGTTTATCGGCACGCTTTCGGGGTGCGGATAGAGTTCGGTCAAAGATGCAAGCAGGCCGAGACGGTCATCCTCGCCTTCGCCCATTCCTATGATGCCGCCGCAGCAGAGTGCGAGTCCGACACTCTGCACGGCTCGCAGCGTCCTCACGCGATCCTCGAACTTGTGCGTTGTGACTACACTAGAATAGTAGCTCGACCCGGTATCAAGATTGTGGTTGTAGGATGTAAGCCCAGCATCTTTGAGTTTTTGCGCGGCCTCCTCGCCTATTTGGCCGAGTGTTACACAAACCTCTAGGCCAAGGCCTGCTACAGCACGGACTATCTCAACAACAGTGCCGAAACGGGGGTCGTCCTCCCGAATACCTTTCCACGCCGCCCCCATGCAAAAGCGTGTAGCACCCTGCTGCTTGGCATCTTCGGCTACTGGCAAAACATCTTTCACGCCTAGCAGTTTGCCAGGTTCCGTGCCCGTTTTGAAATGCGCGCTCTGGGCGCAGTAGCCGCAGTCCTCGCTGCATCCGCCCGTTTTAATGCTCATCAGCTTGCAGAGTTGCACCTCATCGTGCTCAGGCCAGTTGCGGAGGAATGTTTCTCGCCCTTTCTGCAACAGCTCGAAAAGCGGCAGCCGATAAATGGCTCTTATTTCATCAACCGAAAAATTTGGCATGTGATGTTTTCCGTGAAATATATGGGGCTCATCTAAGGGATTGGACGAACCGCTCCATCCTGTCCATGGCGATCTGTATCTGATCCAGTGCCGTGGCGTAGCTGCACCGCACATGCCCCTCGCCGCTTTTCCCAAAAGCGTTGCCAGGAACCATGGCCACTTTCTCTTTTTCCAGCAGCGTCAGTGCGAAATCCTTGGATGTCATACCGAGCGGGGCGATGCTCGGGAAAACATAGAACGAACCCTGCGGCTCGAAGCACTCAAGCCCCATCTGGCGCAGGCGACTCACTATCAGGTTGCGCCTCAAAAAGTATTGTTCGCGCATAGCGATCATGTCTGGCTCTCCGTGCTCCAGCGCCTCAATCGCCGCCTCCTGCGCTATTATAGATGCGCAGAGCATGGAGTACTGGTGTATCTTCATCATCGCCTCAGTCAGCGGCGCGGGGGCGCAGGCATAGCCAATGCGGAATCCTGTCATCGCAAACGCCTTCGAGAAGCCGTGCAGGAAGATTGTTCTCTCTCGCATCCCTGGCAGCGATGCGATGGAGACATGGCCACCGCTATAAACAAGTTCGGAATAAATCTCGTCCGTTATCACCAGTAGGTTTTTATCCACGCAGACGCGTGCGATCTGCTCAAGCTCGGCGCGGTTAAGCGTGCCGCCAGTGGGGTTGGTGGGGAAACTCAGAAGCAGCACCTTGCTACGCGGCGTGACGGCTGCGGCTAGGTCTTCAGCCCTTAGCTTGAAACAGTCTTCCTTGCGCGTGTGGATAGGCACAGCACGCCCGTGAGCCAACGCGATCCCGGGAAAATACGAGACATAGCACGGCTCATGGTAGAGCACCTCATCGCCGGGATTGACTGTGGCGCGGATAGCTATGTCCAGAGCCTCTGACACGCCGACTGTCACTAGCACCTCCGTGAGAGCCTCGTATTCTACGGCGTAATTTTTTGCCACATAAGCAGCTATGGAGCGGCGCAGGCGCGGCAGGCCGAGGTTGGATGTGTAGCCAGTCCTCCCTTTTTCAAGTGCGTAGATGGCCGCTTCGCGGATGTGCCACGGCGTGACGAAATCGGGTTCCCCAATCCCGAGTGAAATCACATTTTTCATTGTCTGGACGATTTCAAAGAAATCGCGGATGCCGGAACGGGGGATGTCCCTGACATGGTCTGCCACGAAGGCGGAGACCTGCTTATCGGATTCAACCTGTTTGCTTGTATTCATAAACTTATTCGAACTCTCTTGCCTTTAGCCTCTTTTCTGTTATAGGGCAAGGAAGGAAAGGATAAGGACAGGTTTGATTTTCAGATGCCTGAAATTTGCCTGAAAGCCATGATATTGTTTCTCAGCGCGGATGTGAGCACCGGAGACGCCCCCAAATTTTTTGGGCATTCCGAGTATGTTTCGCTATTCCCATGCGGTTCCCTTGCGCCATACGGCGCGTGTGAGCCGTTCTCGTTTATCATGCAGCTTAAAGGGCGTTTTTTTTCTGGAACAAAGCCAGGGATGAGTGTCCCTGCAAAAGCCCAATCTTCACGATCAAAAAGATGCGTTCTGTGGCGGCCAAGTGCCGTTGCGCAGACACGCATCCGTTTCGTCGGAAAAAACCGTCGCACCGCTGGCGTTTTGCCAGATTCGAGGGTGTGCGGTGAATCTCAGCCGACAGTATTGGACGAGGGTTTGCAATTACCAGAACAGAGTCATCATCAGCCAGTCCTACCATGACAACAACATGAATGCAGAATATCGTCCCGGCAAACAGCACGGGCGCAACAACCGCAACCGCAGGGGGCGTTACCCACGCCACGGCGAATCACAGAACTACAAGAAAAAACAGTCGTTCTGGAAATCAATCCAATCGTTCTTCAGCAACCTATTCGGAGGGAAGAAGGCATCAGCGCAAGGTGGAGAAGGCAGCAAACACCGCGATGAACCACGCCAAGACAAAGAAAACAGACGATCAGAAAATAGTGAAAGCACGCCGCGCCGCCAGCAGCCTCTGCTGGAAGTGGCCACGCCGCGTCTCTATGTCGGCAACCTCAGCTACGATATGTCCGAAAGCGATCTTTTCGACCTCTTCGCGCAGGTTGGCCCTGTGCGCAATGTGGAGATCGCCATGGATCGCGAAAGCAACCGCTCCAAAGGCTTCGGCTTCGTGGAGATGGAAAGCCTTGAGTCAGCTAAAGAAGCACAGGTTCGCTTCCATGAACATGAAGTGATGAGTCGCAGGCTCGTGGTGAGCGGCGCGAAAGCGCAGGCACCACGCCGCAGCGCGCCTTGATCGAATAAAGATCATACGAGAAAGCGGCGTTTTTAAACGCCGCTTTTTTTGTGCCCGGATATTTGGTTCATCACAAAAGATTGGTTATAGCCTCTGACATCCTGAAGGGGATAAGGAAAGGGGATGGAGAGTGTGGTGCGGGCATCCTTGCCTGCTTCTTCATATTTCTGCGGCGAGAAGCTGTTACGGAAGAGACGGGCCGGAAGCCCGCCCTCCGTTTTAGTCCCTTACCGCTCAAATCCTGCGCATTATGTATGACATTTTTTCCGTGGTTCATTCTTCTATATTCACAGGCGACTTGCTTTCGG
>JFJP01020378.1_pt1 | contig 21817 bp, 14 predicted proteins | sample 431651 | NCBI WGS metagenome assembly JFJP01 (sample SAMN02602958, study PRJNA72255) | Microbial mat metagenome, whole genome shotgun sequencing project. | biome: fresh water; feature: sink hole; material: water; isolation source: purple microbial (photo- and chemosynthetic) mats found in...
CCGCTGGTCTTCGCCCACGGCTGCGCCCAGGTCCGCCATGCCCTCGACGCCACCGTCGAGCTGGGCGGCACCGGCTACGTCTTCTGGGGCGGCCGCGAAGGCTACAGCATGCTCGGCAACACCGACATGAAGCAGGAGACCGACCAGTTCGCCCGCTTCCTGCACATGGCGCACGACTACGCCAAGAAGATCGGCTTCAAAGGCCGCTTCTTCATCGAGCCGAAGCCGAAGGAGCCGAGCACCCACCAGTACGATGTGGACGCCGCCACGGTCCTCGGCTTCCTCAAGAGCCACGACATCGACTTCGTCGATCTGAACATCGAGAACAACCACGCCACCCTGGCCGGGCACACCTTCGCCCACGACCTGATGGTCGCCAGCCAGGCCGGGCGCCTGGGCAGCCTCGACGTCAACCGCGGCAACCCGATGCTCGGCTGGGACACCGACCAGTTCCCCACCGTGGTAGAAGACGCGGTGTGGGCGATGCACATCATCCTCGACCAGGGCGGCCTCAAGTACGGCGGCCTGAACTTCGACGCCAAGGTGCGTCGCGGATCCTTCGACCTCGAAGATCTGTTCTTCGCCCACATCGGTGGCATGGACGCCTTCGCCCGCGGCCTGATCATCGCCGACAAGATGCGCCAGGACGGCTTCCGTTCGAAGCTGCTCGCTACCCGCTACGCCGGCTGGAAGAAGGGCTTCGGCGCCGAGGTGATGAAGGGCAAGGCGACGCTCGAATCCGGCGAAGCCTACGCCGCCAAGAACGGCGAGCCGAAGCGCATCAGCGGCCGTGAGGAGCAGTTCGAGAACGTGGTCAACCAATACCTCTACGACCGCGGACTGCGCTGAGCATCCCAAGCCCCTCATTGCCACTAGGGGTTAGGGGTTAGGGGTTAGGGTCGTGTGCTACGGCTTCTTCCTCTTCCCTAACCCCTGATGCATTGGCGGGGCAATGGCCCTAACCCCTAACCCCTGTGGCAATGGAGCGGCAACCCCATGCTCGTCCTCGGCCTCGACTCCTCCACCCAATCCCTCACCGCCGTCGTGCTCGACGCCGCCACCGGGCGGGTGGTGCATCAGCGGGCGCTGAACTTCGACCGGGACTTCCCGCAGTACCGCACCCGGAACGGCGTGCTGCCCAACGGCGATGCCGCGATCGTGCACGCGCCGCCCCTGATGTGGGTGGCTGCGCTCGACCGCATGCTCGATGAGCTGAAGGACATCGTCGACCTGTCGCAGGTCGCGGCGATCGCCGGCAGCGCCCAGCAGCACGGCTCCGTCTATCTCCGCGGCTCCTTCCCCGAGGTGCTGGCTGGGCTGCGCGCCGACGCCCCGCTGGTCGACCAGCTGGCCGGCGTGTTCACCCGCGCCACCGCGCCGATCTGGATGGACAGCAGCACGGCCGAGGACTGCCGCGCCATCGACGCCGCCCTCGGCGGGCCGCTCGGCACGCAGCGCGTCACCGGCTCGGCCGCCTACGAGCGCTTCACCGGCCCGCAGATCCGCCGCTTCGCCCGCACCGAGCCCTCCGCCTGGCAGGCCACCGGCCACGTCCGGCTGGTCTCCTCGTTCCTCGCTTCGTTGCTCGCCGGCCGTCCGGTCGGCACCGACTGGGGCGACGGCAGCGGCATGAACCTGCTCGACCTGGCCTCGAAGCGCTGGCACCAGCCGGCGCTCGATGCGGTCTCTCCGGATCTCGCCCGCCGACTCGGCGATCCGGTCGAGCCGTGGAACGTGCTGGGGACGATCAGCCCGGCGCTGGCGAAGCGCTACGGCTTCGCCGCCACCTGCCGCATCGTGCCGTGGACCGGCGACAACCCGGCCAGCGCCATCGGCCTCGGCCTGGTGCGGGATGGCAATTGCGCGCTGTCGCTGGGCACCAGCGATGTGCTGTTCGCCATCTCCGCCGCCCGCCCGGCCATGCCGCCGGCCGGCCACATCTTCTTCTCGCCCACCGGCGACCACATGGCGCTGTTCTGCTTCGCCAACGGCTCGCTGGCGCGCGAGGCGGTGAAGGACGAGCACAAGCTCGACTGGGCCGGCTTCTCCGAGGCCCTCGCTCGCACCGCGCCCGGCAACGGCGGTCGCCTGATGCTGCCGTGGTTCCGCCCCGAGATCGTGCCCAAGGTGCTGAAGCCGGGCGTGGTCCGCGCCAACCTCAAGCCGGGCGACGCCGACGCCGACTGCCGCGCCGTGGTCGAAGGCCAGTTCATCTCCATGCGCCTGCGCGCCCAGGCCGCCGGCATCACCCCGTCGGCGCTGCGCGCCACCGGCGGCGCGGCGCAGAATCCCGCCATCCTGCAGATCGCGGCGGATGTCTTCCAATGCCCGGTGCGGCGCTCGAACGTCACCAACACCGCGGCGCTGGGCGCGGCGGTGCGCGCCGCCCACGCCATCGACCGTGGCGCCGGCTGGGACCGGCTGGTGCAGCAGGCGGTCGAGCCGCAGCTGGGGCAGGCGGTCGAGCCGCGGCGGGATCTGGCCGGCGTGTACGGTCAGCTCATCGGCGAGTACGCGACCCTGGAGTCGCGCGAGCTGGCGTCGCGGGGCTGATCTTCGCTGCTTGTCTGCGGCCGATAGTCCCCGACAACCCCGCCCTCATAACTGGACCAGCAGGCGGCTCATCCGAGGTCCGTCAGCACCAGGCCTCTGGACGCACATGCAGTTCACCGACTTCGGGCTCGCCGAGCCCATCCTCCGCGCCGTCGGCGCCGAGGGCTACACCACCCCGACGCCGATCCAGGTGAAGGCCATCCCGCCGGTCATGGAAGGCCGCGATCTGGTCGGCATCGCCCAGACCGGCACCGGCAAGACCGCCGCCTTCGCCCTGCCCGTGCTGCACCGCCTGTCGCAGACCCCGCCGCGGCACAACCGCCAGGTGCGCTGCCTGGTGCTGGCCCCGACCCGCGAACTCGCCGCCCAGGTCGCCGAGAGCTTCAAGACCTACGGCCACGGCCAGCATCTGCGCTCGACCGTGATCTTCGGCGGCGTCGGGCAGAACCCCCAGGCCCAGGCCCTGCGCACCGGCGTCGATATCTGCATCGCCTGCCCCGGCCGCCTGCTCGACCTCATCCAGCAGGGCCTGTGCAAGCTCGACCAGGTCGAGATCCTCATCCTCGATGAGGCCGACCGCATGCTCGACATGGGCTTCATGCCCGACATCCGGCGCATCGTCGCGCGCGTGCCGCAGCAGCGCCAGACCCTGCTGTTCTCGGCCACCATGCCGCGCGAGATCCGCGAGCTCGCCTCGTCGATGCTGCACGATCCGGTCGAGGTCGCGGTGACCCCGGTCAGCGTCGCCGCCGACACCGTCAGCCAGAGCGTCTACCACGTGCCCAAGGGTCTGAAGCAGGCCCTGCTGACCCAGATCCTGCAGGGGCCCGGGGTCGAGCGCGCCCTGGTCTTCACCCGCACCAAGCACGGCGCCGACAAGGTGGTCAAGAAGCTGGAGGCGGCCGGCATCCGCTCCGAGGCGATCCACGGCAACAAGAGCCAGAACCAGCGCATCCGCGCCCTGGAAGGCTTCAAGAAGGGCCAGATCCGCGTCCTGGTGGCCAGCGACATCGCCGCCCGCGGCCTCGACGTCGATGGCATCACCCATGTGATCAACTTCGAGATCCCCAACGAGCCGGAGACCTACGTGCACCGCATCGGCCGCACCGGCCGGGCCGGCGCCAGCGGCACCGCGGTCAGCCTCTGCGATGGCGAGGAGCGCGGCTTCCTGCGCGACATCGAGCGCATCATCCGCCGTCCGGTCCCCGTCCTCGCCCTGCCCACCGACCTGCCGCAATTGCCGCCCGAGCCGCCGCGCGAGTTCGAGAACCGCCGCTTCGGCGGCGGTGGCGGCCGCCGCTTCGGCGGCGGTGGCCATGCGCCGAACCGCCCGCATGACCCGCATCGTACCGGCCATGCCAACGCCAGCCGGCGCAACAGCGGCGGCGGTGGCGGCGGCCGCGGCAACCGTCCGCCCCCGCGCAGCAACCCCTGGTGAATCTCGGATCGCGATCCGCCAACTGACATGCCGATCCTGCTCTCCTGCCGCGGCCTGAGCAAGGCCTACGACGCGCATCCGCTCTTCGAGGACCTCGCCTTCGGCATCGATGCCGGGGCGCGGACCGGCATCATCGGGCCGAACGGCTCGGGCAAGTCGACCCTGGTGCGCATCCTCGCCGGGTTGGAGATCCCCGACTCGGGCGAGGTCTGCCTGGCCAGCGGCACGCACCTGGTCTATCTGCCGCAGCGCGACGAGTTCAACGCCGGGGCCACGCCGCTAGGGGAACTGCTGACCATCATCACGGATGGCGAGGACCACGAGCGCGAGCACCGCGCCACCCGCATCCTCAGCGAGGCCGGCTTCGGCCTGCCGGGCAACCCGCGGCTCGACCAGCCGGTCGCCGAGCTGTCCGGCGGCTGGCGCAAGCGCCTGGCCATCCTGCGTGCGATCTCGCGTTCGCCCGACCTGCTGCTCGCCGACGAGCCGACCAACCACCTCGACCTCGAGGGCATCTGGTGGCTCGAGCGCCTGCTGGCGGCGGCGCGCTTCACCGTCTGCGTGGTCAGCCACGACCGCTTCTTCCTCGAACGCGTGTGCAGCCGCGTGATCGAGATCAACAAGCTCTATCCCGGCGGCATGTTCGCCTCCAACGGCGGCTACGGCACCTTCCTGGAGAAGCGCGCCGAGCTGGTCGCCAACCAGAAGAAGCAGCAGGATGTGCTCGACAACGTCATGCGCCGCGAGGTCGCCTGGCTGCGCAGCAATCCGGCCGCCCAGATGGTCAAGTCGAAGGCACGCATCGACCGCGCCGGCGACCTCGGCGACAAGCTCAGCCAGCTCAAGTGGCGCAACGGCCAGACCCGCACGGTCGACATCGATTTCACCGCCACCGGCCGGCGCACCAACGACCTGGTGGTGATCGACGGCGTGACCAAGAAGCTGGGCGGCAAGGCCCTGTTCGCCGACGTCGAGCTGACCCTGTCGCCCGGCACCCGCCTGGGCGTGATGGGCCTCAACGGCAGCGGCAAGACCACCTTCCTCAAGGTCCTCTGCGGCCAGCTCGCGCCCGACAAGGGCCGGGTCAAGCTGGCGGTCGATCTCAAGGTGGTCTATTTCGACCAGCGGCGCGAGGCGCTGGATCCGCGCATGCTGCTGCGCAAGGCGCTGTGCCACAGCGGCGACACGGTGGTGTACCGCGGGCGCAGCCTGCACATCAACGCCTGGGCCAAGCGTTTCCTCTTCACCCCGGCCCAGCTCGACCTCGAGGTCGGCAAGCTGTCGGGTGGTGAGCAGGCCCGCGTGCTGATCGCCGACCTGATGCGCAAGGACGCCGACCTGCTCATCCTCGACGAGCCGACCAACGACCTCGACATCCCGTCGCTCGAAGTGCTCGAGCAGAGCCTGACCGAGTTCCCCGGCGCGGTGATCCTGGTGACCCACGACCGCTGGCTGCTGGAGCGCGTCTCGAACGTGCTGCTGGCGCTCGACGGCCAGGGTGGCGCGTTCCGCGTCTCCGACACGGCGCAGTGGGAGGACCTCGCGGCGCGCATCGCCGCCAGCCGCGCTCCGGCCGAGCCGCCGCCGGTGCAGAAGCCAGCCACGCGCACCGTCGTCTCAGCCAACCTGAGCAAGCCCGAGCGCCGCGAGCTGGAGCGCATCGAGGACAAGATCGCCGAGGCCGACGCCGCCATCACCGCCGCCGAGGCCGAGGTCGCCGCCGCCGGAGCCGACGCCGTGCTGCTGGAGAAGGCCTGCAACGCCCTGGCCGCGGCGCAGGCCGAGTCGGAACGGCTCTACGCCCGCTGGGCGGAACTCGAAGCCAAGGCCAAGGGGTGACCCTCCTGGGACAGCAGGCTTTCAGCCTGCGGTCTTGGGCGCACTGCCCCGGCAGGCTGAAGCCCGTGCTCCCAGGAGCAGGCGTCGGATGATCGCGGTGCCGCGGCGGTCGGCGATCAAGAGCTTGTCGGAGCGGTCCAGCCGCTTGATCCGCGCCTCCAGGCTGAGCGCCAGCCGTTTCGGCAAGGGGGCGGAACGCCACGCCAGGGAGATGGCCTTGTGCCCCCGCGTGTAGCGCGCCCCGCGGCCGTCGCGGTGCTTGGCGAGACGCGCAACGACGTCGTTGCTCGCACCGCAGTACAGGCTGCCGTCCGCGCAGCGGACGAGGTAGGCGCGCCAGTGCTCAGCCACGACCATCCCGATAGACCCAGGCGCCGCCAGCCCGGCTGAAGCGTGAGCGTTCGTCGTGCACCTGCTCGCGGCCGTCGGCTCCGCGGAAGCGGGCGCGGAAGTGGACCACGCCATCGCCATCAGCGGTCTGGCCGTGCTCGCAGGCGACGATCTCCAGGCCGAGCCAGGTCAAGGCGAACGACGCGCGCAGGCTGCGCATATCGACCTTGGAGCGTTCCAGCGGATGCGAGGTGCGGAGGATGAAGGCGGCGTCCCGGCGGACGAAGGCGCAGTAGCGGGCGCGCATCAGCTGCAGCGCGGTTGGCGGCTCGGCTCCGGCGTGGAAGGGGCCGCAGCAGGCGTGATATCCCGTCCCTGAACCGCATGGGCAGGCGTCCATGACGGCATGCTGGCGGCCGCATCCGGCCAGCAAGCCCATCGACCGGCCCTCGACGGGGAGAAGGACCGCTGCATGATGCGTCGCATGGCCGATCCGCGGTATGCGACATCGCCTGATCTCGTTGCCACCGTGCCCGAGGACAGCAGCGTGCCGGCCATCGGCGCGCCAGCCGGCTGGCCGGCCGGCACGCAGGTCGCGGACCGGTTCGTGGTCAACGGCGCCCTCGGACGCGGCTCATCAGGCGAGGTGCTGGCGGTCCAGGACCTGTCGCTCGACCGCGAGGTGGCGATGAAGGTGCTGCGCGGGGCGGGCGGTCCCGCCATCGCCCGCTTCATGCGCGAGGCGCGCATCACCGCCAAGCTCGACCACCCCAGCGTCCCTCCCGTGCACACCCTGGAGTTCCTCCCTGATGGCGGGCTGATCTTCACCATGCGCAAGCTGGACGGCCAGTCCTTGGGCGAGGCCATGCGCCGACGCTCCGCTGGCGGGAGTGAACCGGCCATCGCCACGGTCAACGCCATGGTCAGCCTCGGACTGCGCATCTGCGATGCCTTGTCGCGAGCGCATTTCCTTGGTGTCATCCACCGCGACGTCAAGCCCGACAACATCATGCTCGGAGCGCATGGCGAGGTGGCGCTGGTCGATTGGGGCGAGTGCCGGCTGCTCGACGAAGCGGACGCTGCACCCGCCGGCAGTACGGTGGGAACGCCGGCGTACATGAGCCCCGAGCAGGCCCGTGGTGAGAGCGTCGGGGCAAGCAGCGATGTCTACGCTCTCGGCGCCACCCTCTATCATCTCATCACCAGGAGCCATCCGACCTGGGATGAGGACCCCGAGCGTTTCTGGCAGAAGAAGCGTGCCGGCGTGGTGGATCCGCTGCCGCCTGCCGCCGCCGCCCAGGTGCCACGGCCGCTGCTGGCGATCTTGAGGCGCGCCCTGGTCGCTGACCCGGCCGGCCGCTACGTCTCCGTCTCCGATCTAGCCAGGGATCTGGAGCGATTCCAGGCCGGTCTGGCGGTCGAGGCCTACCGCGAATCGTCGGCGGAACGCACGCTGCGCTGGCTGCACCGGCATCGCCGCGCCATCCTGGTGGCTGCGGCCATGGCCGCCGTCTGCGTGGTCGCCGGAGGGCTGCTGTGGCGTGAGCATCTCCGGCAACTCGCCGACTGGGGCCCCCCCATCCTGGTCGAGGACTTCTCGGACGAGAGCTGGCGTCAGCGCTGGTTCGAGGAGCAACCCGGCCTCTGGCAGACCCGCGAAGGGAGGCTGGTCGCCGACGGGCCTGCCCGGAACCTGCTCGTGCTCGACCGGGTCCTGGGCGGAGCCGTGGCGGTCGAGTATGACGGCGAGATGATGCCAGGGGCAAACCCTGGCGACCTCTCCATCATCTGGAGCGAAGACCAGGATCTCGTTCCCGGCAAGCGGATGAAGGAGGGATCGCGCGGCTTCATGGTCCAGGCCGGGGCTTTCGACAACTACTTCTGCGCCGTCTACCGCTGGCCCGATGGCGCCCGTCTGGACCAGCGGCCGTATCGCGTCGCGTCTGGAGTTCGTCATCATTTTCGCGTCGAACTCGATGGTCGGCGCATCGGCATGTGGATCGATGGCGCACGCGTGCTCGATGCCGCGGACGATCTTCCGATCACCAGCGGGCGGCTGTGCTTCTACGCCTGGTATCCGGGGAAGGCGTTCGACAACGTTCGCGTCTACCAGAAACGGCTGCCGCAAGTCACCTCGGTGCTTGCCATCGGCGAGGCGTTCCAGTTGCAGCGCCAGCCCAAGCAAGCGGCATTGGCTTTCCGCGAGGTCGCCGAATCTCACCCCGGTACCGACCTGGCGGTGGAGGCGCGGTATCGCCAGGGCCAGAGCTTGCGCGAGGCCGGCGACCTCCCTGCGGCGCTGCAGGCGTGGGGGCTGCTTCCGCCGGGCGAGCAGGCCGACCGCGTGGCTGGCCACCTCCTCGACCAGCAGGCGGACGAGGGCCGCATCATCGAAGCCTGCTCGGCGTTGTCCGACCTCTACCTGCGCAGCCCGGCCGTGCGTCGCCAGTTGCGCGCCCAATGGCAGACCTGGGCTCTGCGTGCATATGTGAAAGCGCTGCAGACGAAGGATCCGGACGCCTGCCTCGCGCTGGCCCAGATCAAGCTGCGCCTGTTCCCGGAACATGCCGGCAGCGACCTGGAATGCGCCAACCTGCTGAATTCCCTGGGTCGCTACGAGGAAGTGGCCACCCGCTTCCCCAACGAGGTCACGCCGTGCAGCCACGCCTTGCGCTGCCTCGGCAGGGCCGAGGAGAGCCTGAATCGCTTCGCCGATGCGCCCAACACCGTCTATGAGGTGCGCATGGCGCTTGGACGCTTCGCCGATGAACTCACCGATCCACGGGCCGACGAATGGCGTAGGACCAAGGCGCTGTGCCAGATGGGGCGCGCCCAGGAAGCGATGCTTCTGGCGCCGAACGCGGGCATGCCGCTGCTCTGGCTGGGACGTCCCGACCAGCTGCTGGAACACGGCGATCCATCGCTCCGTGCCGCGGCGCTGGCAGCCCTGGGTCGATGGGACGAGGCCCTGGCTGTGCCGTACAACGCCACGACCTGGAATCTGCCCTATCTGAGCAATCGGGCTGACCCGCGCGTGGGTGGCGACAATCCCTTCGCCGCCCAGCGGGCGTGGCGCCTGATCCGGCTCACCGCCCTGCGCGAGACCGCCATGCGCGACGCCCTGCTCGCCAGGAGCGAGGTCCTGTGGCCGGCCTGGCAGGACTGGATCTCCCATATCCTGATCGCCCCGATCGTACGCGTGGATCGTCATCTGCTCCGCCAGCGCCTCGAACTCGCCTGGTCCATGCAGGAGCGGGTCGCTGGAGGCAGACCGCAGGTCCTGGCGGGATTCGTCCTCGGTCATGTCCAGGCCGAAGCCTTCACCGCCGCCCCGTGCGCCGGGGAGTCCGACCTGTGGCATGCCGTCGGCCTCGCCTTGCAGGCGGAGCTCGCCGGCGACGCGGCGACGATCAAGCGTGCCTGGCAGGGCTATCTGGATCTTCCCTGGCATCGTCGAATCACGCGTGATTTCACCCCGGATGTCGCCTTGGAGGCACTGGCGGCATGGCGGACAACAGCCGAGGAGCAGCCGTGAACAGCAACGACACCGCCCTGATGCGCCATGTCGCCGGCCCCGGCTCCGGCCGCGAGGTCGAGATATCGCGTAACGGTCCGCTGACGATCGGCCGCGATCCCGCGAGCGGACTCCGGATCGAAGGCGCGACGGTCAGTCGGCAGCATGCGAAAGTCGTGCTCGACGCCGACGGACTGCATGTCGAACTGCTCAGCCAGGGCAATCCGCTGTGGGTGAACGGCTCGAGGGTCGAACACGCCAGCCTGCGTCTGTGGGATCTGGTGGTCATAGGCCAGCATGTCCTGCGCGTCGAACGCATCGGTTCCGGAGCCCAGGCGTCGACAGGCGCCAGGCTCGATGGCGACGCCTCGTTGCTCTCCTCCCTGATCGAGGTGCAGCGGCTGCTCTCCACCGACGAGGATCTGGTCATCGAGCATGCCCTCAGCATCCTGCTCAACGCCCTGCCTGCGACGCGGCTGGCGCTGTTCGATCTCGGTGCAGACGGAGTCCTGTCGCAGGGTCCGACGGCCGTGCGGGACGGGGGCGATCCGCTCATGAGCGTCGCCTTCGCCAAGCGCGTGCTCGAATGTGGCGGCGGCGTGATGCTCGACGAGACCGCAGGCGACACCCCGGACTGGACCGCGACCATGCGCGAGCAGTCGGTGCGCAGCATCCTCGGCGTGCCGGTCCGCCATGACAAGCAGGTGCGAGGCGTGCTTCTGTGCGACAACCGCGCCCAGCCCGGCCAGCTCGATGCCACGCACCTGCGCGTGCTCGACGCCATCGCCCGGTCGTTGGAGCACGTGGTCCAGCGCGACGAGCTCCGCCGGCTCATCGCCGAACGCGTGCGCAGCGAGGCCGAGGTGGCGGCTGCCCGGCAGATCCAGGAATTCCTCGCCGCCGGAACGGTCAGCGGGGACATCTGCGGAAGCTGGAGCGTCATCTACCGTCCGGCTCTCGACCTCGCCGGCGACGTGCATGCGGTACATGGCGATGCCGGATCAGCGACCTGGCTGGTCGCCGATGTCAGCGGCAAGGGGCTGCCGGCCGCGCTGGTAGCCGCCATGCTGAAATCGTCGAGCAGCCGACGGCTGCGCGAGGGTGCCGGTCCACGGGAGCTCCTGCTTGGCCTGCATCAGGATCTGGCCACGACCATGCCGCCGACCATGTTCTTCACCGCCTGCGCCGTGCGTCTGGCCGCTGACGGGACATTCAGCGCCTGCGGCGTCGGGCATCCGTCGGTGCTGGTGGTCCGACGCAGCGGGGCCGTCGAGCGCTTCCCCGCCGTCCCAGGCATGCTCGGGCTGCGCATCCTCGACCTCCAGGCGGACAGGCTGGCGGAGGCGACCGGATTGCTGCAGCGCGGCGACCGCCTGGCCCTGATCACCGACGGAGCGACCGAGGCGATGGATCCGGATGACGGCATGCTCGGCGAGGAAGGCGTCTGCCGCACCCTGTCGGCGGTGGCCGGGCGACCCCCGGCCGAGATGGCGACCGCGCTCGAGGGGGCCATCACCGCCTTCCGGCGCGGCCTTCCGGTCAGCGACGATCTGACCGTGGTGATCGGCGGGATCGGCTGATCCGAGTCATCTGCGACGGGCCGTCCGGACTGTGATGACGAAGGTCACTCGACCGTGACGCTCTTCGCCAGGTTCCGCGGCTGGTCCACGTCGCAGTCGCGGCGGCGGGCGACGCGGTAGGCGTAGCGCTGCAGCGGCAGGATCGAGAGGATCGGCTGCAGCAGTTCGTCGCCGGCGCGGGCCACCGGCAGGAGATGGTCGGCGAGGTCGCGCAGGTCGCGGTCGGCGGCGTCGCCCACGGCGATGATGCGGCCGGCGCGGGCCTTCACCTCCTGCACGTTCGACAGCATCTTCTCGTACATCGCGTCGCGTGGGCACAGGCAGATCACCGGCAGGTGCTTGGTGACCAGGGCGATGGGGCCGTGCTTGAACTCGCCGGCCGGGTAGCCCACGGCGTGGACGTAGCTGATCTCCTTGAGCTTCAGCGCCCCTTCCAGCGCGGTGGCGTGCTCGCCGCCGCGGCCGAGGAAGACCGAGGCCTGGGCCGCGCTGTACAGGTCGGCACATTCCTCGACCGCGGTTTCGCACAGTTTCAGCGTGCGCTCGGCCAGTTCGGGCAGGGCGCGGGCGGCGGCGACGCAGGCGTCCTCGGCGTCCCGGGGCAGCAGGCCCTTGGCCTTGGCCACCTGGGCGGCGAAGAGGTACAGCGCCATGACCTGGGCGGTGTAGGCCTTGGTCGAGGCGACGCCGATCTCGGGGCCGGCGAGCAGCGGCATCACGCCGTTGGCTTCGCGGGCGATGGTCGAGGTGACGACGTTGACCAGGCCGACCACGGGCAGGAACTTGCTCTTGGCCAGGCGCAGGCCGGCCAGGGTGTCGGCGGTCTCGCCCGACTGCGAGATCGCGACGACCAGCGTGTCGCCGCTGGCCACCGGGTTGCGGTAGCGGTATTCGCTGGAGATGTCGACCTCGACATGGACCCGGGCGAGGTTCTCGAGGAAGCGTTTGCCGAGCAGGGCGGCGTGCCAGCTGGTGCCGCAGGCGAGGAACACCACGTGCTTGAGCGAGGCGAGGTCGAGTCCCAGATCGGGGCTGACCAGTTCGCCGCCGCGCAGGCGCGAGTCGATCAGGCGGGTGAGCACGGCGGGCTGCTCAGCGATCTCCTTGGCCATGAACGAGTCGTAGCTGCCCTTGCTGACAGCCTCGGCGGTGACCTCGATCGGGCGGAAACGGGGCTCGACACGCTCGCCCGTGAAGGTGCTCAGGCGCACCCCGTGGGGACCGAGGTCCGCGATCTGCCCGTCCTCCAGGGTCAGGAACTCGCGGGCGTGCGGCAGCAGGGCCGGGATGTCGCTGGCGACCAGCAGCTCGCGCTCGATCCAGGGTGTGCCGCCCTCGGTGGTGCGGCGGTCGTCGCCGCGTGCGGCTGTGGGCTCGCGGCCGCGGCCGATGAGCAGCGGGCTGCCCAGGCGCGCCACCAGGATGCGGTCGGCGCGGTCGGCGAAGAGCACAGCGATGGCGAACGAGCCCTCCAGCCGGGCGAGCACGCTGCGCAGCGCCGGCAGCGGATCCTTGCCGTCGTAGGCCCTGGCCAGCAGGTGGGGGATGACCTCGGTGTCGGTCTGCGAGGCGAAGACCACGCCTTCGCCCTCGAGTTCGCGGCGCAGGGCGACGTGGTTCTCGATGATGCCGTTGTGGACCACGGCGATGCGGCCGTCGGCCGAGAGGTGCGGATGGCTGTTGATCTCGACCGGCGGGCCGTGGGTGGCCCAGCGGGTGTGGGCGATGCCGCAGTGGCCTGGGGGCGGCGACGCGGTGATGCAGGCGTCGAGTTCCTTGAGCTTGCCCGCCGCGCGCCGCAGGTGCAGTCGCCCCCCGTCGCTGGTCACCAGGCCGGCCGAATCGTAGCCACGGTACTTGAGCCGCTCCAGTGCGACGATCAGCACGCGGGCTGCGTCCTTGGGTCCGATGTATCCGGCGATTCCGCACATGGGCTTGGGTCCGAGGTCGGTCTAGGGGGCTTCGAGGATGACGGTGGCGACGGCGACGCCGTCGGCATGCGACAGGCTGACGTGGAAGCGGGTCGCGCCAAGCGTCTGCGCACGCGCCAGGGCCGGTCCGGCGAGGTGCAGGCTGGGGGCGCCCGAGGGCAGGACGAGGATGGCGATATGCGACGGCACGATGCCGTCGGCGAAGCCGGTGCCGAGGGCCTTGGCCGCCGCCTCCTTGGCTGCCCAGCGCGCCGCGACGCGTTCGGCGCTGGTCGCGGCAGACCGTTCACGCGGGTCGAACCAGCGGGAGAGGAAGCGGTCCTGGTGCCGGGCGAGGAGCCGCGCCATGCGTTCCACGCCGACGACGTCGATGCCGAGTCCGACGATCACGGCGGATCCAGGATGTTCCGCCAGCCGCCCGCCAGCCACCACGGCTGTCCGGCGTGCTCGTCGAGCAGCACGGCGACCGGAGATCCCGGCGCGCGGGATGGCAGCGGGGCCCAGGCCGACCAGACGATCGGCCCGCCCGGATCCGGCGTGGTCCACTGCTCGGCCAGGGTCCAGGACCCAGGGATGGCGAGGCGCAGACCACCGGGCGCGATCATCGCCCGCACCGCATCCAGACTGATGGAGCCACCGGCATCGCCCAGGCGCAGGACGTGCTCGGCGCCGGCGGTGCGCACGGCGATGATCAGATGGATGCCGTGGCGGGCGACGGCGAGGGCGGCGCCCGATGGCTGACTCCACCGCAGGTCGCCCGCGGCAGCGGCCTGGCGCAGCGGTCTGCCCTGGTCGAGTGCGCTGCAGCGCAGCGGTGGCGGTGGAATCGCCAGTCCTGCGCCCACGACGCGCAGCGTCCTCGCCTCGACCACCAGGGTCGCACCGGCCAGGGGGGTCGCATCGCCACCGGGATCGCTCGCCCAGCCTGCGATGGCGACGGGCGTGCCGCGGGAGTCGAGGCTCAACCCCCAGGTGCGCGTGCCCTCGCGCAGGACGGCGAGCAGGCCATCGCGCGACGGACGCAGGGCCTCGACCTCAAGCCCGGGCGGCAGCTCGAGCGACCAGCTTGGGACCAACCCGTCGAGGGCGATGGCGCTCAAGGCGCGCCGTTCAGCTCCAGCCAGGGTGAGGTAGGCGAGGCTGGCGCCGACTGCGGACATCTCCACCGGCGCATCGGCGAGGACGCGCCGGACCGTGCCGTTGCGCACATCCAGCACCACCGGTCGGCCGCGTCCGTCGAGCGCCAGCAGGCCCTCGTCGCGGAGGGCGAGGACGCGGGCCGGCTCGGCGCTGCGGCCGAGCAGCCGCCCCCTGGTGACGTCCCAGAGCGATACCCGGCCATCAGGGCCGCGCGCCGCCACCGTGGAGGCGGCGATCACCGGTGGCTCCTCGCCGGCGGCAGGCAGGCGGGCCAGTTCTCGCCCATCGGAGGAATCGAGCAGGACCGCCTCTCCGTTGCCTGGCAGCCACAGGCAACGGCCGATGGGCTTCGCCTGGGCCAGCAGTTCGGCGCGGTTGGCCAGACGCCAGCGCACGGCGCCATCCCTGCCGATGCCGACCAGGTCGGACCCGTCGGCGGCGACCGTGATGCCGCCGGTCAGCACCGGGAGGGTGCGGGCGAGGCGTTCCTCGTCGTGCGACAGGGCATGCTCCCACAGGTCCTTGCCAGTCGCTGCATCGATGGCGAAGAAGCGCAGGTCGCCGCGACGCGGATCGAGATTCATGGTGGTGCGGGCGATGATGATGTCCCCGTCACCGGCCAGCGGCTCGAGGGGTTCCCCGCCGAAGCGCCCCCGCACCTCGCGCACGGAGTTGTCAGCGCCCCGGACGCGGAAGGTGAACGCCGTGCCGCCACCGAGGGCGAGCACGCGCGGTCGCAGATCGGCCTCGAAGTCGTGCAGAGCCTCGCCGTTGAGCGCCAGCAGGACATCGCCGTCGCGCAATCCGGCAGCATCGCCGGCGCTGCCTGGCATGACGCGGATGGCCACGCCGTCCGCGGCCGGTTCGCTCCATGGCTGCACGCCCAGCAGCGAGCGCTGCGGCTTGCGGTGCCAGATCTCGGTCCCGTCTGCCAGACTCCAGGCCCGCAGCAGGCCGTCGGCGAAGGCGCAGACCTTATCGCCGCTGACGACCGTCCGACCCCGCAGGTGGACCGCCTGGGACCAGATCCCGGCCATGGGAGCCGGCGTGGTGGGTGGCATCGCCAAAGGCACCCAGGGCTGGCCACCGGTGCGGGCATATCCCGCCTCGGCGAGCAGGCGGAGGCTGACCGAGATCCCGTCCGGCAGCGGCAGCAGCCGGTCGGAAGACGACAGGATGGCTTGGAAATGCACTCTGGCCGCGCTCTGGTCGCCGGAATTCTCCGCCATCAGGCCTCGCCACAGGCGCAGCTCCTCGACGATGCCCGGCAGGTGCGGTACCAGCGCTTCGAGTTGTTCGAGCGCTGCCGCTGACTCGGCCGGATCGCCGACCCGGGCCAGGCGGATGCGCAGCAGGCGAGCCACGCGTTCGGCGATCGCCGGACCGGCGCCGAGGCCGAGTGCGGTCCGCCAGGCGGCGAGCGCGCCGATGGTGTCGCCGCGTCCGGCGAGCACGGCGCCCAGGGCGGTGTGCGGTCGCGGATCGCTCCCGGCCGCGGCCGCGGCGTCGCGCAGGCGGGCGAGGAAGGCGCCTGCATCGCCGAAGCCGCGGATGGTCTCCCGTTCAGCCAGCACCAGCACCCCATCGCCGGCTGCCACCGCTGCCGGCTCTCCGAGGGCGCGGCCGGAGCGCATGGTGCCGTCGTGGCGGGACAGCAGGGCGAGTTGGTCGTTGCCGGCGACCAGGGCCGCTCCTGCCGTCAGCATCCCTTGCGGTTCGGCCAGCAGCCGGAGGGGGGCGCTCCAGCGCAGACGCAGCCGGACGGTATCGACCAGGACCACCTGGCGACCAGCAAGGAGGGCGTCTCCAGCATGCACGGCCAGGACGTCGCCGTCGGCTCCGTCGCCGCGATACGCACGGGGGGTCGCATCCTCAGGACCGAGCACCAGGACGAGACCGGCATGGTCGGCCGGTGTGGCGACCGCGGTCGCGCCGTCGCTGGCGGCGAGTCCGCGCCGGCCGCGGCGAACACCGTCCATTTCGATGTCCGGGCGGACGGGGTAGGTCCACAGGCGACGTACGCCGCCATCGCTGCCGATGAGGGCGAAGAGGCCGGCGTTCGAACACACGACCATGCCGCGGGCGTGACGGGCGAGCGACGGAGCCGCGACGTTGTCCCCGCCCCATCCGGGTGTCGCCAGCTGGCCGACCGGGCAGTCCCACTTCAGCCGTCCATCCCTGGCATCGATGGCCAGGACATGCAGTTCCAGGCGGTCCTCGCCGATTACCCGGTAGGGCACGGCGACCAGGCCGTCGATGGCCAGCGGAGCGCCGATCGCATCGATCCCTTCCGCACCGCCGGCATGCCGCCAGCGTTCGCTGCCGGCGGCATCGGCGCAGGCCAGAACCAGACGGCCATCGGCTAGTCCGACCGCGACCACACCGCCGGGGATCGGCTCGGGCTTGGCGATGTGCGCGGGCAGCGGCCGGTTGCCCAGGGGTATGCCGGTGCCGAGGCTGGTGCCGACGAGATGGTCGATCACCTGCATCGTCTGGCCATCGGCCAGGGCCACGGCCCCGTCACCGAAGGCGGTCGCCCCCGGCCGCCCCAGGTTCGTGACGATCCGGCCGCGACGCCGACCGGGCATGGCTGGGGTCGGCGCGGCCGGTGCGGAAGCCGCAGGTCCGACCGTGATCGACCACATGGTGTCGAGGCCATCCAGGGTCGTCGGCAACGATTGCGCTGGAGTCGCGAGCAGGGTGGCGGCCGCGGCGAAGCGCTCCTTGCGGCCGGGTGCCTCGCGGTCGCCGGCGCTTCCGGCCACGTCATGGTAGAGACGTAGCAGGCCGTGGTCCCAGGCCAGGTCGGCGGCGCGTCGCCATGCCCGTGCTGCTGCAGCGGTGCCTGGCACGCTGCGGGCGAAGCTGGCCCAAGCCGAGGCATCGCTGCCGCGCGCGGACAATTCGCTGGCCCGGCGTTCGGCAGCGGGGGCCAACCCGGCGGAGAAGCGCTCGGCCAAGCCAGCGGCGGCGAGGCGTGCGGTCAACGCGTGGGTGATGGGAGCCGCTTCGTTCGGAGCGGTGGTGATCAGTTCCTCGCCGTGCTCCAGCATCAGGGCCTGGGCGCGGGCCAGCAGGTCGGCGGGATCGGCCGAGGCGCGGGAGATCTCATCGAGCAGCTCGCCGGCCTCCTTGCGCACGTTCCACGGAGTCGCCGTGAGGGGTTCGCCGGCCACGAGGGCCAGGCAGGCGAGGGAGGGGACCAGCCAGCGCACGGGCAGAGGCTATGCGCCGCGGCGGGCACGGAAGAAGCGCACCAGCACTTCCGCACAGGCGTCGGCCAGCACCGCTCCGGTGACCTCGATGCGATGGTTGAAGCCGGCTGGCGCCCGCAGGTCGACGATGCTGCCGCAGGCTCCGGCCTTGGGTTCGCGCGCCCCGTATACCACCCGCGGCACGCGCGCATTGAGGCAGGCCCCCATGCACATCGGGCACGGCTCCAGGGTCACGTAGAGGGTGCACTCCTCCAGTCGCCAATCGCCGAGGGAACCGGCCGCTGCGGTGATGGCCACCATTTCGGCGTGCGCCGTCGGATCTCCCAGCCTCTCCCGTGCATTGCGACCACGCCCGATGATCCGCCCCCCGCGTACGACGACGCACCCGACCGGCACTTCGCCTTCCGCTGCCGCCGACTCGGCCTCCCCCAACGCGAGGCGCATGAAACGCTCGTCATCGTCCGGGGTGTGTGGCGGTTGCGTGTCCATGACGACCGTACGTGAGTCTCTGCGGCTGGCGCCAGGCAAGGCACATTCGCGTGCGGCGCGAGCGGGGATGCCGGCTGCCATCCCGCAGGGGGTGAGATCCCCCCGGGAGGCCCAACGCGCTGCGCCTACTTGGCCTTCTTCACCAAGGTGAGCAGATTGCCGCGGGTGGGCAGTACCTGATGCTTCACCTCATCGACTAGGCTGGCCAGCTCGCGCAGGGCGGGATCATCCCCACGGACGCTCAGGGCGGAACCGTAGCTGACGATGCCGACCTGGAGCTTGTCCTGGTCCGCGACCAGCAGGATGTTGCAGGTCTCATTGGCATCGCCGGCCTTGCTGTTGAGCAGGCTGCCAGCCCGGCTGAGCGCGCGAGTCACGGCATCGGCCACGGCATCCGGCAGCTTGCAGCTGGCGCACAGGCTGGCGGCCAGCGGAGCCACGGCGTCGGCGAAGTCGGTATGGGCGGGCAGCTTGAGCTCGGCCATCTTGACCTTGCTCATCTCGTAGAACTCGATGGTGCCGGCCGAGTCGACCGAGAAGTAGTCGCCGGTGCGCGGATCCTTGAAGCGGCCAGGCTGGCTGATGTTCAGGCCCATGCCGGTGACCGGGTGCTTGAACTGCAGCGGGAACTTGACGGTCGGCGCGGCGGCGGCCTTGGCGTCCTTCTTCTTGCCGAAGGATGCCACGGCGCTGTCGATCGTGTCATGGGTCTCGAACAGGGCGAGCAGGCCGAGCATCTCGAACAGCGCGATGACCTTGGTCGGCACGCCGACCAGTTTGATGTCGCCGCCCTTCTCACGGAAGGTGTCGACGCACTTCACGATCGTGCCGAGACCTGTGCTGTTGATGTATTTGACGTTGGTCAGCACCAGCATGACGCTGGTCGTGCCGGACGAGAGGATGTCGCTCAGCCGCTTCTCGAAAGTCTGGTTGGTGCTGGCGTCGATCGAGCCGGTGAGGAAGACCGCCTTGCCCTCCTCGTTGTTAGGCAGGCTCACGCTCTTGATGTCGAAGTTCAGGACCGCCATGGTTTCCTTCCGGATTGCTGGGCGTCCGGAGCATGTCAGGGCAGACGGGCATCGGCAACCACCCGTCCGCCGAGCCTATGCTGAGTGTGATACGGACTGCGTTTGCGTGCTTCGCATCGTTGGGCGCGGGCTGCCAGCGGGGGCATCATCCAGCAGCAGGCAGGAGCACGCATGGGACTTTTCGGCAGCAAGAAGAACGACGCCGGCAAAGCGGCCGCCGGATCGGCGCGGAAGCCGGTCACCGAGGCGCCGCAATCGACGCGCAAGAGTGTCCGTCGCGTCGTGCCTGCGGCCAAGGGCCCCGGGGCCAAGGCGCCGGCGCCGCCCCAGCGGGCACCGGCCAGCCAGACGCGCAGCGCGTCATCCGCCGGCGATGTCGAGGACGTGGTCCAGATGCCGCCGGCCATCGCCGAACCCGATGCCCTCGATCTCGGTTCCGGTCCGCACGCGGCCGTCCCCGAGGCGGCCTCGCTCCGCGGCGCCGGCAGCCAGCCCATCCTGGCCAGCGCCGCCCCGGATTTCTCCGGCTCGCTGGGCTCTGCGCGTGGCTCCGGTCCGTCGCGTACCGGCGACCAGGTGCTGCTCGAGTTCCTCACCGGCAAGGGCGCCCTGCTGACGCCGGAGCAGGCCTCAGCAGCCAGCGCCAAGGCCGAATCCGAGGGCATCGCCCTGGATGAGGCTGCCGTGCGTCTCGGTGTCATCACCGAGGATCAACTGGTCAACTCGCTGTCGCAGGAGACCTGGGTCCCGCATCTCAAGGTCGACAAGTACGAGATCCGCAAGAAGGCCCTGGACACCATCACCCGCGATGACGCCCAGCACTTCGGCGTCTTCCCGGTCGACAAGCTGGGCAATCTGCTGACCCTCGCGATGGTCAATCCGCTCGACGCCGAGGCCATCCGCCAGCTCGAGGCCAAGACCGGGCTGGACATCAAGAAGGTCGTGGCGACGCGTGGCGAGGTGGCGACGGCCATCGACAAGTACTATGGCGGCAAGGTGGTGGCCAGCGAGGGCTCACGTTCGTTCTCGCAGGACGTCCCCGAGAAGCAGCGCACCGCGACCCAGATGCTGCAGCGTGCACCGGAGCCGGAGCCGGTTCCGGTCCTGCCGGTTCCAGGCTTCGACTTCACCCCGCCGAAGCAGGCGGTCCTGCCGGTCCACGCCGCGCCCGACATCTCCGCCGACATCCAGGACATCGACGATCTGCTCAGCGGCGAGGAGACCATCGCCCCGGCGATCATCGAGCCGGTGTCGATCAAGCCGGAGGAGAGCAACGACGCCCTCGAACTCACCGATGCGCCGATCACCCAGGCGATCCATCACGAGCCCGAGCTGGAATTCGGCCTGCAGGAGGCGCCCAAGAGCGGTACCGGCGCGCTGGCGCGCAGCGGGATCGACGCGGTCGATCTCGAGAAGACGGACGCCATCCCTCCGCCCCCCAAGCCAGGGGCCCGTCCTGCCCGCGGCGAGCTGCGCAGTGCGACCGCCCGCATCGCGGCCGGCAACGCCGGGAGCAAGGTGGTCAATCTGGTGCCGGTGCTGGAGGAGGAGTTCCGCTACGCCATCAGCCACGGCAAGAGCAAGATATTCGAGCGCTGGGTCGCACTGCAGAGCCGCAACCGCATCGTCAACGCGGTGTCGGTGGAGAAGGAGCTCGATGGTCTCCTGGCCGGACTCTACGCCCAGGTCCGCAAAGCAGGCTAGAGTCGCCCCGGTCGCGCGCCCGCAGCGTTCCGGGCACGCCGCTCAACGAAACAGGCCGGACATGTGCATGTCCGGCCTGTTTGCTGAGGCGTTGCGCGCGCTTACTTGGCTGGCGGGATGACGACGATCTCGACCCGGCGGTTCTTCTGCTTGTTCTCGTTCGAGCTGTTGGGCACGACCGGGCGCTGGTCGGCGTAGCCGGCGATGCCGAGCTGCTTGGCGGCGATACCGCGGCCCTCGAGGTAGAGCAGCACTTCGCGGGCGCGGCCGGCCGAGAGGTCCCAGTTGTCGGCCCAGGTGCCCTTGGTGCGGGTGATCTTCTGATCGTCGGTGTGGCCGACCACGCGGACCTCGTGGCTGGGGAAGCGCTCCTTGATCACCGCCACGACCTTGTTGAGGGACGACTTCGCGGTGGTGCTCAGGGTCGCCGAGCCGCTCTTGAACAGGACTTCGCTCTCGACCGAGAAGACCACCTCGACATCGCGCGTGCCGACCTGGGTGTTGTCGTCGACGACGGCACGGATCGTGGACACGGTGGTGTCCTTGCCGGCGAGGTTGGTCTTGACTGCGCCGGAATCCTTCTTGTAGAGTTGCTCCTCAAGCTCGGCGATCTGCCGCTTGTACTCGTCGATCTCGACATCCTTGTAGCCGAGCTCGCGCTCGTCGCCGCAGCCGGCGAGGGAGAGGGCCGCGAAGGCGGCGAGGCCGAGGACGAGGGGGCGCAGATGGCTCATGGGACGGGATTTAAGCGGACCGGGAAGGGTTGGCAAGGATCCGATCATGCGTTGTTCCTGATCTGCTGGACCACGGCCTCGCCCATCGCCACCGTGTCGACGAGCGTGCAGCCGGGCTGCTTGATGTCGCCGGTGCGCAGGCCGGCCTTCAGCACGGCCTTGATCGCGCGCTCGACCAGCCTGGCCTCGGCCTCCAGCTTGAGGCCGTAGCGCAGCAGCAGGGCGACGGTTCCGATGGTGGCCAGGGGGTTGGCCTTCTTCTGCCCGGCGATGTCCGGGGCGCTGCCGTGGATCGGCTCGAAGAAGCCTACGGGTCCGCCGA
>JFJP01036228.1_pt1 | contig 21816 bp, 13 predicted proteins | sample 431651 | NCBI WGS metagenome assembly JFJP01 (sample SAMN02602958, study PRJNA72255) | Microbial mat metagenome, whole genome shotgun sequencing project. | biome: fresh water; feature: sink hole; material: water; isolation source: purple microbial (photo- and chemosynthetic) mats found in...
CAATCCCGAAATGGCCTTCACCCTTCCGGCCTTCCAGGTGGCCTGCGGTGCGGCGGACATAATGGCCCATCTCATGGAGCGGTATTTCACCATGGTTTCGCACGTGGACTTCACCGACCGGCTCCTCGAGGCGACGATGAAGACCATCATACTGAAGGCGCCTCTCGTGCTCGCGAATCCGGGGGATTACGACGCATGGGCCGAGTTCATGTGGGCGGGCACCATCGCGCACAACAACCTGCTCAATACGGGCCGGACCGGCGACTGGGCTTCGCACGACATCGAGCATGAAATCAGCGGCATCTACGACGTGGCCCATGGCGCGGGTCTTGCCGTAGTGTTCCCGGCATGGATGAAGCACACCCTTTCGCAGGATCCGCTCCGCTTCGCACAGTGGGCCGCCCGTGTGTGGAACGTGGAAAACGATTTCCGCTCGCCCGAGGCGACGGCCCGCGAGGGAATCCGACGCATGGAAGCTTTCTTCCAGTCGCTGGGACTCGCGACGACGCTCGCCGGCCTCAAGGTCGGCACCGACCGTCTCGACGAGATGGCCGACAAGTGCACCGGCGGCGACAAGCGCACCGTCGGGAATTTCGTCAAACTGAACCGCGCCGCGGTCAAGAAGATCCTCGAACTCGCCAAATGAAAAAAGCCCCGGCATACCGCCCGGACCGTTCGGTTCGGGCGGTATGCCGGGGCTACCCTCCCTCAAATCAGGTCACCGTCCGAACATCGCTTCCCGCCTGCTTCATCGCTACCTTGAGCCGTTCGATATAATAACGGTACAGTTCGAGCGGGGTCGAAGGCGCCACCTGATGGTCGCTGCCGGGGACGTAGCCGCCCTGCCGGATAACCGGCAGGAGACGCTCGAACTCGGCGTCGATCGCGGCCTTTCCCTCGGCGATCTTGAGCTTGTTGAACGCGCCGATGAATTTGAGCGCGGGAAATTTCCGGCGCACCGCGACGATGTCCATTCCCGCGTTGACGTCCATCGGCAGGAAACCGTCGACGCCGCAATCGATGAATCGCGGGATGAGCAGGTTGAAGTCGCCGTCGGTGTCGACGAAGATATTCTTCACGCCCTTCTTTTTCATGAACGGAAAGAGCTCGCGGTAATACGGCGCGAGGAATTCATCGAATGAATCGGGCGAAAGCATCGGACCGTTGCTGCCGCTCAGGTCTTCCTCGAGAAGGACAACTTCAGGTTTCAGGATGTCGAAAATCTTGTCGAGGTACGTAAGGTAGGTATCGGTGACGAAGCGGTTGATGTCCGCGAGCAGCTCCGGCTCGTCATAAAACGCGAGCATGTGCTCCTCGATGCCGAGAAGCTCGCGCGGAGTCCAGAAAAAACCGCTTATACGGAAGCGGAGCGAGAAGTCGCCCGCCTCGTGCCCCTTCCGGTACGCGCCGTACACCCGCAGGATATTCGCGTCCGTGCAGTGCTCCGCGAGTTCCCCGAGAACCCGGCTTTTCAGCGCTTCCCAGTCTGCGCGGCAGGTGACTACCGGCCGCACTTCCTGCACGAGCCGGCTGTTCTTCCAGTACTTCCGCAGCCAGCCGTCCTCGTCGCGCTTCAGGATATATTCGTCCGTTTCCTCTTCCACGCTTTCGTCGAAGCTCTTGAACGGAATGCGGAAGGCCATGCGGAGCACGCCGTCCAACCCGAGATACCGCTCATAGGCATATACGGGTTTCGTCATTCCGTCGTAGAGATATTTTCGTGCGCGCTCGGGAGCCGCGGGATACAGATGCTTCGAGTCGAATTCCGCCGGAAGTCCTTCCGCGCACCAGCGGTCCACGGTAAGGTCCCAGGGAAAAAACGTTTCGAGCACTGCGCCGCCTTCGGTCATCTTCTCGAAGTCCAGCGTTCCGAGCAATCGTTGCGAATTCGTCATATCAGATCCTGCACTCCATGCGGTACGTACCCGAACCGATGTTGGCCGTCGCTCCGTCGGTTCCGTCGGAGAACGCGATGCGCGGGGAACCGGTGACGTCCCGCGCCTTTCCGGGAAGTATCACGGTCGCCGTCGTGTTGGGCGGAACGTCGATCGTCGCGAAGAACTTTCCGTCGTCCAGCTTCCAGTCGATGGCATGCGTTCCGTAGGCGCTCCGGTAGGCGATGCGGCTCGACGTGATGCCGCCGCCGGGCTGGGGCCGGAAGGTGACCGACTTGAAGCCCGCTTCGCCCGTCAGTCCCGTTTCGTCCACTGACAGTCCGCCGATATTCTTGTACATCCACTCGCCGACCGCTCCGTAGGCGTAATGGTTGAACGAGTTCATGTCGGGACTCCACATCGTGCCGTCGGGCTTGAGTCCGTCGAGATGCTCCCACACCGTCGTCGCGCCGCGCGTCACCTGGTAGAGCCAGGAGGGATAGTCCTCCTTGAGCAGCAGCGAATACGCGTAATCGATGCGGCCGTTCTCGCCGAGCGCGCGGCATATCCACGGAGTGCCGAGGAAGCCGGTCGTCATGTGGCCGCCGGATTCGTCGAGCAGTGACACGAAGTCGGCGACCGTGCGGGACCGGTTCTTATCGCTCACGAGGCCGAGCACGAGCGCGAGGATGTACGAGGTCTGCGTGCGCGCGGCGAGCCTGCCGGAGGGCGTGAAGAATTCGGAGCGGAAGGCCGCGACGATTTCGCGATGGAGCTTCCGGTACGCGGCCGCTTCCTTTTTCTTTCCGAGGACTTCGGCCGAAAGCGCGAGAAGCCGCGTGGAATAGGCGTAATAGGCGGTTGCCGTCAGGTCGTTCGGGGTGGCGCCGAAATAACTGCCTTCCTTCGCGTCGAGCGCGACCCAGTCGCCGAAGTGGAAACCGTTATCCCAGATTTTACCGTCCCGCGCGCGGCGGCGGATATATTCCACCCAGGCTTTCATCGAGGCGTACTGCTCGGCGAGAATTTCGGCGTCTCCATACCGTGCGTACGCCATCCAGGGGCACACGACCGCGGCGTCGCCCCAGCCGGTGGAGGAATGACTCTCCTTCAGTTTTTCCTCGAGATGGGCGATGGGCGTAAGGATGTCCGGAATGACGAACGGAACGCCGCCGTCGGCGATCTGGTCGGCCTTGAGGTCGCGCAGCCATTTACGGAAGAAAGGAGCGACGCCGTAGAGATACGCCGCGGTGCCGATGAACACCTGCGCGTCCCCGGTCCAGCCGAGCCGCTCGTCGCGCTGCGGACAGTCGGTCGGAATGTCCACCGCGTTGCCTTTCCAGCCCCACTCGATATTGTGCTGCAGCTTGTTGAGCATTTCGTTGGAGCAGGTGAAGTCCAAAGTCTTTTCCATTTGCGAATGGAGCACCACGCCCGAAAAATCCTCGCCTTTCACCTCGCCGGGATACTGTTCGACCATGACGTACCTGAATCCCTGGAAGGTAAAGTGGGGCTCGAAGGATTCCTCCGCGCCGCCTCTGAGCGTATAGTCGATCAGGTTTTTCGCCCCCCGCATGTTTGCCGTATAGAAATTCCCGTCGGCGTCCAGCACCTCGGCATGCTTCAGCACGACCTTGTCCCCGGCCCTGCCGCGCGCCTTGAAGGCGACCCAGCCCGACATGAGCTGGCCGAAGTCCAGCACTTTCTCGCCCTTCGGCGTCACGATCACCTCGCGCACGGGAAGGATCTCCTGCCGGAGCACGGGCGGCCCGTCCTGCGGCACGACGACGGAAGCATCCGCGGCGACCGCCTCCGCGTTCGCCCAGCCGGAGGCGCGGAAGCCCGTGCGGCACCAGGCGGCGTCATCGAGCCGGGCGTCGAAGGTTTCGCCGTGGTATATCTGGGAATACAGAACAGGACCGCCGCCCGACTGCCAGGTTTCGTCGGTGTTGATGATCCGCTCGCGACCCTGCGCGCTCCGGATCCTGACGCTCGCCGAAAGAGCGGTGCGGGGACCGTAAAAATTTCGCCGCTTGAGCCAGGTCAGGTCGCCTGCGTACCAGCCTTCGCCGAGCACCGCGCCGATCGCGTTCTTTCCCGGCTTCAGGAGACTGCCGATATCATAGGTCTGGTAGGCGAGCCGTTTGGAGTAACTGGTCCAACCCGGGGTCAGAAGCGCGTCGCCGACGCGCGTTCCGTTTATCCACAGTTCGTAGAGGCCCAGTGCCGTCACGTAGGCGCGGGCCGATTCGATATCGGTGCCGATGACGAATTCGCTCCGGAGGTACGAGGCCCCGCCCTTCGGCAGCTTGAGCGAGAGGGGCGTAGCAATGAAGGGCGCGGTCCATTTTTCGTTAAGGAAGGAAGTCTCGAACCGGCATACCGCGCTCCAGTCGCTCCGGTCTCCGTCGGTATCCGTGATCCTTACGCGCGCATGATAGCGGGTGCGGGGCTTAAGGCTTTTTCCGGAATACCTGACGAACTGCGAAATGCCGGATGCGACATCACCCGTATCCAGGAGCGGGCTGGCGAAACTTTCATCCAGCGCGACCTGCAGCCGGTACGAAGCCTGCGCGACATCGACTGAACCGGATTCTATCGCCCAGCCGAAACGCGGACGCGCGCTCGCGACGGCAAGGGGATTCTTTTCATATTCACAGGTCAGTTCGCTTATCTTCAGCATTGTATACTCCATTCCGTTTTTACGGTTTCGTCAGGACTTTACCGCGCCGGCGACCATGCCGGACACGATCTTCTTGTTGAACAGGATGAAAAACACGAGCGGCGGTATCGATATCAAAAGGATGTCCGCAAACAGCAGATTCCACTTGTTCAGGTAAGTGCTTATGAAATTATACAGGGTAAGCTGGATTGTCACGTTCCTTGAACCGGGCAGAAAATAGAGGGGATTCACGAAGTCGTTGAATATGGTGATGGACGTGATGATCGCAATAGTGGTCGACACCGGTTTCATCAGGGGAAATATCACCTTGACAAAAAGGTCGAAACCGCCGCAGCCGTCGATAAAGGACGCCTCGTCAAGTTCGCGGGGAATCGCACCCATGTAGCCCCGGTACAGCAGCACCGAAAACGGAAAGGAAAGCGCGGCTTCCACCAGGATCAAACCGAACATGCTTTTATACAGCCCAAGAATCTTCAGAAGCCAGATCGTCGGAACGACGGCCGGGGGGATCATGAGGCCGGCGAGAACCAGAAAATTGATCCAGGAAATCGCCCTGCCCTTGCGCCTCTCGAGCACAAATCCCGCCATCGAGGACAGTCCTATCAGTAGGAGAATCGACATGACCGTGATGAAGGTGCTGTTGAAAAAAGCCCGGATGATCATGTAATCAGAAGTCGCGATCACCTCGGAAAAATTCGCAAGGTACTGCGTCGTCTTCGACGGGGTGATATTCATTTCCGCCGCCGCCTGCGATGTCTTTCCCGCATTGGTAAGCACATACGAGAGGGGAACTCCGAACACAACAAGCGCAAGAACCACGGCGATTACTTCCACCGTCAGGCGGGTATGTTTCATTTTCACAGGTCAACCTCCACCCGGGTAAGGAACCGGTACATCGGTACGGCCAGTAAAGACACGATAAAAAACAGGACTACGTTTCCGGCGGTCGAGATGCCGTAAAACCCGCCCTGCAGCTGCTTGTAGATGATCGAAGCGATCAGGTCGGTCGTGAATCCCGGCCCTCCCTTGGTCATCACCCAGATCAGGTCGAAGGACCGGATACCGCCGATGAAGGCGAGCATGATGACCGAGTTCATCGACGAACGCGACAGGGGAAACGTGATGTAGCGGAGTTTATGGAATGACGAACCGCCGTCGATCATCAGCGCCTCGTAATAATGCTGGGGGATCGCCTGGATGCCCGCTATGAAGATCGTCATCGCGATGCCGACGCCTTTCCAGACATCCACGAAAATCACCGAAAAGAGCGCGAGCTTCGGATTTCCCAGCCAGTCCGGGCCGGTGATGCCGATCGCCGCAAGGGACGTATTGATGAGGCCGCGCGACGGATGCATGAGGCTGCTGAAGATGATGCCCACCGCGATCGTGCTCAGGATGTTCGGAAAATAAATGATGGAACGCAGGAATCCCTTCGACTTGAGATCCGTGCACAGAAACGCCGCAAGGAGAAAACCGAAGACCACCTTCAAAGCGCAGGTAGCGGCGGCGTACATCAGGGAATTTTTGAATCCGATGTTGAGGGACGGCTCGGTAAGAAATATCTTGAAATTATCGAGTCCGGTAAACGACCAGTCGGAAAGAGTCCAGACGGTCAAGCTGAAAAAAAACGAAAGGAAGGTCGGCGCGATGAAAAAAAGAAAATAGACGAGTGCCGCCGGAATGAAAAAATTGTACGAATACAGCTTTGATGTAGAACTTGCCATTTGGATCTCCAGATCGGATCGTCAATTTGCCGCGATGGTGAACCCCGCGGCAAATTGACGCATTCAATTAACGGTTCGGAATCTTACCAGCCGGGAAGCATCAGCTGCTTGGCCTGTTTTTCCACGTCGCGGTCGTATTCCGCCGCGCATTCAAGCGGTGTCTTGAGCGCAAGGCCGGCCTGCACGCAGATCTGCGGAAGATTCGGACCCTTTACCGGGGAAAGGAACTCGAGCGCCGGAGCGGTCTTGTTGGCATCAACATACTTGAGCACGTCTTTTACCGCAGGGAATACCGAATCGGGAAGTTTGACTCCCTTCACGGCAAACGCACCGTCGGGGGCGCTGATGCTCATATAAGCCGCCATGCCTTCGGGGGAGACGAAGAACTCGAGGAATTTTTTTGCGGAGACTATGTTCTTGGATGTCTTGGGGATGGAAATATTGTTCGGCATCCACAGAGTTGCGCCGTTTTTATCGGCGGAATCGCCGGGAACGGCGAAGAATCCGATATCATTAATCTTGTCGGGGAAATTGGCGTTGATCGAAGTCAACACCCATGTTGCCATCGGGTAATGCACGCCCTCGCCCTTGGCGAGCATAGCCTGTGCCATGTCATAGGTCGTCGACATCGGTTCCTTGTTGATGTAACCCTTGGTGAATACTTCCTGGATCTTTTCGAAACCGCGGAGGGCAGCAGGGGTGGTGGCGAATTTTGCTTTGTTGGCTGTATAATCCGCGGCGAAGCCGGGGCTGGCGGTATAGAGATTGTAAAAATCGGCAAGCGACAAAAGCTGTGCCGTCCAGTCGTCCTTGTATGAAGCGATGACGGCAATCTTTCCAGCAGTCTTCGCTTTCTCGCAATTGGCGATGAATTCTTTCCAAGTCATCGGAATTTTCAGTCCGAGCTCGGCATAAATTCTCTTGTTATAGATGATTCCGCCCGCGGGGATCGCCTGGATCGGAATGGCATAGAAACCCTTGCCGGCGCTTACGGTCGTTTTGAACGAATCAAGAAGCCTGTCGGCCAAAGGTTCCTTGGAAAGATCAACGAAATTCTTTTCGAGATTGAGTACCTGGAAAAGGGATCCCGAGTTGTAGCTCAAGAGGTCGGGCATATCGTTAGCGGCGATGCGGGTTTTCACCAGGTTCTCGCCTTCCGCGCTTCCGGGCCTGAATTCTAGTTCAATATCTATCGAAGGATATTTTGCTTCGAACGCCGCAATTACCGCGTCAATATTTTTCTGCTGGGAATCATTCGCCCACTGCAGCCATACCAGTTTCTGTACCTTGTCCTTCGCTGCCGGAGCCGCGGCCGCGCCGTCCTTCGCTCCGCCCGCGAACAATCCTGCCGCCATTACCATTGCCAACGCGGCAACGACCAACATCTTTCTTTTTTGCATAAAAGCCTCCTCGACGAGTTTGGACCGGAAAAATCGGGTCCATATGGGAAAATCCTACCATCGGTTTTTCGATCCCGCCATGGACTGACAGATACTGCGTCATGGATTTTTCGTCACTCGGCGGTTTTTTCGACGCCGTTCGCCCGTGTAAAACCGGAAGGCGGCACGCCGGTGTACGCTTTGAAGACCCTGCTGAAATACAGGGGATCGGAAAAACCGATCCGTTGGGAGACTTCCTTAAGCGACAGCGCAGGATTTTCGAGCATCAGTTCCTTCGCGGCTTCCATGCGGATGGCCGACAGGTATTCGACGAATGAATGGCCCGCATGCATCCGGAAAAGCTTGCTGAGGTACGAAGCCGAAATGCGGAACGTACGCGAAAGCGAGCCGAGGGTCAGCGGCTCGGCGAAATGCTCTCCGATGAAGCAGGTGATGGCATGAAAAAATGCCGGCACGTCCGAATCCCGAAAATCGGACTCTGCGGCGCCGACCGCTTTCTGTACAAGAACCCACACCGATGCCCTTATTTCGGCGAAATCGCGGGCGTTGCAAACAGTCTCCTCGAGAAGGAACTCGAGGTTGGAGGCGATATCCCCGTTCGCGCGCGGCGCTCGCCTCAGGATGAAATACAGGATTCGCCTGAGGCGCGATTCGACGGAAATGAGCGGAAGCCGGATTTTCTCCCAACCGGCGACCATGTCCCGGATCGCCGCCTCGAGAAGATCGGACCGCGATTCCATCAGGGCGTATTCGATACGGTCTGCGAGAGCCTTGTCCCATTCCTCCGCCGGAACCGGCTTGCCGGGACCGAAGCTGAGCCGGGACAGCCCCGCGACGATCAGTGCATTCACGGTGACGCAGGCGCCGCACGCGGCTTTTTCGAGACCGTCGGCACGGGCGGGTGTTTCGAGGATCAGAACCGTCCGGTACTCCCCGCCCTCGCGATCTGCCGCGAGGCGAACCCGCTCGATGAACGAGTCGTACGGTATTTCTTTTTTGGTTCCCAGAAAAATGCGCTCGCGGGAATCGCAACCGGGCATCGAGTAAAAACCGTTATCGCTTGTCACCCCGCGCTCATCCGCCGGCTCGAGCCGGAACCGCGCAGGCAGCCCGCCGGTGCGTACGACCCCGACCCAGAAAAGCTCGTCGACCGCGATCGCGGGTGCGCCCGCTGTCCCGGCCGTGTCCGCCGTCGCGGCAGCGTCCGCCATTGCCGCGGCGTCGTCGTCGCATGAGGCCGCACAATCGCCGTCGATATACCGAAGGAGGCACGCAGCGCGGGCTGTTTCCGACTGGCCGTCAAGCACAATTTTCAACCGGTCGAGCGCCTCGACGAGCTGGACGGGATTTAACGGTTTCAAGAGGTAATCGACCACGCCGGTATCCAGCACTCTCCGCGCATACTCGAAATCCTGATGACCGCTGACGATGACGATCGGAAGGGAAGGAAACTCATCCTTCAGGGCGACGGCAAGCTCGATGCCGTCCATAACCGGCATCTTTACGTCCGTGATCACGAGGTCCGGTTTCCTGAGCCGTATCCGCTCGAGCGCGTCCTGTCCGTTATCGGCGCATCCCGCGATGCGGAAGTCAGGCCGCTTCAGCTCGATGATGGACCGCAGGTAGCGCGCGGCGGCGGGTTCATCTTCCGCTATCAATATGTCCGGCATCGCGAACCTCCCCGGGTATGTGGTCGAGCGGTCCGCCGATGACTACGCGGGCTCCGCCGTTTTCGCCGTTGCCGACGTTCCATACGATATTGCCCCGGTAAAAGAGAAGCAGACGCGAATACGTATTGAGAAGCCCGAGTCCGCCGAATCCCAAACCGGTTTCCTTCTTTCCCTCGAGCATGCTTTCCCCGATCACCCGGGTACGTTCGTTCAGTTCGGCCAATTTTCCGGCCTCGAAACCGGAACCGTCATCGGTCATCTCGACTATCCAGTTCGTGCCGGACACAAAAGCGCGTATTCCTATCGAAGCGGGCTTCGGGATTTTCCGGTAGCCGTGGTTGATCGAATTCTCGACTATCTGCTGCAGCACTATTTTCGGGACCAGCGCGCCGAGGAGCTCCGGCTCCGCCTCTATCCGGTACGACAGCCGGTTTTCAAGACGCTGCTTCATCAAAAAGAGATACGTCTCCACATGGGCCAACTCCTTCTCCAGGGTCGCGAACCGTTCCTCGGTCGAGGTGGAATAGCGGAGCATGGACGCGACGCCGTTGCAGATCTCGCCGATGCTTTCGTCGCCGGATTCAAGGCCGCGGTTCGCGATCACCGTCAGGATGTTGTTCAGGAAATGGGGATTCACCTGCGCCTGCAGCGAGTCGAGGCGCGCCTGCATCCAGAGGGTACGCGCGTCGAGCTCCCGACGGATCGAGTCCGAAAGCCGGGAGGTCAGGTTGCGGAAGGCCCGGTCGAGCGCGACGATTTCGTCGTTCGGATGGTCTATCGGCATCCCGTGCGGCAGGTTCGACAGGTCCGTGTCTTCCATCCTGCCCTGAATCATCCGCAGGGGTTTCGCGAGCTGCCTCGACGAAACCCAGGTAAACAGCACCGAAAACAGAATAATCAGAAGTGCAAGGGAAACCGTGATGAACCGGATGAACCGGAGCGGTGCGAGCAAGAACCGCTTGTTCAGCACGAGCATGACCGTCAGGTCCGAATACGCCGAGGACGACGTTATGATCGATTCCTCCTCGCGGGTAAGCGGATTCGGACGAAAATCCGTCGTCCGGTCCTTCCGGAGCATTTGCGCGAAGTAATACCCGTTCAGGCCGGCCGACAGTTTCGTGCTCTGGTAAAAAGGCTCTCCGTCGGCATTGAATACGAAAATACCGACGAATTCCTTTCCGGGAACCACCAGGAGGGAGGCGAGATCGTTCAGCCGGTTCTGGACTTCGATAAAACCGAGGGTGTCCTGCAGTCCCGGAACGGCCCTGGCGCGGCTGTATACCGTCATCCCTTCCCGGTATTGCCAGGGATCCTCATAGGGCGTTACGACGACTGCCTTGCCTGCGGCCGCGACAGCCGCATCGAGCCAGGGCAGTTCGGGCAGCGGGTCGAAGGTCACCGGCCCCGTATTCTGGTCCCGCACCGAACTCGAAAAATAGTCGCCCCGTTTGTTGAACACCACCACCCGGTGAAAGTACTTGTAAATCGAGTAGCTCGACAGCTGCTCCCGGATAGCGATCCGGGCCTCGTTGATGTAAAAAGCGTTTTTCGGATCGTCGCGGCCGAACGAGTCGAGCGTGGCGAGCGCCGACTTGAAACCCGCGTCCGAAAGCAGGTTTATCGATATGAAGTCCATGGGCAAAATAACGTTGTCGATCTGGGAGCCCAGTTTCGGTGCAAGCAGTTCGTACGTTTCACGGGCGTTCCGCTCGAAGACCGAGGTGCTGTACCGGTAAAAAACGACGGCCAGGACGACGACCAGGAGAACGACGAGCATGGAATAGGTAAGCATGAGCTTGTTCTGGAATTTCACCGGACACCCCGAAAATCGCGAAATATGGGACAGTATACCATCATTCCCCGGATCAGGCGATTTTTTTCGCCTGAAAAACGACCGCCAGGAATGCTCCCCGCGCCCGGCGAACGCACGCCGCACGCCTCTCGGGGGATTGCTTAATCCGGACATTTCCTGCTATGGTTTGTATAATAACCGCATTTTTTATTTCAGGAGGCTCTATGACTATAATCGAGATGTTCGGGCAAAGCGCTATCCTTTCATTGATCGGAATGGGGGTAGTTTTTTCTTTTCTCATCATCCTCATAATCAGCGTGACGCTTGTCGCGAAACTAGTAAAAGCAATGAAGTGGGATGGAGACGTTACTGCCCCCAAGGCAGCGTACGTACCCAGTTCAGCGTCTTCCGCCAATTCAGGTGCGGTTACCGCGGCAATTACCGCCGCAGTCAACGAGCACCGGAACACCAACGCCTAACCAAATAATTTCAGGAGTATACCAGATGGCTAAAGTTCAATTGACCGACCTGGTCCTGCGCGACGCCCACCAATCACTGCTGGCAACGCGCATGACCACCGCCGACATGCTTCCTGTCTGTCCCAAGCTCGACAAGGTCGGATATTTCGCCCTTGAAGCCTGGGGCGGCGCGACCTTCGATTCCTGCATCCGTTTCCTGAACGAGGATCCCTGGGTTCGCCTGCGCCAGCTCAAGAAGGCCCTTCCCAACACCAAGATCATGATGCTCCTTCGCGGACAGAACCTCTTGGGCTACCGTCATTATGCCGACGATGTCGTCGCCAAATTCGTCGAAACCGCGTCCAACAACGGCGTCGACATCTTCCGCATTTTCGACGCGGTAAACGATCCCCGCAACTTCAAGGCCGCCACCGACGCCGCCAAGAAAACCGGCAAGCACGTGCAGGCGACCATCTCCTATGCGACGACCCCCTTCCATACCATTCCGAAATATGTCGAACTGGCGAAGGAACTCGCCGCCGAAGGCGCGGACTCCCTCTGCATCAAGGACATGGCCGGACTCCTCAAACCCTTCGACGCGTACGAACTGGTCAAGGCCCTCAAGAAGGCCGTCGATCTACCCATCGAAGTCCACTCGCACTCCACCACCGGATTGTCCGTAGCCACCCTTACCAAAGCAGCCGAAGCCGGCGCCGAAATTCTCGATACCGCGATCTCCACGATGGCCATGGGCACCAGCCACAGTCCGACGGAAACCATGGTCGAAATCTTCAAGGGAACCCCCTACGATACCGGCCTCGATACTCCGCTCCTCCTGGAAATCGCCGAATACTTCCGCGATGTCCGCAAGAATTACAGGAAATTCGAATCCAGCTTCATCGGTGCGGATACCCGAATCCTCGTCTCCCAGGTTCCCGGCGGCATGCTTTCCAACCTCGAAAGCCAGCTGAAGGAACAGAACGCAGGCGACAAGATGGACGCGGTACTCAAGGAAATCGCCGTCGTACAAAAGGATTTCGGTTACCCTCCGCTCGTTACACCCACCAGCCAGATCGTCGGCACCCAGGCCGTGTTCAACGTCCTCTTCGGCCGTTATGCCAAGCTTACCGGCGAATCCATGGACCTGTTGGTAGGCAAGTACGGTACCTGCCCCGCACCCAAAAACAAGGATGCCGTCAAGAAAGCCCTCGAAGCCCTCAAGATGGAAGCCGAAATCACCCATCGCCCCGCGGATGACATCCCCAACGAGTTCGCAAAGCTCGAAGAAGAGACCAAGAAACTTCTCGGTACTTCGACCGTAGCCGTCGAGGACGTCCTCACCATGGCGATGTTCCCCAAGGTCGCTCCGGACTTCTTCAAGAAGCGCGCCGATGGCCCCCTCAAGTTCGCACCGGAAGCGGATGCTCCCAAGGCGGCCGCATCAGCACCCGCCGGAGCCAATACGGCATCCAAATACGTGGTCAACGTCAACGGCTCGGATTACAGCGTCGTCGTACGCCCCGAAGGCACCATGGCCATCGCACCGGCTGTTGCCGGCGCGTCTTCGGCCCCTGTCGCGGTCGGCGGCGGCGTCGTGATCGGATCACCCGTCGCGGGAACCGTCATCCGGTACGCTGCAAAGGAAGGCGAAAAAGTCGCCCTCGGCCAGACCATCCTCATCATCGAATCGATGAAGATGGAACTCGAAATCAAGTCGACCACCGCCGGTAACGTCCATTACCTGGTTCCGGCCGGAACACAGGTTACGGCGCAGCAGCCCGTCGCGGAAGTACTTGGAGCCCCCGCTCCGGCATCGGCGGCTCCGGCAGCCGGCCCCGCACCTGCGGCAGTACCGGTCCCGGCACCCTCCGCCGGAGGCAGCGTGATCAACGCTCCCGTAACCGGCACTGTCGTGCGTTTCTCGGTCGGCGAAGGTACCAAGGTTTCCGTCGGACAGACAGTCCTTATCATCGAATCCATGAAAATGGAACTCGAGATCAAGGCTACTTCAGGCGGTTCCGTCCATTTCCTGGTGCCTGCAGGTGCCCAGGTTGCCGCGCAACAGCCCGTTGCTGAGCTCCGATAACGAGGGGATGACAATGCTCAACTTGAAAAAAGACAAAAAAAACATCGCCAAGGTAATCCTGGCGATCATGGTAGCCGCCTTCCTGTTCACCTTCATACCCCAGGTATTCGCCCAGGGAGAGGCCTCGATTACCAACATGGACGGCATCATCAAGGGCAGCGAGGATACGCCGAATATTACAATCGGCGATTTCGCCGTGAGTATCGCGAAGACCACCGGCATTTACGCGTTCATTACCAACGTACATGAAAAAAAGACTCCCGCAGGCGAGGACATCACCGTCTTCGGCTGGCAGGAGCTGTTCATGATTCTGGTAGGCCTCGTCATCATCTATCTCGGCGGAGCCAAGAACTTCGAACCGCTGCTGCTGTTGCCGATAGGTTTCGGTACGGTTTTCGTCAACATACCGTTCGGCGGCATGGGCGAAGCCCACGGTTTCCTGAACATCATCTATGAAGCCGGTGTCGGAAACGAATTCTTTCCGCTCATCATCTTCATGGGCATAGGCGCGCTGACGGACTTCGGCCCCCTCATCGCAAACCCCAAAACCGCATTGCTCGGCGCTGCAGCGCAGTTCGGCGTATTCGGAACCATGTTCGGCGTTGCCGCCTTCAACCTGATTCCCGGCTTCAACTTCACCATGGAAGACGCGGGCGCCATCTCCATCATCGGCGGCGCCGACGGTCCCACGACCATCTATGTAGCCGCCAAGCTCGCCCCGCATCTCCTGGCGACGGTCGCCGTAGCCGCCTATTCCTACATGGCCCTGGTTCCGATCATCCAGCCGCCGATCATGAAGCTCCTGACCTCGGAACACGAACGGAAAATCAAGATGCGCCAGCTCCGCGAGGTCGGAAAAGTCGAGAAGATCCTCTTCCCGATGATGTCCATCCTCCTGACCATCCTGCTCATCCCCGCGGCTGGTCCGCTTATCGGCTGCCTCATGTTCGGCAACTTCATCCGGGAAATCGGCGTCGTGGAACGGCTTTCCAAGACCATGCAGAACGAACTCCTCAACATCGTCTCCATCTTCCTCTCCCTTGGAGTCGGAAGCCAGATGACCCCCGAGAAGTTCATGAATCCCGCGTCCATTTCGATCGTCGTGCTCGGTCTCGTGGCTTTCGCCATCGCTACCGCGACGGGAGTTCTCTTCGCCAAGTTCATGAACCTCTTCCTCAAGGAAAAGGTCAACCCGCTCATAGGATCCGCCGGAGTTTCGGCCGTTCCCATGGCGGCGCGCGTTTCCAACAAGGTAGGGCTCGAGTCCGATCCCGGCAACTTCCTCATCATGCACGCCATGGGACCGAACGTGGCCGGTGTAATCGGCACCGCGATCGCCGCCGGAGTCCTGATCGCCGCCTACGCGAAATAACGCGTACCGCGGACCGGCCTCTATTGTTGATTGCTGATTGCTGATTGCTCAAATTCTACAAAAGGCCGCCCTTTCGGGCGGCCTTTTTTTTCTTGTATATGCCAACCGATGGCTGTAGAATGGGGTATGCCGCCAGCAACCGGATTACAAACACCGATACTTGTCGATTTTCATTGTCATTCCACCCACAGCGACGGGGCTTTCCCGCCCGAGGAACTTGCCGGAAGGCTGTACCGGGCAGGGGTCCAGTATGCCGCATTGACCGATCATGATTCGACGGAAGGATTGGAGTCTTTTCAACAGTCTGTATCCGCTTATGGAATCGGTTTTATCGCAGGAGTAGAGATAACCACCCTGCATAGGGGTGTATCCATTCACCTGTTGGCCTACGGATTCGACCGGTTTGACAAGCCGCTGCAGGCGATCCTGACCGAAACGAAGGGATTCAAGGATCCCGCTACCGACATGATATCGCCCTCCCGGGTACCGACGATCGACGTCATCCGGATCGTACACCGCGCAGGCGGTATCGCCGTCATGGCCCATCCCCTCAAAACGGAACCGTCGGTTCCTGCATTGGCCGCAATCGCAGGGGAATTGGCCGCCGGGGGTCTGGACGGGCTCGAAGCTGTTTACGTCCCGAATTCGCCCGAAGACGAAAAAACGCTGCTGAACCTGGCCGGTCGCCACCACCTCGTCAGTTCCGCGGGTTCGGATTTTCATACGGCGGAAAACGCGATCGGGATCGGGTTTGAAAGCGGTTTATGGAAACCGTTTCGTGATGCCGTTCTTGCGGCTGCGGCGCAGCAGGGCGTCGCACGCTCCCCGGCCTCACCTGGGCGGAATCCGAACAAGCGTGCGAGATATCCGGGGTTTTTTCCCAGCATCATCCTCCCCGCGCTGTTGGCCCTCGGATTGTTCATTTTCGCGCTGTTCGGCCTCCTTTCCCCGTATTTCGAGCAATCCCTGTTCGAAAGAAAGCGCGAGAGCATCCGCGATCTGACAAAAGCGGCTTTGGGCGTCTTGCAGGAAGCGGCTACCGAAGTAAAAACCAACCAGATGCCGCTGGAAAAAGCGCAGGAGTTGGCCAAGAGACGGATCGAGGCGATGAGATACGGAAGGGACGGCAAGGAATACTTTTGGCTCCAGGACTTGAGTCCGACCATCCTGATGCATCCCTACCGTCCGGATCTGGTCGATCAAAACGTCTCGGATTTCAAGGATGCCGGAAATATCAGGATATTCGTCGAATTCGTCCGGGTGGCACTGGAAAAACGGGAAGGGTTCGTATCCTATGTGTGGCAATGGAATGACGATCCCGAACGGTTGGAAGCCAAGGAATCGTACGTCAAACTGTTCGAAGAATGGAACTGGATCATCGGAACGGGCATATACGACAAGGAAGTACAGGAGGATATTGAAAAACTACGGAACCACTTTCTCGTCGTTTCGCTGGTCATCGTCTCGATCATACTGCTGATCCTCGTGTTTCTGGTAAAAAACGGACTTTCCCTCGAAAAAGCGCGGCAAAAAAGCGAGGGGCTGCTGCACGAATCCATCGACCGGTACCGTGCCCTCAGCGAAGCGGCGACCGAAGGAGTCCTCCTGCTGACGAAATCCAGGTGCAGGCATGCCAACGCCATGATGTACGAACTGCTCGGTTGCGATGAATCCCGCCTGCAGTTGCTCGAACTGGACGACATCTTCCCCGCACTCGAAGCCAACGAAGAGTGGCTCGCAGTACTCGCGCATACCGACTTGCAGGACCGGCTGTCCGGCATTCCCGGCATTCCCGGCGTTCCCGGCATTCTCAAGCGCTGCGACGGCACCCTGATCAACTGCGTTTTGACGCTGAAAAGCGGATCGGATTCAACCGGCGGGGATATCATGGTGCTGGTGCGCCGAAGCATCGATGACGCCGATATCGCCGAAAAAAAACTGGATTTGAAGAACCTGCTTCAGCTGCCCACCACCGTATCTTCCGACGTAACCGAGGCCATCGCCAAGGCCAGACAAGTCGACGATCTCGTCGCCATCTGCGGCCAGACGAGGGAACTGGTGCGATCCCTGCTCGAAAATGCGGCTTCCGCGATAGAAATCACCCGCATGCTCTCTACCATTACGGACGCCGCGGTCAAAAAGCTGGTCGATATAGCCGTTTCGAATCTGGGGCCGCCGCCGTCAGGTTTCGTCTTTTTAGCCCTCGGCAGCCACGGAAGGGAATCGCAAACCCTCTACAGCGATCAGGACAACGCGATCATATATATGGCGGACGAACGGTCCGACGGTCAGGACGCACAGACGTATTTCTTGAAGCTCGCCGATCAAGTGTGCGGCGGCCTCGAACTGACGGGATACCGAAAATGCGACGGGCAGAAAATGGCGAACAATCCCCTCTGGTGCCAGCCGGTCGACGCATGGAAATCATATTTCAAGAAATGGATCGAAGACTCGAATCCGCAGGATGTCCTGGAATTCAGCGTGTTTTTCGATATTCGCGGGGTCGCCGGTACCATTGAAATCGCCGACGACATGCGAAACCATGTGTCCGCCCTCTTGACCAGAAACCCGCAATTTTTGGTGCAGCTGGCCCGGAACGCATTGGGATATTCGCCGCCCATCAGATTGTTCGGCAATATCATGAGCTATGGAGGGAAGGCACACCCCGACCTTCTGGATGTAAAGGCCCCAAACCTGGCGATAGCCGGTTTCGCCAGGCTCTACGCCCTTAAAATGAATATCTCCGAGACGAATACGATAGCCCGTCTGGCGGCCATAACCCGTGCGGGAATCCTGCAGGACTCGACGCACCGGAATATAGTCACCACCTTCGAGGCACTGTCACGACTGAGATTGTGGAACCAGGTGCTTTCCCTGCAGAAAAACCAGGAATTGGGCAATTGGCTCAATCCCGACCATCTGGGGCACATCGAAGAAGTCATCCTGATCGAATGTTTCAACGAAATCGAGATGCTTCAAAGCCGCATCCAGCGCGACTTCTTCGGCGGCGCCCAAATCGTCTAACCCGCTTTCCGCTTCCCGGTCAGCAGCGAAACCACGACCAGGGTCAGAAAACTGGCCGGAATCGAAATGATACCGGGGTTGTCCAGCGGAATGAGGGCGTCCGCCGCCGCGACGCCGAAGTACGGGGCCATCGTCGGCGACAGAAGGATAATCCCGAGGGACAGCACGATACCTACCGTGATGGAGGCGACCACTCCACGGGCGGTGGTTTTCTTCCAAAACAGCACCATGAAAATCGCGGGGAAATTCGCGCTGGCCGCTATGGCGAACGCAAGTCCCACCAGGAAAGACACGTTCACGCCCTTGAAGAGTATGCCCAGCAGGATCGCGATCAAACCGGTAACGATAGCGGCGATCTTTCCCACAGCGACGCGCTGTTTGTCGGACAGCGGATGATCCTTGAACAGGCTGTCCGCAAGGTCGTGGGCGACGGCGCCGGCCGATGCGACAATCAGACCCGAAACCGTGCCGAGCACGGTGGAAAAGGCGATTGCGGAAATGATCGAAAACAACAAAATACCGAACGTTCGGGCGAGCAGAGGTGCGGCCATATTGCTGTCGGCAAGATCAAGCACGCCGTTGGTCATTGCGCCCAAGCCGATGAACAGGGTAAGCACATAGAAAAACCCGATGGCGATGATGGCCAATATGGTCGATTTTCGTGCGTCCTTGGCGCTCGGTACGGTATAGTAGCGGATCAGCACATGCGGCAAGGCGGACGTTCCCAGGAACAGGGCGAGCATCAGCGATATGAAATTGAGTTTGCTCAGCGGAGTGGCGCCTTCATCAACCTTGAATTTGAGACCGGGACGCAGGATACGGTTGCCCTCTACCGGTTTCTGGTACCACAGGCTGACCTGCTCGCCGTTTTCGGTAAACTTGGCCTCCATAAAAAGCATGACACGGCTCTGGTTGAGCACGGACAGGAAACTGACGGGATTGAGGCTTCCGGTGCTGTCGACTTCCTTGCCGTCAACGATGATGCGGTCGAGATGGCCGACCTGGTAAAAGGCCTGCTCTTCGCGCGGTTTGCCGTTGTACAGGACTTTTCCTTTTTCTGTCGTGATGGTAAGGGCTTCCTCCAGCATGACGCTGCCCGTTTCGGCCGAGGCCTTCCACCAGCGGTTGATACCGTTCCGCGTGGTCCTCACGAACAGACCGTAGCCGGTCTTGTGACTGGCGGTCGCCTCGTAGCCGTCAGGCAGGCCGGTAATGGCTGCACCGTCAATCTGCGCTCCGATGCTTTCGAATTGATGGTAGTCGGCCGAAGGCTGTTTTGACAGGCCTTTGTTCAGGATTGAAAAAGTCAGGATCAGCGAGAAGACGATCAACAAACTGCCCTTGATGAACTGCACGTAGGTAGTCGACTTCATGCCGGCCGTCGCTACGATGAAAATGACGATCGAGCCGACACTGATGACGCCTATCCAGTTGGGCAAGCCCAGAAGCGGCACGGTAAGGGATCCGGCGCCGACCATCTGCGGAATGAGGTAAAAAATCGATACTACAAGGGTACTTATGCCGGCCATCAGACGAATGCCCGGAAATTTGAACGTCGCGTCGAGCGCATCGGCGAACGTATACTTTCCCAGCCTTTTCAGCGGCTCTGCGATTACGAACAAGGCCACGATCCATCCGGCCAGATAGCCGATGGAATACAGAAAACCGTCGTACCCGGAAAAGGCGATCATTCCGCAGATACCGAGGAAGCTCGCCGCCGACAGATAATCCCCGGCAAAAGCGATACCGTTGACTTGCCAGGGGATGGAACCGCCGGCAGCGAAATAGTTGGTGGACGAGGTGCCCTTTCGGGCGAAATATATGGAAATGGCCAGAACGGCGGCTACCACTATCAGAAACAAGCCGATTGCCAGTGGCGATATGGAGTAGATCATGAGGCTCCTCCTTCAGTCGTGTCAGCCTTGCGCAGACGGTCTTCCTCTTTGGTACACAGGGCATTGTACACAAGCCCCATGGCGATTGCGGCCAATATAAGACCGAAACCGTAGCATATCGCCAGATTGAGACCGGCGATTACCGGAATACCCATCAACTTCGGGGTAAACGTATTAATGACTATAAAGCCGGCATACAGCAGGCTATACACCAGGAATAAACGGATACCGAGTCGCGATTTATACTCGGACGCAAATTCCTTGCCAGCAGAAACGTTGGGACCGTGTTCCATGGAAAGCCTCCCCATACATACAGCTGCAGTATACATCCAGTTGCAGGTTAATACCAGCTGTAATTTCTGCAGTTTAGTTATCAACCATGACTGAAGGAAAAAAAAACCGCCCGGACCAATCGGTCCGGGCGGTCATCATTTCAGTGTCTTAATTACCGCGCATATTCCACGATCCTGGTTTCGCGGATCAGGGTTACGCGGATGCGGCCGGGATATTTCAGATCGTTTTCGATCTTTTTGGCTATCACGCGGCCCAGTTCCTTGACGTCACCGTCCGGAATCTTCTCGTTGTTGACGAGAACCCGGAGTTCGCGGCCGGCCTGGATGGCATATGCCTTGTCGACGCCGGGGAAACTCTCGGCGATTGCCTCGAGATTTTCGAGCCGCTTGACGTAGTTGTCCATCGTCTCGCGCCGGGCGCCGGGGCGTGCCGCGGATATCGCATCGGCGATCTGCACCAGCACGGACTCGATGCACGAAGGCTCGACGTCGTTGTGGTGCGAACCGATGGCGTTGATGACCCGTGCGTCCTCGTTCATCTTGCGCGCCATTTCCATGCCGACTTCGGCATGGTTCTGGTCGGAATCGTTTTCCGCGCCCTTGCCGATATCGTGGAGAAGAGCCGAACGCTTGGCGAGATCCCGGTTTGCGCCCACTTCCGCGGCGAGCATTCCGGCGATGACGGCAACCTCTTTCGAGTGATTCAGCACATTCTGTCCGTAGCTGGTCCTGAAGTAGAGCCGACCGAGCGCCCGCACGCCTTCCTGGCTCATGTTGTGTATTCCGAGGTCGAAAAGAACCTTCTCGCCCTCTTCATAGATTTTCTGACTAATTTCGCGGGTAACCTTCTGAACGATTTCCTCGATCCGTGCGGGGTGAATGCGCCCGTCCAGAATGAGCCGTTCAAGGGAGACCTTCGCGATTTCCTTGCGTACCGGGTCGAAGCACGAGATGACGACGGCTTCGGGGGTGTCGTCTATGATGACGTCAACTCCGGTCAGGGTCTCGAGCGTACGGATGTTCCGTCCCTCGCGTCCGATGATCCGGCCCTTCATTTCGTCGCTCGGAAGGCTTACGGTCGCGACGGTGATGTCGCTCGTGGTTTCCGTAGCGATACGCTGGATGGTCGTAACCAGAATGTCCCGCGCTTTCTTCTCGGAACCGACCTGGGCTTCCTGCTCGATCTTGTTGAGAAGTACCTGAGCGTCATGCCTGGCTTCGTTTTCGAGGTCTTTGATTATCAAACTCTTGGCTTCGTCGGCGGTCAGGCCGGAAATGCGTTCGAGTTCCAGGCGATAGCGTTCTTCTTCGCCGAGGAGGAATTTATCCCGCTCGACAAACGCTTTTTCCTGTTCCGCAAACTGCTCTTCCTGTTTGTCCATGCCTTCGCTGCGCTTGTCGAGGGTTTCCTCTTTAAGCGTCAGCCGACGTTCATAACGCTGGAGTTCGCTCCGGCGTTCACGATTTTCCCGCTCCTGCTGGTTTCTTTCCCGAATAAGCTGTTCTTTGGCTTCCAGAAGAATTTCTTTTTTCTGAGCCTCTGCT
>JFJP01037863.1_pt1 | contig 21816 bp, 13 predicted proteins | sample 431651 | NCBI WGS metagenome assembly JFJP01 (sample SAMN02602958, study PRJNA72255) | Microbial mat metagenome, whole genome shotgun sequencing project. | biome: fresh water; feature: sink hole; material: water; isolation source: purple microbial (photo- and chemosynthetic) mats found in...
AAAAAGTGGAGATTGTAAACAAAACAAGAAATTCTCAAAAAGTCAGGGAATAAGTAGTTAAATCAAAGATCTTATCCGGAAGCTAATTTCTTATTAGTTTCTTAAAAAATTCGATACAAAAATATAATTTTAAGTTGAATAAACAATTGCCCCCCCGTTTATTAACATATTTTAATACTCTCAGATTAAAAATAAATAATAAGCTATCAATCAACCAATTGCAGAAGAGTGGGAATATTGGACAAAACCCGAACATATCGTTCACTGGAACTTTGCATCGGACGATTGGCACTGTCCGGCTGCTGAAAACGATTTAATTATTAGTGAAAAACACTTTTTTCAAAAATAAAACTTATAAGAAATAGACGGAATAAAATTGAACAAGCTTATTTTATAAAGTTTCAACGGTTTTGTTAAATAAACACCGTTCTGATTGTGATTGTCGTTTTCGTAATAATAATTATACGGATTAATATGATTGTAAGCATTGTATAGCGAATATGTCCATATAGCTTTATTCCCTTTCTTAGTCTTTACAGTGTGATTTAGTCCCAAGTCCAACCGATGATAATCAACCATACGGTCGCTGTTTTTTTTACCATAAATTAATTCTGTATTTAAGTAGGAATTTGTCAGATCAATGGCAAATAACTTACCTAGTGCCGGAGTATAAGGATGTCCGGTTTGGTATATCCATACAGCGTTGAAGGTCCAATTGTGTTTTAAATGACGACCCACATTCAAAATAATATTATGCGGTCTGTTATAGTCGTATTCATAAATTTCTCCACCATTAATATTTTCATACCATCTACTTGCCACCGACCAGGCATAACTAATTGACCCCGTACATTTTCCGGTGTTTTTTCTGAGTGTAAATTCAGTGCCGTATGCCAACCCTTCGCCCTTTGTTTCCATTTTGTTCTGAGCACCTTCAATACCAATCATATTTTCATAGCCTTCCTTCAGTGTTGCTAAGTTGTTCATTTTCTTATAGTAAGCATTTATTTCGGTTGAATATTTTGCATCGAAGTAGGAACTAATCCAACTTAAAGAGAACTGACTACTGGTTTGCGGAACAATATTCTTTGATGCCGGCAACCATATTTCCTGTTTAAAAAATGCACCCTGAGCAAAAACCAAATGAGAGTTTTGGGTAACCCGCTGATAATTCAAACTCAGATTTTGTGAACCAGATATTTTATAACCCAAACTTAAGCGGGGTTCCCACGCCTTGAAATTATTCCCTTCATTTTGATATTGAACAAACCGGATTGATGGTTGAAATAATAATCGTGAAAAAAGCTGAATTTTATTTTCGAGATAGAGAGCCGATTCGAAAGTGTGGAATATCTCCCGGGGTTTATTTTCAATATCATCCGACGAATAAGAGTAGTTTGGTTCATAGCCGAAGGATGAGAGCTGACCGCCAAATTCTATATTCCAGTTTCGTAGTAGCTCGTATTTCCAGTTCGATCGAAATGAAATATCGGTAACTGAAGTACTATTAGCAACTTTGTAATTATGAATTGAGTCGTTTTCTTTAAACGCAAATTGCTGCTTTAATCCATTATTATATTTGCTTGCCGAAAGAATATTCTCTGCATGTAACTTTGATCCAAACACCCTTTTCCATCGACCCGCCACCATTACATTTCCCCACGCTTGCAGTATGTGATTTTTTTCGTCCGGTTTTTTTTCGTCTTTTTTACTCCAAATATTAATATAATCGCTTCCCTGATAAAAATTAAATCCAAATATATTTACATTGTCGGGCTTCCATGTCAGTTTGGCATTTATATCATGAAATCCGTAAGTTAGAACGCCTTCACTTTCGGGAGCAAAATACGAAGTAGCAGCCATTACAGCATCATATAAGGTTTTACGGGCAGTGATTAAATAGCTCATTTTTTTGTTGGCCAATGGACCTTCTAATGTTAATGTTGCATCAATAATTCCGATACTGAATGAACCTTTTGATTTGGAAACATCACCTTCTCGTTGCGTAATGTCAACAATAGAAGAAAGTTTGCCTCCCTGACGTGCAGGAAAATTACTTTTGTACAAATCGACCGAATTAATCATATCGGGATTAAAAACGGATGTAAAACCACCCAAATGATTGACGTAAGTCAACGGAACATTGTCCAACAAATAAAGATTTTGTCCGGGCTCACCTCCACGTACTAAAATCAGACTCATGCCTTCCGATTGCGACAGCACTCCGGGCAACAGTTGAATGGCTTTAAGCACATCGGGTTTACCACCAATGGTAGGAATCATGTGTAATTCCTGAGCTGAAATGCGAGTAACTCCGGGCGTATTTTGCGCTTTTACTGAAACAACTAACTCCTTCAAATTATTTTCGGGGACAAGTTTAACAACAACCAAGGTATCTTTTTGATTATGTATTGAAATCTGTTGAGCGCGATATCCCACATAAGAAAAAAATATTTCACAAGGCGCTTCTACTTTTAAACTAAAAAATCCGTTGTTGTCGGTAGTTGTCCCTGATTTATAATTTTCAATCCGGATATTTGCCCCGATTAAAATTTCATTGGTCTGTTTATCCTTCACAAAACCTGAAATTCTGCATTGAGAAGCATTCAGATAAGTATTTGTTAATATGCACAATATACATAAAACAAAACTGATTTTAAATTTATTCATTGAAATGAGTTAATAGTTTTTTAGGCTTTTATAAAAAGATGCATACGAGGTAAAAATTCCGTAACCATTTATTACATTCGAATAAAGCGGATAGGTTTGGGTTGAACTTCCAAGTCCGGTATAACCTCCGGTATTATACAAAAATAATTGTTTTTGATACTTGTAGTATGCTGCATCGACACTTCTTAAAACAATAAAGGAATTTCCTCTGGTATTGTATCCATTGTTTGAAAAAAAGAATTTACCCCGATATTCATCTTTCTTCATTTTTTTATTTGAAAACACATGCATTGGTTGTGCCTCTGAAAGCATTACACTATCCTGTTCTGTTTTAAAATAGATATAGTTATTATAAGTAAAACTAATTTCCCAAAATAATTCTTTTGTGGTGTCATTGGGAATAGAAAAATCAAAAGATGAAATATTTTCATTATACTCACCCTTACCTGTAATTTCAGTAAATTTCACATCATTTACGTAGGTGTAGTAAGGTACTGTTGTAGATGCAGAAACCTGAGGATAACCCGGAACATTAACAGTACATCTGTAAGTTATACCAGACAAAACTGTTGTAGAGCAACCATACCAACCATTTTTGATGTATCGTAAAGTATCAGTACTATTATCCGATTTTATGATTACCCTCGCATTCAAAACAGGTTTTGGAATTGAATCGCCCATAGAAGCAGTAAGCGAAACATGCACTTTTAACAAGCTATCGGCAACAAGAATGCCATTCAAAACCGGGGTTTTGCTTATATCAGGCAAATCTTCTTCGACCAAATTATGGCAAGATGATGATATAAACAACAAAATAAAAATTGTTAAGACAGTGAAATTAGATTTCATTCTTTGAAATTAAATAATTACATTTTAATCAAATTAGAAACGTTAAAATTGTTCATATATTTTACAGCCATCTTTATAAAAATTAAAAACAATCAAATAACTTATAAATCAAGTGATATCGTTTTATTTAGTGATTAATAATAATTATTTGTAAAGTAATTATAAAAATATATTTGTAAGTTTGCATAAAATTAAAATATAATGCTTTCAATATTAATTCCGGCATACAATCAAAATATCACCCAACTGGTGAGTGACTTACATAAACAGGCAATTGATACCTATGTTGATTTTGAGATAATTGTTATTGAAGATGGTTCATTCAAGGAAGTAGAATTTAATAAGTCCATTAGCGATTTAAATTATTGCAGACATATTGCCTTATCTAAAAATATTGGTCGCTCAGCCATCAGAAACAAACTTGCTAACGAAGCAAAATATGAACATTTGCTATTTATCGATTGTGATGCTCAAATTTGCACAACTCATTTTATCGAAAAATATGAAGCATTTTGTCATGAAGAATGTATAGTCATAGGTGGAACGGCTTATGATCCGGAAGAAAAAAATCCCAATTACAGTTTACGCCTAAAATATGGACGCGTTCGCGAAGCGCGTTCGGCCAATGAACGGGATAAAAATTGCTTTGCAACCTTTAATTTTCTTATTTCCAAAAGCATTTTCAATAAAGTGCGCTTCGACGAAACTATACGTGGTTACGGACATGAGGATATGCTCTTTGGCCATCAGTTACACCAACTTGGTTACGAATTTATACAAATAGAAAATCCTCTTATTCACAAAGGACTGGACGACAATAAAACTTTTATAAAAAAAACTGAAGAAGCTACCCAAAACTTGTTTTTATTATATGAAACCGGACATTATCCTTTTCTGGCTGAAGAATCGAAACTTCTACACAGTTTTCTGAAATTAAAAAAGGCAGGACTCACACGCTTATTTGCTTTGAAGTTTGATTTTACAAAAAAAATATTTCGCAAACAATTGAGTTCATCAAACCCTTCTCTCCTACTCTTCGATGTGTACAAACTTCTGTTTTTGTGTAAAACTTCAATGACAAAATGACAAGTTGTCAGCCGGGTTGTACAACTTTTCAGCCGGAGAGTTGTTATAGCTGTCAAAATCACCATTGATGCACTTTGGCACAAATTCTGTGAAATGCACTTCCGGTTTGCGAAGTGGTAATAATTCTTGTTACAAAATTTTCAAACTCCAAATTTTCATACATTAAATTAATTTAACAATAAAAATACGCATAAAATTATGAACATTAAACCATTAGCCGACCGTGTGTTGGTAAAACCTGCACCGGCAGAACAAAAAACAATAAGTGGAATTATTATTCCAGATTCAGCAAAAGAAAAACCTTTAAAAGGTGAAGTGCTGGCAGTTGGAAACGGAACTAAAGATGAAGAAATGGTGGTTGCCGTAGGAAATAACGTATTGTATGGTAAATATGCCGGAACTGAGCTTGAATGGGAAGGTGAAAAATACCTAATCATGCGTCAGTCAGATATTTTGGCAATAATTTAATGTGCTAATATGCCAATGTGCTAATAAATAGTAAATTATTAAATTGTAAATAAAAAAAACATGTCTAAAGAAATTTTATTTAATATTGAAGCCCGCGATCAACTTAAAAAAGGAGTTGATAGTTTGGCAAATGCTGTTAAAGTTACGCTTGGTCCTAAAGGACGTAACGTAATTATCGAAAAGAAATTTGGCGCTCCTCACATAACAAAAGATGGTGTTTCGGTAGCCAAAGAAATTGAATTGGAAGATCCATTCCAAAACCTGGGTGCTCAGCTTGTAAAAGAAGTAGCATCAAAAACCAGCGAAGATGCCGGTGATGGAACAACAACTGCAACCGTCTTGGCTCAGTCTATTGTAAGTGTAGGTTTAAAAAACGTAACCGCAGGTGCTAATCCTATGGATTTGAAACGTGGAATAGACAAAGCAGTATCTGCAATTGTAAAAAGCATTGCTGCTCAGGCAAAAACTGTAGGTGATGATTATGATAAAATTGAACAGGTAGCTTCTATCTCTGCCAATAACGATGTTGAAATAGGTAAACTGATAGCTGATGCCATGCGCAAAGTATCGAAAGATGGCGTTATAACCATCGAAGAGGCCAAAGGAACTGATACTACTATAGAAATTGTTGAGGGTATGCAGTTCGACCGTGGTTATATTTCGGCTTATTTTGTGACAAACACCGAAAAAATGGAAGTAGAAATGGAAAAACCCTATATCCTTATCTACGACAAAAAAATATCGAATCTCAAAGAATTACTTCCTGTATTAGAACCTGCTGTTCAATCAGGTCGTCCTTTGCTAATCATTGCCGAAGATGTGGATAGTGAAGCTTTGACAACATTGGTTGTAAACCGCTTGCGTGCGCAGTTGAAAATATGTGCTGTAAAAGCTCCAGGCTTTGGCGACCGCCGCAAAGAAATGCTCGAAGACATTGCCATTTTAACCGGTGGTGTAGTTATATCAGAAGAAAAAGGTATAACCCTCGATCAAGCCACTTTAGAAATGTTGGGAACAGCTGAAAAGATTACTGTTAACAAAGATAATACTGTGATTGTAAACGGTTCAGGAGCAAAAGAATCTATTCAAAATCGCATACTCCAAATTAAAGCTCAGATTGCAACTACAACTTCGGATTACGACCGAGAAAAATTGCAGGAACGTTTGGCAAAATTGTCGGGTGGTGTAGCTGTTTTGTATGTAGGTGCCGCTTCGGAAGTTGAAATGAAAGAAAAGAAAGACCGTGTGGACGATGCTTTGAGTGCAACACGTGCAGCCATCGAAGAAGGAATTGTTCCCGGTGGTGGTGTGGCTTATGTGCGTGCAATAGATGCATTAAGCAGTGTAAAAACTGTAAACGATGATGAACAAATTGGTGTAGAAATCGTTAAACGCGCTGTTGAAGAACCACTTCGTCAGATTGTACTCAACGCCGGAAAAGAAGGAGCAGTAGTTGTTCAGAAAGTACGCGAAGGCAAAGACGATTTTGGCTATAACGCACAAACCGACAAATACGAAAACTTATACGCTACCGGTGTGGTAGATCCTGCAAAAGTTTGTCGTGTGGCGTTGGAAAATGCTGCTTCAATTGCAAGCATGTTCCTGATTACCGAATGTGTGATTACTGAAAAGAAAGAAGATAACCCTGCACCGCAAATGCCTATGGGCGGCGGAATGGGTGGAATGATGTAGAACTATCCTTCATATAACTTTTCCAAAGTTTTGAACTTTGGAAAAGTTAAGACATGAACTATTTTCCCACAAGGCGAAATCCTGTGGAATTCAATATATATTTTCTAAGAATCCTTACTGCTTACGGGCAGTGAGGATTTTTTTATGGAGTTTAGTGAGGGACAAGCGGCATCCTTGCCGCTTGAGGAACTTTTCAAGCGACTGTTCCGATAGCTATCGAAAATCGCTTGTCCCATGTTTGATCAGGGATAAGTGGTTACATGAACGCTTGATGATAGAAATTAAATTACATTCTTCCTGTTTTTTTCAAAATAAAATAACAATCCTATCTAAAACTCTCCTCATTAATTGCAATTCAATTTATAAAATTATTCTGATAAAAATAATGAATAAACAACCATTTTTTCAACATTTTTCTTTTAATTTGCATAAACTTTAAAGCAATACATTATGAACAAAATAACAGCAACGGAAGTGATTGAATGGACAAAACAATTCCTAGCCCAAACAGAAAAAGAACTTAGCCCGGTAGAAATCAAAGAACAGAAAAAGTATGCCATCCTTATTCAAAATCCTAACGATAAAATTTTGCTGTCTAAACTTTTGGATGAATCGTCGCAAATAGCAGATAACAAAAAATTAGCACGAAGGATGAAAATATTGATTGAAAGATACGGTGTACCTGAATTTTTCAGTTCCACAGATGCTTTTTTGATGAAGCTGTTCACTACATTTGGTTACTGGTTCGATTTCATTTCTGTTCCCATTTTCAAAAAAGAACTCCGTGCCCAAACTTCAAATGTAATAATCGACGAAAAAGCATCCATTCTGAACAAGCATTTGAACGCCAGGCGTTCGCAACAAATTGGTCAAAATGTAAACTTGTTGGGCGAAGTAGTTTTGGGCGATGGTGAAGCCAATAAGCGCTACGAACATTATCTGGAAGCATTAAAAGACCCCAGAATAAACTATATTTCTATCAAAATTTCGGGCATTTATGCGCAAATAAATGCTCTGAATTACGAGGAAAACAAAAAAGACCTGTGCGAACGGTTGACACGAATTTATCAGCAAGCAATTGATTATCCGTTTGTTGACGAAAAAGGAAATAAAAAAGCTAAGTTTGTAAATCTCGATATGGAAGAATACAAACATACCGAACTGACATTGGATGTATTTATAACCGTATTAAGTTTACCACAATTTAAAAATTACTATGCCGGAATAGTCGTTCAAGCGTATTTGCCTGATGCATGGAACTTCCAAACTGAGTTGCTGGGATTTGCCAAAAAACGGGTAGCCGATGGCGGTTCACCAATTAAAATGCGCTTGGTAAAAGGTGCCAATTTGCAAATGGAATCGATTATTTCTTCGTCGAAAGGATGGGAAAATCCGATTCTCGACACCAAAATAAAAGTAGATGCCAACCATCTGAATATACTCGAAAGAGCATTAGAACCAGAGAATGCAAAAATAATTCACGTGGGAGTTGCTACTCATAATTTTTTTAGTATTGGTTATGCTTATTTATTGAGTCAGAAAAATGAAGTAGATGAATATGTCACATTTGAAATGCTCGAAGGAATGGCCAATCATTTATCGCGAGTGATGCGTCAATTGGGTAAGCAGATCATTCTTTACACACCGGTTGTGAAAGACGAACATTTTCTGAATGCTGTTTCATATCTGGTTCGCCGACTCGACGAAAATACGGGTGAAGATAATTTCCTGAGTTATTCTTTTAACCTCAAAGTAGGCAGTAATCACTGGGATTTTCTGAAAAACCAGTTTATTGAAGCGTACGCCATGAAGGATTCGGTTGACATAAAACCCAAACGCACTCAAAACCGGAACACTGAACCCGCCACTGCGGGCAGACACGAAACACAAAACCTACTACAGCAGGCAGGCACTAAATATGAAACATTCTTCAACGAGCCTGACACCAATTTCGACTTAAAACCAAACCGTTTATGGGCTGATGAAATTCGTAAAAAATGGTTGAAAACTTCAGCCGATAAACCTTATCAAATTCCGGTTCAAATAGGTGATAAAGAATTCATTTCCGCAAAGAAACATAAATACTTCGACCGTTGTCAGGAAGATGAAATTGTGGTTTGTGAGGCTAGTCTTTCTACATTAGAACAAGTTAAAGAAATATTGATAATTGCAGAAAAGGACAATTCGGGTTGGAGAAAAAGTGCTATCGAAAAACGCATAGAAACTTTACAAAAAACCGCCGAAAACATCCAACATAAACGTGGACATTTAATAGGCTGCATGTCGGCAATAACCGGAAAAACCTTTGTGGAAGGCGATGTGGAAACATCCGAAGCCATTGATTTTTGCCGTTATTATCCTTTGAGCATGAAAAACTTCGAAGCCCTTCACTCGGTATCTATTTCACCTAAAGGAATCATCCTGGTTATTCCTCCCTGGAATTTTCCATTGGCAATTCCAGTAGGTGGTGTTGCAGCAGCCTTATCAGGTGGAAATACGGTAATTTTAAAACCGGCTACAGTTGCATTTCCGGTAGCGTGGGAATTTGCACAATGTTTTTGGGATGCAGGAATTCCGAAAGACGCATTACAGGTAGTTTGTACTGATGGTCGCGAACCATTAAATTATCTTACAGCACATCCGGCTATAAAACACATTATCCTTACAGGCGGAACTGATACCGCATTCCGATTACTCCAAAACAATCCAAGCTGTCCACTTTCGGCCGAAACAGGAGGCAAAAATGCTATGATTGTAACTTCGAGTGCCGACCGCGACCATGCAATACAAAATATTATGACCTCAGCATTCAGCAATGCAGGTCAAAAATGTTCGGCCTGCTCATTGCTAATTTTAGATAAAAAAATTTTTAACGATACCAATTTCAAAAATAAAATGATTGATGCCACAACCAGCCTTCACACCGGAAGTGTTTGGGATGGTGGCAATTATGTAGGACCAATGATATCCAACGAAAATGATAAATTACTGCATGCGCTGGAACATTTGGAAGAGGGTGAATCGTGGTTGGTAAAACCTGAATTTATTGATAAAGAGCATTTTATGTTAAATCCATGCGTAAAATGGGGTGTTAAATCCGGTAGTTTTTCATTTACAAACGAATTGTTTGCTCCCATGTTGTCGGTAGTTAGTATGGACAATTTGGAACATGGTATTCAATTGGCCAACAGCTCTGAATATGGACTTACATCCGGATTGCAAAGTCTGGACGAAAACGAACAGAAATTGTGGAAAAACAACATCGAAGCCGGGAACCTTTACATCAACCGGGGAATAACCGGGGCCATTGTTAATCGTCAACCATTTGGAGGAATGAAGCGCTCGGCCTTTGGTGGTGGAATAAAAGCAGGAGGACCGAATTATGTTTCGTGCTTTGTTGATATTACCAATTCAACTGATGTAAATAACCTGAAAGTCTCCGGAAAATTAGGCGAATTTAAAATCGTAGCAGGAACATTGCCTACAGATGAGCGAAAAAAATATGAATATGCTATCGAAAGCTATTTCAAGAATTATAAGGAAGTTTTTTCGGTTGAAAAAGACATCAATAATTTGATGGGGGAACAAAACACTTTCAAATATTTACCGCTGAAAAACATATTGTTCCGTGTGGAAGCTACAGATAACCTTACAGAGATATTCATGGTGAAGGCAGCTGCAAAAATTGCCCGTACACCTTTGATGATCAGCATATCATCACTCAATCAACATCTTGAAACGTTGATGACAGTTAATGGGAATGGCTTGATAATTCAAACTGAACAAGAATTTATCGAAACCATGGAGAAATATGAAAGAATTCGCACTTGTACTTCCGAACTTTCGATAGATATTTTTAAAAATGCGGCTAAACTCGGAAAATATATTGCCACGCAAAAACCATTGATAGAAGGCAGATTAGAATTACTTCATTACCTCAAAGAACAAAGTATTGCATTCGAATATCACCGGTACGGAAGTATCACAGAAAAACCGGAATTCTGAAAACAAAAATATCCATTTACAAAAACTTTCCCAATGATTAAATCGTTGGGAAAGTTAAATGAACATTTTTATATTTTTAAAAACTAAAATCCCCCTTTAGGGCCTACGCCGTGGTGGGGGTTGGGGTCCAAATCAGTTCAACTGATTAAGAACAACGCGTATTTTTTCGTAAGTTTTAATTGTATTCGGAACCAAAGGCAAGCGCAATACGTTTTCGATATAACCCATTACAGCGAGCATGCTCTTCACACCTGCGGGGTTTCCTTCTACAAAAAGCAATTCAATCAGTTCGGTAAAACGATGATGAATTTTGCGCGCACTCTCATAATCACCTTCAAGAGCCAAACGTACCATTCGGCTGAATTCTCGTGGAAAAGCATTACCAATAACCGAAATTACACCAGCTGCACCGAGGGTAATCAGCGGAAATGTTATTCCATCATCACCCGAGATAACCAGAAAATCGGCAGGTTTGTTTTTGATAATATCATCAATTTGTGAAAAAATACCAGAAGCTTCTTTAATAGCGCAAACATTTCCAAATTCTGATGCTATTCGTAAAGTAGTGGAAGCCTGCATGTTTACACCAGTTCTACCTGGCACATTATATAGAATTATGGGCAAAGGCGATGCTTTAGCAATAGCAGCATAATGCTGATAAAGACCTTCTTGTGAAGGTTTATTGTAATAAGGCGTTACAGACAAAATAGCATCAATGCCTGTAAAATCGCCTGTTATTAAATTTTCAACTACTGCTTTGGTATGATTACCACCAACGCCAAGTACCACAGGCAGGCGACCGGCAACGCAATTGACAACAAAACGTGTCATTTCATCTTTCTCCGCATCGGTCAACGTGGGTGTTTCGGCAGTAGTACCGCAAACCACCAAATAATCAGTGCCATTTTTAATCTGATGCTCAACTATGCGCGAAATAGCATCATAGTCAATCGATTCATCTGTTTTAAAGGGTGTTATCAACGCAACACCCATTCCTTTTAGTTTATTATTTATCATTTGTAGCCGAAAAATTCAAATTTGATACAAAAATAAGCTTTTAATCTTTTGTTTGTATGCTTTTAAGGTAAAATATTATCTGATCGAAAATAAATCTGGGGTTAACGTCCACTGGTTCTTCTTCTTCGTTGCTGTTAATATTATCTAAATTAATGGCGAAGTCAAATATTTCGAGTTCGTTTTTAATAACTCCGGTTTTGCAAGAAGCTTGGGCATAAAGGGCAATGAATTGCAGTGGGATTACTTCATTTACTGTTAAATCGATTACCAAATCAAATTTTATGTCTTCAAGTTCGTTCAAAAACGAGGCATTGGGCTTTCTAAAAAAATTTGTATCTTTCTGATTTAATATTCTAAAATCGGGTAAAATAGCTGTTGTAATTTCTTTTTTTTCGATATAACCCCACGCAGATACTTTTTTGCCATCATTGGTCATATTTTTGATTATACGCCGAATTAAAATATTTTTCTCTGAAAAATCACTTTCAAAAAGTAATAATATAGTTTTTGCATTTTCGTAATTTACAAACTTATTATCTCTTTGATTAGATTTGATATATATTTTTGAATGTTTAATAAAAAAATACCTTATTACTTTTTCTAACAGCATATTAATTTGTTTGTTTCTTGAATTTGTTTGAAGATTTTGAAATTTTGATGTTAGGCTTTGCATCTTTTTTCATACCCTTAAGAGGGAGGTTTGCTCCGCTACCATTTACTCATATTCTTAAAATAATGTTCCTTTAAATTCGTTGGTTTCAGCTTTAACTGAACCAATCATTTGTAAAAACTCATTTTCACTAATAATCTTTACTCCGAGATTTTCAGCCTTTTTCAACTTTTCGGGGCCCATATTCTCCCCTGCAAGAATAAACGAAGTTTTTGATGAAACACTTCCGGTATTTTTTCCACCGTTTTGCTCAATGATTACTTTGTACTCGTCGCGTGAATGATGTTCAAAGGTGCCACTGATTACTATCGACATTTCTTTAAGTGCATCCCCCGATATTTTCATTTTATCTTCCGAAAGACTCATTTGGAGTCCGAAAGATTTCAATTGTTCAATAATTTCAATATTTTGTTTATCAGCAAAATAATTCAAAACACTTTGGGCAATCCTCTCACCAATTTCATCTACGGCTTTTAATGCTTCGAAAGACACTTTTTCAAGGGTTTCAATGTTCTTAAAAGCACCGGCTAACTTTTTGGCAACAGTTTCGCCCACAAATCTGATTCCAAGTGCAAAGATAACACGCTCAAACGGAACTTCTTTAGATTTTTCGCAAGAAATTTTTATGTTTTGTGCCGATTTAATCCCCAACCTCTCTAAACGTGCCAAATCGGGCACTTTTAGTGTGTAAATATCGGCAATATTATGCAATAAATTGTTATCGTATAATAAACTAATTGTTTCGCTACCCAGCCCATCAATATTCATGGCCTTGCGGCTTACAAAATGCTCCATTTTCCCCTTTATCTGAGGTGGACAAGCATTTTCGTTGGGGCAATAATGGGCAGCTTCTCCTTCGTAACGTATAAGTTTAGCATTACATTCAGGACAGTTTTTAATAAATTCCACTTTGTCGCCAATAAGCAAACGGGCATCCAGATCAACCGCTGTAATTTTGGGAATAATTTCGCCGCCTTTTTCCACAAAAACCATGTCGCCAACGTACAAATCGAGCGATTTTATAATGTCGGCATTATGCAAAGTGGCGCGTTTTACGGTTGTTCCCGAAAGTTGTACAGGATCGAGATTGGCAACTGGAGTTACAGCTCCTGTCCTACCCACCTGGTAAGTAACCGAATTAAGTCGTGTTACAGCCTTTTCGGCCTGAAATTTATAAGCAATTGCCCAGCGAGGCGACTTAGCCGTGTATCCTAAGTTTTTCTGCTGATTGAGTGAATTTACCTTGATAACAATACCATCGGTGGCTACCGGAAGATTTTTTCGTTCAGTATCCCATTTATGGATAAAGTTAAAAACCTCGTCGAGGCTTTTACAAACCTGCGTAGCATTCGAAATTTTAAAACCCCACGAACCGGCAGCTTTCAAATTATCATAATGATTATCATTAGGTAAATTTTCGCCCAACATATAATATAAGTAAGCATCTAATTTTCTGGAGGCTACCACTGCCGAGTTTTGTAGTTTTAAAGTTCCGGAGGCTGCATTACGTGGATTGGCAAAAAGTGGTTCTTCCTGCGTTTCGCGTTCTTTATTCAATGCATCGAAAACAGCCCATGGCAACAAAATTTCACCACGTATTTCGAATTGTTCAGGAAAATTTCCATGCAAGCGCAACGGAATACTTCGGATGGTTTTCACATTAGCCGTAACAACATCGCCTTTATCACCATCACCCCGGGTTACAGCACGTACTAACTCACCATTTTCGTAAGTCAACGAAATGGAAGTTCCATCATATTTCAGTTCACAAACTAATTCAAAGTCTTCGTTCAATCCTTTGCGTACACGGTCGTAAAAATCCTGTACTTCACCTTCGGAATAGGTGTTGCTCAACGAAAGCATGGGATAAACATGTGCCGCTTGTTCGAATCCACTCACAATGTCACTCCCAACGCGTTGAGTAGGCGAATTTGCATCGAAGAACTCAGGATGAGCAGCTTCTAATTCCTGCAATTCCTTCAACTTGCGGTCGAAATCAAAATCAGAAATAACAGGCGCCGACAACACATAATAATTATAATTGTGTAGCTCCAATTCACGACGAAGTGATTCAATTTGGTCTTTGATCATTATACTTTGAAGGAAAAATAGGTGTTGAAATGCAAAAGTAAGAAATTGTAATGTAGAAAACAAAAAAGCAGGAATGAGATAATAATATTTATGCTTATTTGCTACATAAAAAAAAGAAAGCGACCCCGAAAAATCGAGGCCGCTTTAAATGTTTTCACAACGGAATAATCCTTATTGTGATTTGCTTCAAAAAATTGTTCTGCAAATATATAAAATTAATTTTATTTAAAAAACAAGTTGTATAATAAAATTAATTATTTAACTTTATAGCCTAAAATAAACATTAAAATTTTAAAATATATGAAGAAAATATTAGGTCTGGATTTGGGTACAAATAGTATTGGATGGGCATTGGTGAATGAAGCTGAGGATGAAAATGAGAAATCATCTATTGTAAAATTAGGTAGTAGAATAATTCATTTTGATAATTTTGTAAGCTCTGAAACAGGAAAAGAGTCGAAAGAACCCGAAAAAGATTTTAAAGGTGGAAAAGGAATTTCACCCAATGCAGGTAGAACAAAGAAGAGATCTGCACGTAGAACCCTTCAACGCTTCAAACTGCGAAAAGAAAATTTAATTGAAATACTTACTGAAAACAGTTGGATAACCCCAGATACTATTCTTTCGGAGAATGGCAACAAAACGACTTTTGAAACTTATAGGTTACGAGCTAAAGCAGCAACTGAAGAAGTTAGTTTACATCAGTTTGCAAGAATCCTATTAATGATTAATAGCAAACGAGGCTATAAAAGCAGTAGAAAAGCCAAATCGCAAGATGAAGGGCAGTTAATTGACGGAATGGAAGTTGCAAAGAAACTTTATAACGAAGAATTAACCCCAGGTCAGCTTGTTTTACAAATTCTAAAAACAGGAAAAAAGTACATTCCTGAATTTTATCGTTCCGATTTGCAAACTGAATTCGATAAAGTTTTCGACAAACAAATATCTTTTCAACCAGATTTACTCACCCCCGAATTAAAAGAAGAACTACGAGGGAAAAAACGGGATGCTATATGGGCTATATGCGCCAAAAAGTTTAAGGAAAATGGATTTGAATTGGTTGGCACAAAAAGAAAAGGCAATACCGCTGAACAAAAAACAGAAAATTATGCCTGGCGTGCAAAAGGACTTACAGAGAAATTGGAATTAGAGGAGTTTGTAATAGTTATACAGCAAATAAACTCACAAATAAACAGTTCAAGCGGATACTTGGGTTCAATAAGCGATAGAAGTAAAGAGCTTTATTTTAACAAACAAACAGTTGGGCAATATCTAATGACTCAACTAGATGCAAATCCACATACAAAATTAAAAAATCAAGTTTTTTATAGGCAAGATTATTTGGATGAATTCGAAATGTTATGGACGGTACAATCCAAATTCCACACACAGTTAACAGTTGAATTAAAAGAAGAGATAAGAGATGTAGTGATTTTCTACCAACGTAAACTAAAAAGTCAGAAAGGGCTTATTAGTATTTGTGAATTCGAGAACCGACAAATAGAAGTAGTAATTGAAGGAAATAAGAAAACTAAAACTATAGGTTTAAAAGTTTGCCCAAAATCTTCACCCTTATTTCAAGAGTTCAAAATTTGGCAAGTCTTAAATAACTTACAAGTTATTGACAAAACTGATGTAAAACGTTTTTTAAATCAAGAAGAAAAGGAAGTACTTTTTACAGAACTGAGTGTAAAAAACAAACTACTAAAAGCTGAAGTTCTAAAATTACTATTCAAAAACTTCAAAGATTTAGATTTAAATTTCAAAGAAATTGAAGGCAACCGAACTCAAGCAGCCTTATTCAAAGCCTACCAAAGCATAATTGAATTAAGCGGACATGGAGAATATGATTTCACGAAACTTCCAGCAGCAGAATCTTTAGAAATAGTACGTTCAATTTTTAGTGGTTTGAATTATAATACTGAAATTCTAACTTTTGATTCTTTATTAGAGGGTAAAGCATTTGAAAATCAATCTTTATATAAGTTTTGGCATTTACTTTATTCTTTTGAAGGTGACGATTCTCTTACTGGGAATAATAAATTAATTACAAAGCTTACAGCACTCTATGGTTTCGAAAAAGAATATGCCAATATACTTGCCAACGTAAACTTCCAAGATGACTATGGAAGTTTAAGTACAAAGGCTATGCGTAAAATTCTACCTCATTTGAAAGAAGGAAATGAATATAGTATAGCTTGTGAGTTTGCAGGATATCGACATTCCAAAAGTTCATTAACAAGAGAAGAACTTGACAATAAAGTATTGAAAGACAAATTGGAGATTCTTCCAAAAAATAGTCTACGCAACCCAGTGGTTGAAAAAATCCTAAATCAGATGATTAATGTGGTGAATGCGAGCATTGAAGCCTATGGGAAGCCAGACGAAATAAGAATAGAATTAGCTCGAGAACTGAAAAAAAGCGCCAAAGAAAGGGAAGAAACAACAGCAGCCATAAGCAAAACAACAGCTGAGCATGAGGTATATCGCGCAATTCTTCGTAAAGAATTCGGACTTACTAATGTTAGCAGAAACGATATTATTCGTTATAAACTTTACAAGGAATTAGAGTTTACCGGTTACAAAACCTTATATTCTGGAACTTACATTTCACAAGAAAAGTTATTCAGCAAAGAATTTGATATTGAGCATATAATTCCACAATCACGTTTATTTGATGATTCGTTTTCAAACAAAACGTTGGAAGTACGAAGTATAAATATCGAAAAAGGCAATGATACAGCAATTGATTTTGTGTTGAAAAAATACAATGAAGATGGCCATACTGCATTTCTAAGTAGAATTGGAGAAATGTATAAAGCTGGCAAAATATCTAAAACAAAGTTCAACAAACTAAAAATGAAGGGTGAAGATATCCCGAGCGATTTCATTAACCGCGACTTGCGAGATACACAATATATAGCCAAAAAAGCCAAAAGTATATTGGAAGAATTAGTTAAAGAGGTAATTTCGACCACTGGCTCAATTACCGACCGACTCAGAGAAGACTGGCAGTTGATAGATATTATGCAAGAGCTCAATTGGGATAAATATGACAAGCAAGGAATGACCGAAATTATTGAAAACCGTGATGGTCAAAGAATCAAACGCATTAAAGATTGGACAAAACGAAACGACCATCGGCACCATGCAATGGATGCATTAACCATTGCTTTTACCAAACGAAGTCATATCCAATACCTCAACAATCTGAACGCGCGCAGCGATAAAGCAGGTAGCATCTATGGTATTGAACAAAAAGAACTATACAGAGATGACAAAGGGAAACTAAAATTTAAAATGCCTTTAGATGACTTTAGACGCGAAGCTAAAAATCATTTAGAAAACACCCTTGTTTCAATCAAAGCAAAAAACAAAGTAGCAACTATTAATATCAATGTTACAAAAAAACAAAATGGGATAAACAAAAAAATACAACTAACTCCACGTGGGCAATTACATTTGGAAACTGTATATGGCAGCATACAACAATATGTAACAAAAGAAGAAAAGGTAAATGCTAGTTTCACAAAAGAGCAAATTGAAAAAGTGGCTAAAAAAATCTATCGTGAAGCTTTATTAAAACGCCTTACAGAATTTGATAATGACCCTAAAAAAGCATTTACAGGCAAAAATACCTTAGACAAGAATCCTATTTATTTGGTCGAAACACAAACCTCAAAAGTTCCCGATAAAGTAAAAATAGTAACAACAGAAACTATCTACACAATACGCAAAGACATTTCGCCTGACATAAAAATCGATAAAGTAATTGATGTGAAAATCAGAGAAATACTTGAAGACAGACTAAAAGAATTTGAAGGTGATAGTAAAAAAGCTTTTTCCAATTTGGATGAAAACCCAATTTGGTTGAATCAAGAAAAAGGTATTTCTATTAAAAGAGTAACAATTACCGGAATCAGCAATGCCGTTTCACTTCACGAGAAACGAGACATAGATGGTAAATTAATTCTTGACGAAAATGGCAATAAACAAGCAATAGACTTTGTAAATACAGGCAACAACCATCATGTAGCTATTTACAAAATTCCGGTTTTAGATAAGGAAGGTCAACTCGTATATGATGAAAACAGCAATCAGAAATACGAATTGCAAGAATATGTAGTTTCATTTTTTGAGGCAACAACTCGTGTAAATCAAGGATTACCTATTATCGACAAAGATTTCAAAAAATCCGAAGGTTGGCAATTTCTTTTCAGTATGAAGCAAAATGAGTATTTTGTGTTTCCTAAAACAGAAAAATACGAAAAAGTAAACGAAGATTCTGGTGAGATTATAGAAGAAGAAGTAATTGTTTTTAATCCCAATGAAATAGACTTACTGAATCCCGATAATTATCATCTTATTAGTCCGAATTTGTTTAGGGTGCAAAAATTCACGATTAAAGATTACTTTTTTAGACATCATTTGGAAACAAATGTAGAAAACAATAATATTCTAAAAGGTACAACATGGCTTCGATTTGGATTAAATGGGATTAGTAATATCGTTAAAGTTCGCGTTAACCATATTGGTCAAATTGTTTCAGTTGGTGAATATTAAATTAATTATCATTCGCTCGGCAATATCTCAATTTAATCAACCATTACCTTCTCCAAAGTTTCGGGTCTTTGGAAAAGATAGGTATCCTAACAAACAATAATTATGGAAAAGTTAATTCCAAACAAAAGCTATCATATTTTCAATCACGACAATGGGTTTGAAAATATTTTTTAGCAGGATGAGAATTATTAATTTCCCAGCCAAGTCGGGGTGCGACTTAAAGTCGCACCCTGACTAAACTCCGACTAAAACTAAAACAATTGAGACCTAAATAATAAAAAAGCTATTTACTATGTTAATCGAAAATAATCATATTTACCACATTTATAATCAGGGAAATAATCGTCAGAAGATATTTTTTAGACGGGAGAATTATTTGTTCTTTCTACGGAAAATGAAAGAACATATTTCTCCATTTGGTGATATAATGGCGTGGTGTTTGATGCCCAATCATTTTCATTGGATGGTATATGTGAGAGAATCAATAATTGTGAGTGAAAATTACAAACCTGATAGTCGCGTTATTAGTAACAATAACTCTCCGGGTCAATTAAATAGTCGGGGCGCGACTACAAGTCGCACTCCGACTTCCACTCCGACTTCCACTCCGACTCAGTCAAGCAAAAATTCTTTCAACAAATCTATTGGAGTTTTATTGGCTTCTTACACAAGAGCAATTAACAAACAGGAAAATACTACAGGATCACTTTTTAGAGACAAAACAAAAGCTGAATGCCTTACAAAATTCAATGGAATAACACCTTCATTTTTCAATGCTGGTTATGGAACAATTATAAATATTCCTAATCCTGAAAAAGAATACCCCCAGGTCTGTTTCAATTATATTCATGAAAATCCGGTCAAAGCGGGATTAGTAAAGAATGCTGAAGATTGGGAGTTTTCATCATATCAGGATATTTGTGGAATGCGAAACGGAAAACTTATTGATAGAAATAGGATAGATGAATTCGGTTTAATAATTCAATAGGTTTAATGTCTACAGATAGTCGGGGCGCGACTCAAAATCGTACTCTTCAAATAGTCGGGGCGCGACTTTGAGTCTTCAAATAAGTCGGGGCGCGACTCAAAGTCGCACTCCGACTAAGAAAAATATTACTATGATTAAACGCACGCTATATTTCGGAAATCCGGCTTACTTGAGTATGCGAAATTCGCAATTGGTTATACATTTACCTGATGCAAATGGCATGGACGACCGCACGGGAAATAATACGATTCCTATTGAAGACATTGGAGTTGTAGTACTTGATCACAAACAAATTACAATTACCCATGGTTTGTTGGAAGCTTTACTTGCAAATAATGCCGCAATAATTACCTGCGATAGTAGCCGAATGCCAGTTGGTTTACTATTGCCTTTGAGTGGAAACACCACTCAAAGCGAACGTTTCCAGGCACAAATTGATGCTTCGCTCCCACTCACCAAGCAACTTTGGCAACAAACTATACAATGTAAAATCGAAAATCAAGCGTATGTTTTGCACAAAACCCGTAAAGTAGTAGTTAAAAACATGTTGGCATGGGTAGCCGATGTAAAAAGCGGTGACAGTGAAAATCTGGAAGCACGTGCTGCAGCATATTATTGGGCAAATATATTTCCGGATATTCCTGAATTTCGCAGGGGTCGGGAAGGATTTCCACCCAACAATCTATTGAATTACGGCTATGCCATTCTTCGCGCAGTTGTTGCGCGTTCATTGGTTGCAAGCGGATTATTGCCCACTTTAGGCATTCACCACCACAACCGATATAATGCTTTTTGTTTGGCCGATGATATTATGGAACCTTACCGACCATTTGTAGATAAACTCGTGATTGAGATGATTGATAGTGGCGAAAACATTTCGGACTTATCAAAAAACATAAAAGCCAGATTGCTCAATATTCCTGTTTTGGATGTAACAATAAACAATCAGCGTAGTCCGTTAATGATCGCCGTAGGGTTTACAACTGCTTCGTTGGCAAAATGTTATCTTGGTGAGGCAAGGAAATTAGTTTATCCTGAGTTTTGACATAGTCGGGGCGCGATCTTTAGTCGGGGCGCGTCTCAAAGTCGCACTCCGACTATTAAAAAAAAATGGAGCGTTTTAGCGAATATAGAATTATGTGGGTATTGGTATTATTCGATTTGCCAACCGAAACCAAAAAGGAGAAGAAGGCTTATACCGATTTCCGCAAGAAACTGGTAACCGATGGTTTTACCATGTTTCAATTCTCTATATACCTACGCCATTGCCCCAGCCGCGAAAATGCCGATGTACATATCAAACGGGTAAAAAATTTTCTGCCCGAAGCCGGTAATGTGGGAGTGCTTTGCATTACCGATAAACAATTCGGACAAATGGAACTTTTTCAAGGCAAAAAAATGAAAGCAATATCCACACCGAATCAGCAATTGGAACTATTTTAATGGAATTTAATCTTTATTCGGGGCGCGACTTTAAGTCGCACTCCGAATAAGGATTCAATCTACTACAAACAAAAATCCCGCCTTTTGAGCGGGATTTCGTTTGAGTAAACAACTGAATTTTTTATCCTACATGTTGATCCAACTTATTGACTGAATACACTTTACACATATCGTGTTGTTTATCAAGTCAAAGATACAATTTTTTGAAAGCAAATCACAACCGCACATCTGATTATACTTTACAGCCAACAGTTGTTTATCAAGTCAAAGATAC
>JFJP01027336.1_pt1 | contig 21814 bp, 28 predicted proteins | sample 431651 | NCBI WGS metagenome assembly JFJP01 (sample SAMN02602958, study PRJNA72255) | Microbial mat metagenome, whole genome shotgun sequencing project. | biome: fresh water; feature: sink hole; material: water; isolation source: purple microbial (photo- and chemosynthetic) mats found in...
ATTGTGTGTTTTGCGAATTTTGGTGTGTTTTTTATTAATAATAAAAAAGAAAATTAATGAGAAATCAAAAAACAATGAATGAAAAAAATTCAATAATTTCAGAAAAAAACCCTAAAAAACAATGAAAATATCACAAATAAAAAGTCGATTTTTTATTAAAAACACTATAAAATCTTATTTCTCGTCTCGGGAAACCCGCAAATATAAGCCAAAAAGCTGTTTTTACAAGATTTTAAACGTTTCAACCCAGGCAAACAAAGAAGAAATCAAGAAAAGTTACTTAGAATTAGCAAAGAAATACCATCCAGACACTAAATTCGGCGATAAAATCCAAGAAGTTCTTTAATTTCTTCCCAAAAAGCTTTAAATTTACTTATAAAATATCGTAAAAAGGAAAAATTCAAAGAAATTCATGAAGCTTTTGAGGTTTTATCCAATGAAAATGACCGAAGAATTTACAATGAAGAGAACGGCATTGAATCCTTTTGGGCTCATGATAACATTTCTTCGAATTTCGGAGAAAAAGACGAGTTTTTCACTAGTTTTTCCTCAAAAACGACAAAATCCTCACAAAATTTCGATCAAAAAGTCAAAGAAGATGAAGAATTCGCAGATTATTTTCAAAAGAAATACTTCAAAAATCCAGAATATTTCTATAAGCATCCTATTGAAGACGATCCTTATGAAATGACAAAGAAATTAGTGAAAGAAGTGGGAAAAATCAAAAGAAAAAAAAGAGAAGATTACATCATGTATAATCCTTATTCAAGTTTTGCATTTTATGAGGAAAAAACAGGAAATTCGGAAAAAAAAGCGAATTTTTATGAAGAATTAAGGTTTCCCTGTCTTGTGGCTTTTCTTTTGTTCACTGGGTATACAGGAGTTTGGGCGGTTTGTGAAGCCAATGAAGGGAGGGAGCTTGTGGAGAAATCTAAGAGTGTTGAGAAGGGATCGGGGTATACGTTCAAATTGCTGCCTTTGAATATAGCTTAATATAAGAAATATTTATTCATTTAGTAAATTTAGACTTTTTTTTGAAAATTCTGAAAATTATGAAATTCAAAATGAAAAAAAATGGAAATTAAATAAAAATTTTGATTAGTCTTTGAAAAGTATTGATTTTTTTTAAAAAACTCAATTTTTTTTTTCATTTTTACATAAATTAAAAAAGTAGTTCTCATCAAATAAATAAACTTTATTTCTTCCTTTTATCTGATGCTTTGAAGATTTTTTGTTGGAATAAATACGATAAGATCCTTCCTTCTTCACTCAACACTACATCATAGTTCAATTTTGTTGGCAGCTCATTCAAGTTTTTTTTCCAATGTACATAAATTATCAAGCCAAATCTGTTTTGTCCATTCAATATCAAATGGTTATAAATAAAAGGGTATTTAGTCATTTCAGCGTTTATTCCTCCGATCCCTTCAGAATTAGAATTAATTTTCAACACAATCTTCTCTATATAGTTATTCGTTACACCTTCTTTTAACCTGAAAAAAAACGACCATTTTCTTTTGTTTAATTCATTTGTAAAAGAATTTCCGTAAAAACATTTAATTTCATTGAATTTGCGTGTTTCGAACTCCCATCTTTTGAATTCTGATAATAGTTTGTATTCTTTCCCATAATTACTCATAATATTCGTTTCTAAAACTTTGTTTATTGAGAATTTCGTTGCTAATGTATAAACTCTTTGGCAAATTGGGCATTTAAAAGTCTCGTTTTCTCTATTGTACCATTTTTCAAGACATGGGAAACAGAATTTGTGGTCACATGCCAAATTTGTTGGCTTATATAGCAGATTACAGCAAATAGCACACAGGTAATCATCATTGATTTTATCAGAAAACTCAATAAAGCCTTGTAGAAAAGCTTTTGCGTCGAAAGATTTAGGGTTTTTTGGTTTTTGGATGTTTTTTTTTGGCTGGATTTTTTTTATTTCCATTTTAGAGAACTAATGGAATTATAATACTTATTGGAAAGCCATAAACTTTATTATTTAATTGATCGGAATCGATCATTCTGATAAAAACTTTTTTTTTTTAAGTAAAAAAACTTTTTTTTGGTTAATTTTTTTTGATTATTTTTATTCATTAATTTTTTTTGTCAATTTTCAAAAAAAAATTCATAATTTTTTGAAAACAAAATAAAACTATTATGTATCAAAAGATCAAAATATCATTTATTCAATTTTGAATTTTTTCATCAAATTCTTGTTTCTAATCCTAGAGAAAATCTTCAGAATCTCATCAATGATAACCACTGGGAATGAAAACCCAACCACCAAATACCAATCATTCAGTGTCAACGGCACAGTTCCAAACACATTTGCGAAAAATGGGAAATACAAAATAACTGAATGAAGTATCATAGAACAAGTCACAGCCACTAAAAGCCAAGGGTTTCCGAAAAGACCAATCTGAAGTAAAGAAGAATCTTCGCTTAAAGCATTAATAGAATTGAACATTTCAATGGTCACAAGCACTGAAAGTGATAAGGTTGAGGCTTTTTGCTTGCCCAATGTGAAATAAAGGCATGGGTTTTTGAAATTGAATGTTGAAAAGTTATTGACGAGAAAGCCTTCCCAATTCTGGCATTGGGTCCAATGAGTTAATTGATAGAACGAGACCAAAGTATGACCATCACCAGACCAACCGTAATACATGTACCAATAGATGAAGATTCCAACAGTGGCGAGCCCTACATATATTCCAATGATCAAATATCTCATAAACACCCATGATGTAATGATAGGTTCATCTCTAAATTAAAAAAAAAATACGATATTGAAAAAAAACAAAAAAATGGTAAATAACGTTTCTCTTGGAGGTTTAGTCATAACATCAGGATCTGGGGGGTTGAAGCTTAAAGCAGTGGCTGGAAGTCCATCAGTTACTAGATTGACCCATAATAATTGGATAGAATTAAAACCATCAGGAACACCAAGCAAAGATGTCATGAAAATGCTCACAACTTCTCCAATATTAGAAGAAATCATATATCTTATAAATGCCTAAAAATAACAATAATTAACAAAAAATAACAAATAAACCACAATTTTTGAATCAAAACTTTTATAAAATATTAATTTATTGTGTATTTACCTTCATATTTGAATAAATAGCTCTACCTTCTTCTACTGCACGGACAATCGTAGCAAAATTATCATCAGCCAATATCATATCAGAAGCTTCTTTAGCGACTTCTGTTCCATTGATTCCCATAGCAATACCAATATGTGCTTGTTTCAGTGCTGGAGCATCATTAACACCATCTCCAGTCATAGCAACGATTTGTTTCTAAATTAAATTTTAATTAGAAAAAAAACCTAATTAATCACATTTTAATTAAAAAAACTCACATTTTTAGATAATAATTGGACTAATTGTCTTTTGTGTTTAGGCTCGGTTCTCGAAAAGATCATGCCACCTGGGTTATTCAAGAATTCTTGTATAACAGCGTTTTGTTGTTCGAGCGAAAGCTTCTCAAAGAACTCACCTCCTACAAAGCTTCTGTTCTCAACAGTCTTTTCATTGACGATTCCGATGGATTTTCCAACAGATTCAGCAGTTTCTTTTATATCTCCTGTGATCATCTATTCACAAAAAATATATAATTAAACGTATTATTTATTGAAAAAATCATAATTTTAATTAGAAAAAATTCACTTACAATAACACGAATTCCTGCTTTCACGCATTTTCCAATAGAAATCTTGACTTCTGGTCTCGGTGGGTCCTGCATTCCTACAAACCCTATCAATACAGGTTCAGTCTCTAACCCATTATAATTTTCCAGTTGAGTCAACAGACTATGTTTAGGATGTTGTGGACCATCATAATCCGCCAATTCTCCACATTCGAACTTAACGCAAATAGCCAGAGTTCTTAACCCTTCTTGTGCTAATTTGATAATTTCCTTCTCAATATTTTTCTTATCATTATCGTTCAATTCCTTCACATCTCCGTTTTTCGACACATAACTATGAGCTTTTTTCATCAAATACTCTGGAGCTCCCTTGATAAACATCACGTTTTTATTGTTATTATTGCATAAAACAGACATGGATTTTCGGTCTCTTGTGAACTCTAAAGTGGCGATTTTCTTGAAGGATTTCGCAACAAAATTGTTATAATTTTCCAAATCTTGAGGATTCTTCTCAAAAGCAGGGTCTTTATCATAATTCCCGATCTTTTCCACCAAAACCTTCAAAGCAGCTTCTGTTGGTAATCCGATTCTGGTCACCTTTTCTTTCTTGTTATTATCTAAGAGTAATTTGCTATCATTACAAAGACTCATACTAGCACTGAACAACTGGACATTCTTCGGTAATCCTCCTTTTTCTCCTATAAAGCTTTCGAAACCATTAATCGCTCCCACCGGATTAAAAGAATGACCTTCTACTAGGAATTGAGCTATAGCAAGACTTTTCCCTTGTTCTTCTAATAAAACCAATCGTTTTACACACATTTCATTTGTGGTCAAAGTGCCAGTTTTATCGCTACAAATCACTGTGGTACAGCCTAAAGTTTGAACACTTGGTAGTTTTCGAACTATCGCGTTTTCTTTGGCCATTCTTCGAGTGCCTAAGGCAAGACAGGTGGTAATAACTGCGGGTAAGCCTTCAGGGATTGCTGCTACTGCTAAGGCGACGGCGACTTTGAAATAGTATAGGGCACCATTTATTGGATTGCCGTGGGCTGGGTCGAAGAAATTGTTGAAGTTTATCGCCCAGATCACAATACAGATCACTCCAATGATTTTTGCGAGTTTATCTCCGAATTCAGCAAGCTTCTTCTTTAAAGGGCTGTCTTCTTCCTCTTCACCAGCTTTCTGTACTTCTTCTTGAATTTTACCGATTTCGGTCTTCATTCCTAATTTAAATTATTTATTATTTTTTTTGAAAAAAGAAATCGTATTTTAATTTTTTTGTGAAAATTTTTTCATTCGTTGAAGAAAATTTCAATTTATTATTTTCTAAAAAATTTATTGTATTTTTACCTATAGCAGTAACAACTCCAATGGCTGATCCATTTGAAACCAAGGTCCCGCTGAACAGCATGTTAACTTTGCTCTGTATCTCATTGATCTCCTTCTGAACAAGGGCATTTTCATCCTTATTGATCGGGTTCACCTCTCCTGTTAAAATCGATTGGTCCACCTTCAATAGTGAGGTTTCTAGTTTTAAAACCCTGATATCAGCAGGGACTCGATCCCCTTGATGAACCTATATTTATAATTTAAAAATCAATATCTTGAGATAAATTTCTTCGTTACTCGACAAATATCACCTGGAACTAGGTTTTTAGCCTCAATTTCTTCCCATTTTGAGTCTCTCAAAACCAAGGCCTGAAGACTCTGAAGGTCTTTCAAAGCTTCAAGGGCTCGTTGAGCGTCATAATCTTGCCAGATACCGACTATAGCATTCAGGATCAGGATTGCGAAGATCACACATGGCTCAACCCAAGGAGGAATGCCATCTTCGTCTTCAGGAGCTATTTTTATTTACAAATGAAATGAATTAAAGAAATGAAAATGTTTGAAAAGGAAAGAAATAAATGAAAATGTTAAAAAGGAAGCAAATAAAATGAAAAAAAAAATGAAAATAAATGAAAATAACATATATTATATTGTTAATGTAATTTATAGTTCATATATAGTGAAGAATTTTATTTTATATTGTACTGAAGACGGAAATCACAAAGCTCACGACTGCTGAAAGAAGAAGAAGTCGGACCAAAATATCTTCAAATTGTTCTTTGATCTTCTGGAAAAGCGATTCAGGCTCTTCTTTATCTAATTCATTGAAGCCGTGGGTCTTCTGCAAGGATTGTATCTCGGAAGAAGATAATCCTTTGGTAAGACTTGTGGAGAAATGGTTAAGGGTTTCTGAAACCGTGAGACAAAAAACTGGTTTGCTCATTTTTTTGAAAGAAATGTTGAAGATTTTTATGTTTTTTTTTTAAAAATAATTTTAATTTAGATAAGATTTTTAATTTATTTGTGAGTTAACAAAAACCTAGCTATTTGAATTTTTTTTAAAAATATTCAAAAAAATTCAAAAAAATTCAAAAAAAAATTCACAAAAACTCCAAAATTCAAAAATCTAAAAAAATTCAAAAATTATTTCGAATTCTGCATTTTATCATCACATTCTTTACAAAACCATTTTCCTTTAGGTTTTATTGCTATACCGACACATTCAAAATGAAACCATTCTTTTTCGCACTAAAAAACTCTTTAAAAAAATTTAATCCCAAAAAAATTTACAAAAGGATTATCACAAGCAAGCATTTCTCCAAATGAAAACTATTGAATTTTTCTTTTTAACAAACAAAATAAAAATTCAATGAGTACTCTGTTGCATGTGCAGTATTTCGGTTCATTGGTATTCACAGGAATTTCCCATTCTATTGGTTTCATAAGATTTTCCACTTGATTTAGAGTGTGGTTCAACAGAAATTTCTGTTGATCTTCTTGCGAACTTTTCGAAGAAAAATCATAATTTTTATTAAGCAATCATATTTTTTAATAAGAAATCAAAAAAATCCAAAAACTCAAAAAAAAATAAAAAAATGAACTAATTCTTGACTTTTTTTTTTTTTTTGCTAATCTGACTTCTTTTTTTTTCTCTAAAAATTTTCATGAAATTTTATTCTAAAATAAAACAACTTTTTCTGATGTTTATCGTGTCGTTTTCTAATAATCCTTTTTCCGCAAGAATTTGTTGTAAATTCTTATTCAATTCCTCTTCCATCCCCTTTAATTTTCGTCCATCGTTTCGATATTTTTCTCAATCTTTTTGATTAAAAATCTCATTTTTTTAAAAAAAACGCTAAAATCAGTACAGCCTCATAAACTTTATTTGCAGTTTCGATTTTTTCTTTTGAAATTTTGGAAATTTTTTTTCTTATTGATCGAACTGTTGAGAAGATTTTTTTGTTCTCCAGTTTTTTCAACATAAAATATTGTTTATTTTTCCCTCTTTTTAAATATTTTCTTTCCATTTGTTCAGCATTCATGCCCAAATCTTTATTTTTTATTTATTATTTCGCTTTTTTATGAAAAATAACACCATTTATTTGTTGATCTAAACTTCTTATCTGCATGAGGTTTTTATTCGTAATTGCTGGTAAGGTGGCTAAGGAAATTAGCACATTTTCTAATAAAGACATTTTTTAATTTTTATGATTTTTCTTATCAAATTTCAAATAAAAAGGAAAGTTTTCGATTTTTTTGATTTTCTTAAGAATTTTTTTTAATTTATCAAATTTTTAATTTATTATTTTTCTTCTTTGCTTTTAAAATTTTTGTTGCTAATTTTCCTGTTTATTTTTCTGATTTTAAATTTTATCTCTTTCATTTTTTTCCCCATTTGTCCTCTCGTCGTTTTATTATATTTACTTTTCTCCTTTTTTAAAGCTTTTATTTCTCTTCTGTCCTGGTTTTTCTCTTTCACCCATCCTCTAACCTTCACATTATTATTTTTTTCTTGACTTCCAAGCCATTTATTCTTAAAATCTATATAACTTTTTGGGATTACACTTGTAGCATTTGATTTAATCATCTCATCATTTCTCTCATTTTTATCAAATCCTTCAGTTTTTTTAGAATTTTTGAAAGTTTCCTTATTTTTAAGCCTTTTTTAATTTTTGTTTAAAGCTTTAACAGAAATTCAATTCAATCTTTACGAAAAAGCTGATGCTTTTATTTGTAGAGGTTCTCCAGTCTCATTTGAGCTTTTGAGCTCTGTAATAACCTGATTATCTTTATTATGGTATAAATTTGTCACAAACCCAGCTCTTCCAGCTCTACCAGCTCTTCCAACTCTTTATTTAACAAGTAAATAAGAAATCAAATAAAAAACCTATGCAAATAATCTGAAGTAGTTTTTGGAAAATCGAAATTGATTACATGGTTGAGAAACGGGAAATCCAGCCCTCTTGATCCTAGATCTGTTGAGATCATAATATCGATTTCTCTATGAAGAAATCTTTGGAAATTCTGAATCCGAACGTTCTTTGGAATATCGCCATGTAAACTAATACAATCAAAACCTTTTATAATTAATAAATTACTCTGAATATTTTATTATCCTTTCAAAAAAAATAATGAATATATTAAATATTAACCTTTAAAAACAAAAATAACCCACATTTCGATTAGAACCCATATTTAAGAAAAAAAATCAATAATATTTTACCTTCTTGTTTTAATTTATATTCCAATGATTGGCAACTGGGTATCGTATTACAGAAAATCAACGTTGCTCCTTTGGTTTTCTTGATTTTATTCTGATACTCCTTCATGATCTTTATCAGCGGAGTCTGTTTATCAAGATCCTTGATATGAATGAATTCATGGTGAAGATTGCTGAGATTCATATGGGTTTTTTTCTCCACGATTTTCTTTAAACTAATGGAGTTTTTCCCGAAATTTTCATCAAATAATCTCGAAAGCGGGGTCGTAAAAGTGGCACTTACAAACACCGTTCTTATCTTGTTTTTCAAGCTAATTCTCACATAATCTTCGATATTTTCTTTGAACCCGCTATCAATCAAAGTATCAGCTTCATCGATCACAAAAAACATCGCTTTGCTCACGAAAACATTGCCTTTTTTACGATGGTTTTCCAATCGATCAATCGTTGTGATCAATATATCAACCCCTTCATCTAGCATTTTTTTCTCTTGTGAAAAGCTATGTGCAAGGCCAATTCCTCCAGCTTTCAGTTTAATGAAATGTATAAAGGATTTACATACTGATAATATCTGTTCGACCAATTCTTTGGAAGGCACTATTATAAACAAAAAAGGACGATTTGGAATAGTATTTTTTGTATTATTTTTCTCTTGTTGCTTAATTAAATGCAAAATCGGAAGCAAATAAGCTAAAGTTTTGCCTGTGCCAGTTTGAGCCGCCAGGTAATAATGTTCATGAGAAAGATTTAACATTGAAGGTATTGATAGTTGCTGAATAGGGGAAGGGGTGTGGATCTCTAGTGATTGCAATGCATTAATTAAATCGGGGTTTAGGCCATATTTATTAAAATTTGGCAAAGAAACTGTTGTGAAGAAATTTGTGGGGGTTGAGTGGAAAAGGGGGGGAGTGAATGAGAGATTTTCTGGGAGATAATAAAAAGGCTTGCGTTTGGTTAATGAGGAAAAGAGTTTGGATATGAGGGTTAACATTTTTTTGAGATGGGAAAAATTATTAAAGTTTGAATGATGATATTTTTTTATTTTCTTTGTGTTTGACGAAAGTGAAAATTTGAAAAATATTTGAAAAATTTATTTTTGAAATTTTCATTTTAATTCAAACAGAAATATTTCTGATTTTTAGTTCAATTTTTCCAAAAATCAAATCATAAACTGACTGATTGGATTGATTGATTTTGAAACAATAAATAGATAGAATAATAAAATTAATCTTGAAAACTTAATTTAAATTCGATTCTTTTTTCTCATGTATCAAAACGTCAAAGCCTTTCAAATTTAGATTCTCATAATTATCTAAAATTTTTGGTATTTCATTCATATTCTCATTGATTTTCAAAACCAAATCCAGACTCTTTTAATTGATTTATCAGAAATTTATGAAAATAAATTAAATAAATACCTGATGAATTAGCTCAGGAATTACTTCTTTATGAGCTTTTAAATCTATTTAACATTATTTTAATTAAAATCAGCACAAAATATTATATTTTACCAGTAAAAAGAGCAGGATTTGTGTTCATTTCTAATAAATAAGGTTTGAAATTCTCATCTAAAATGAAATCACACCCTATTAGTTCATAGAATCCAATTTTTCTCGTGAGTTTTTCTGCAGCTCCCTTGATAACATATGTTATAATCTCTTTGATTTTATCATAGATCTCCTTGATTTCTGATTCTTTTTTGTTTTTTTTATTGATCAAATACTCTTCAAAACGCTTCATAGTCCAAATACTCTCTTCTTTTGTCTTTGAGTAAAGAGGGTGCATTTTTTGCACGCTATTGTTCGTTAAATGAATGAAATTCCCGGAATTTTCTTCATATTTTTCTTTATATATATTAGTTATATTATGATTATTAATTTATTGAATAAACCTAAATCATAATCTTCTATTGTCAATCTTAAATACCCATGATGAAATAGCACAAATAAAGGTTTTGTTGCAGCAATTAAAGCATAACATCTTTTAAAATATATTAAAAAACAAATAAATATCTTATAATAAAATAAATTTATTGAATAAAAATAAATTAACATTTTTAAAAAACCTGATATCAAATTTTTTTTTATCCAATAACAAAGGATTTTCCAAGTATTTTTGCATAATGGAATTTGGATTAAAAGCGAATTCTTCTATAGATTCTTCATTTGAAGCGTTTTCATTCTCAAGGGGAATTTCAGAATTCATTATATTTTTTTTATCGCTTTCACACAGAAATTTATTCATAGAATATTCACTTAAATAAAATTTCTTGGATTTCACGAATTGTTCTTTAAAGAATTTTATGTTCTTTATCAATTTTATTCCTTTGCCTTGATTGCTGCCATAAGGCTTATAAATCCAATAATTTTCATTTGGGTAATTGATAAATTGAATTTCATCTGATAAAACGTCCAAACGAAATGTTGGGGGTAAAAAACTGTTAGAAAGTAGTGGCTGATTGAGAGTTGCTTCATAATCTCTAATTGTTTTCAAAAGGCCAGTTTTTGTAGTTAAGATACTGATATTAGGAATATGACAAACGATTTGCTGTGATTCTTTGAAATGGAAGAAGTCGATTTCGTTTAGGGTTTGAACCCATTTGAAATAGAAATTTTGGGAATAGCCTTCTTTTTGATTCATAATGAGGAATTTACTATAGATCAAATAAATTTAATGGAAAAGTTTTGAAATGAAAATTGGAACTCATTTGCAAAATACGATCGAAGCAATTTGTCATTATTCCCTTTGCCGATAAAAATTTGCTTTGGTTGAAAGGGCTTACTCTTTTCAAGTTCTAGGACTTGGGATTCAGCGTGAGCTGAGTTTTCATCCTCTTCATCTTTAATTTAAATATTTTAATTTTTTTTTTCTTTTTAAAGTTTTTTGAATAGAAATAAAAAAAATAAATGAACCTTCATCAGCAAAAACAGAAAATTTATCAGGAGCCCAAACATCTCTATCATCTCTCCAGGGATGCTTATCACAATAACTTCTATTAATTTCCCAATTCCAAAAAATTTTCTTCTTATATAAAAGTTGTATTTACAAACAAATGCCTGAAAGCCATGTTTCAATGGATTTATAATGGAAATTTATATTATTATAATTGGTTGATTCAAATTTATAAGACGGAAATATCGAAACAACTCCTGAATTCCATCTGGCTCCAATAGAAGTTTCATCGCCCATATAAATCTCTACATGAACCATATTATGAGCATGAACTCTTTTCTAATAGAATCAAAAAATATTATTATTATTAAACTCAAAATTACGTTTTTATTGTAATAAGTTGCACTGTAAAAAATTAAATCCCCAGGTTTCATTTGATCGAATTCAACATTTATTGGCAATGTGTCAAATTGATACCCCTAATAAAATCTCTGAATAAAGAAGTATTTTACAAAGGGATTCTACTTGATTCCAACGGGCTAATGTAAACCCGAATTCTTCTCGAAGATCATAAACCACTTGTCGAACCAAACCACAACAGTCTAAAAAAAGAGGTGAATCATATAATTTATCGCCTGGTTTGTGATATCTATTAGATTTTTTACAAAAAAATTAAGTTTAATGAAAATTAATGAAAAATTTTTTCATTTAAAAAATGATGAACTTTTGAGCATAAGGCACTCCTATATAATTTTTGGCAGTTTCAATGAATTTTGCCCGTAAAAATCTCTTAAATTCAGGCGTTGTGCGATCGTATTTATGAGTTGTTTTTAAGTATTGTTGGAACTTGAACTTTTCATGTCTCTCTTTGCGGAATTTGGTGAAATTTTGTTGCAGATTTGTGGAGGTATTTCCTTGTTGGAAATAATCTAACATGTTCTCTTTGTTTTCCGAGGTTTCCATTTTTTATTTTTTTTTAATTTAAATTTAAAAATTTAAAAGGTTTTGTAATAACTCTTAAATAAGAAAGAAAAAAGAAATATTTTAATATAGGTAATGAAATTATTTATAAAGCAAATTAAAAAAAAAAAATGTCTTAAAAATTTGTTATTTTTTTTATCAAAACAAAAAAAATTTTATTTTATAAATTTCTTAAAATTGGAAAAAATTTCTAAAAAAAATAAATGATAATAAGGTCTTTGACATCAACTCTGATCCGTAGCTTTAATAAACTTCATCTTCAATTGAGATTATTTTCAAGTCTACAACCCCAAGAATCTTTTTTCTCTCAAAAAATGATCATTCCATCAGAAATTTTACCAAAAGAAGTATTAGAAATCAAAGAAACTGATCAGAAAATCACATTGTTTAATGATCCTAATGAGGGAGAAATTTATGAAATGGCCTATAAAAAGACAGAGAGAGCCAAAAGGAAAAGAAGAAAGAGAAAGAACGGCAGCAAAATAACATTAAGGTGGAGATAAATAAATAGACATGAAATTGTTTTAGAATAAATAAAAGAAAATAGTTAAAAAATAGAGAAACCCTTTTCTATTTTAAAAAAATGAAAGATTTTTTAAAACTTTTCAAATTTTCATTCATAATTTTTCAGAAAAAAAATAGATTATGCCAAGAAATCTTCAAATCCTTTATAAATTTACCTATTTAACTAATTAAAATTGAAAGTGCCTTGAAAATGAATTTTTTTATTTAAAGTTGAAAAAGTCTGAAATAGAGAAATTTCCTCATTTAAACAAAAAAAAAATTGTCTTTAATATTTTTTTCTTTCTAAAATTAAAAGGCGATGAAAAAAACCCTTTGATTTTTCGGCTCCAAATTTAAAAAAATTCCCCCTTTAAAAATTTCGCAAACTTAAAATTTCCCCAATAAAAATGAAAAAAAAACTGCTATCTTTCCACAGCGAATGCACCTTGCAAAGAAACGGCCTCGACATTCCGTTCCCCAAATCCTCAAAAGCCAAGCTAAAGGCTTTTCACCTCTACGCCTATTACGAGAATGACTCTCTTTCACTGATACAAAGCCCATCCATACAAATATGCGATATAAACTCTGAAGACTCTATTTTATATAAATTCAGCATATTTTTGATAAAAAATGTGTTAAGACCCTTTATACAAGAAGGCAAAATAACAATAGAATTATTGGATGAAAACAATATAACTCACCAACAGACAAGAATGGTTAATGCGAGTGATATGAGTTTAACCAGTTCTATCAAGGTAGAGAACTCAATTTTCTTGTTTATCAGTCAATCTAGTAAAGAAATGCTCTCACATTTTTGCCATTTATTATCAGATTTACATAGTAAATGGAAAATATTGAAAAATGATAAAAATGATAAAAATATTCAAAATAGTCAAAATAGTCAAAATATTAATAAAACTGAGAAAATTGTTGAGAAAAAAACCGGGGGTTTACCAAGAAGAGAAGAAATCAAATCAAATGAATTTGAAGGCAGAAAGAAGATAAATAGAGGACTTTTAAAGGAAAAAGCTCAGAACAATATAAATAAACAAGAAGAAATAGTGAAAAAAAGGCCATTTTTAGCTCTAAACCAAGAGAAAACTGAATTAAATATCAAAGCTGGATTAAAAAAAGAGCGAAATTTCATTAAAACTGCTGGTTTTTTCGATCATATTCCCGAGATAATCATAGAGAAAATCATCGAATTTCTTCCTAAAAACAGTAAAAGAGACTTGATTCTTATCAATAAAGAGTTTTATAATATAATTTGGAGAAATCTGAAGCATTTAAACCTGAATTCAAAAGCTGAAATCCCTCCGAATATGCTGAAGAAATTCTTATCACTAATTCAAACAACTGAAAAAATCAGTTTTGGACGATTAAAAAACATAAATCCTAGTTTTTTACTCGATCTTTTGAGTTTTAAACTTTCAAATAAAATAAAAGAAATTGATTTGTCTCATTATTCGAAAACTAACGATAGAATCCTGATAAAATTACTGATGAATTGCAAGAGCATTGAAGTTGTAAAACTGCCTTATTTATCGAATTTATCAAAAGATTCTTTGCTTACAATCAACACTTATTGCAAGAATTTAAAGCATTTTGAATTGAAATATGATGGGTTGAGTGCTGTACAAACAAATAACAATATAACAGATCTTTCTTTAGTGAATCTTCTTGAGAAAAACAAGGGGTTATTAGGGTTTAATTTCGCTTATGTTTCCAACGTTTTTTATGAGAATTTCTTCAAAGAAGAGGGGCTTTTCGACGTTTATAATAGGTTGAAAATAGTGAAAATCACGAATTTTGTAGTAAACGGAGGGAAAAATTTAGAAAATTTCAAGAAATTAATGAATTGTTCACAGTTAGAATACTTAAAACTCATCAATATTCTATATAAAAACCAATATAATAGCTATGAACCTTTGAAATTAGACCCGAAAATCTTCGAATTCATCACAAAAGGATGTAAAAAACTCAATAAAATCAAGTTTGGAGGCTGGTTTGACAATGAAATGATGCTGATTTTAACAGAAAATCTTAAAGAATTAAGAGAAATTTCACTCAAAAACAATCAGGAAATCGATGATATTTCAATGGAAATTTTCTTGCAATGTTCACAAATTCTACAGAAAATCGATATTTCGGAATGCTTTAGAATCAATGGACATTGCTTAGAGGGGTTGAATTCAATGGGGTTGAAAGAACTGGTCGTTTGTTTTGGGGATTTCAATATTAAATGCACAGAAATGATTTTAAAGAATAAAGGACTCATACAAACCAGATTGATAAATAAAATACCGAAAAAAAAATAAGAATTCAAAGAATTTCAAAATTTTTATGCAAATTGTTTTTTTAAAGTAAAATTTTTTTTCTTCATTTTATTTCAAAGCTAAATTTAGAGTATTTTTTATAAATATTTATTTTTTTTATGCTAAAATTTTTGCTTATTTTTTAAAAAAAATTCTATTTTTTGCTTTTTTTTTTCTTTTTTTTCAAAAAATTTTTTCACATTTTTCCAAAAAAACCCTCCATATTTAAAAATAGTATAATAAATAATAAAAATGAACTCCAAAGAAACAAACCCTGGCTCTGATAAGAAATATTATGATATGCTCATAGATCTCTCCTATCTTGAAAGCTACAATCTTGAAGTTTGTTCTGAAATTGGAAGAGGCGGTTTTGGTGTTGTTTACAAATGTCGAAATAAGCTAAAAACGAGAAAATATGCTTTAAAAGTTTTATTTTCAACAGCTTTTCCCGAAATAATTTCATCAGAACTGGCTTTTCTTCGGATTTTGAATGAAAATCCTTCAATACCTAAGCTAATTCAAGCCTTTCAACATGATTGCAAAGTTCATATTCTCATGGAATACAAGAAAAATAATCGTTTTATTGTAGATTTTTAATATAATTTAATTATTTTATAATAAAAATTATTGAAATAGACTTTTTTTGATACTTTGCCCATAATTGAAATTAAATTTTACCTTTATTCTTTGGTTCAAAGTCTTATTGCCTTGCATAATTATGGTATAATTCATCGTGATATCAAACCAGGAAACTTCCTTTATTCAATTAAGCTAAGATCAGGGGTTCTAATTGATTTTGGTCTTTCTGAAATTGTTAAAAAAATCTATTTTTCTTCAAATCAATAAAAATTTTTTTTAGGAGTCAAATTTCAAAAAGAAAATTGTTTCTTTTCAAAAAAACGAGTTAAATCCCGATGACATTTCTTATAAATTGCTTCAAAATAAGTTGAAGGATTATGAATTTATATTAGAGAATGAGAAATTAGTCGGGAGAAATAAGATAGGAACTGAATCTTATATGGCTTTAGAGGCTTTGCTCTTTAAAGAAAACCAGGGTTTTGAAGTGGATATGTGGAGTGTTGGAGTGATTCTTTTCCAAATTCTAACAGGGAAATACAGTATGTTTAATAATCTAGTTTTTGTGAAGAAAATCTCCTATAAGCCAAGAAAATATAATCACCTTATCAGTTTTATATTAGAGCTTTCATTAATATTTGGCACTGAAAAACTATCAAATATCTTAGATAAATATGGTTATGAAGTAGAATTTCCTGATGATTTCCCGAAAGAAAAACCTTGTTGGAAAGAGTTTATTAAAAGAACTGATGGCGGTGGAGATGTACTTAATCTTTTGGAAAAATTATTAGAATTGGATCCTGAAAAAAGAATCACAGGTTCAGACGCACTGAATCATGGGTTTTTTGATGAAATAAATAAAAAATAATATAAAAAGCTTTAATATTTTTGATTTACTCAAATCAAGAATAACTGTATATATAAACACGGAATAAATTAAAAAAACATAAATTCTTACTTGTAAACCAAAATATTCCTGTTTTTTGAGAAAAATTCAAAAAAAACACAAAAAATTCACAAATCAAAATAAAATTTTAATAATAATCTAATTCATAAAATAAATAAAAATTCTTTTAACTTTTATTTATAATTCATTATTCTGCTCATCCCCTTCACTTTTCTTTTTTTCCAATTCTTCTTTGCACAACGGGCATTGCAACACGCTTCTTTTCTCCACTTTATTCCATTGTTCCATGCAAGAATAATGGAAGATATGGTGGCAATGGCATCTGGCCAATTCTACTTCAAAAACGAATTTTTCTAAGCAAAATGGGCATTCTTCTTGGCTGAAATTATTGATTTCCCCATCAAATTTCTCTTTACTGATGATTTTATCCTTTAAAAGTCTTTTTAATCGATTTTTCGGGTTTTCAAAGTTATATAATTCGAATTCCAATCTTCTTAATAAAGGCATATTGCCTTCTCTTCTGATCGAGAAGCTGATTGACCTCAATAAAAAGATGCAAAAAATCATGAAAACTATTGATAAAAGACTAATGAAGAACCATTCACCGAAAAAAGAAGTGAAATCCATGAGATATTCATGTTGTTTCTGGAACTTTATTTCGAATTTCTGTGTGTTTATGATTCTTTCTTCTGGAAAAAACAAGGTTATTTTGAACCTTTTGAAATAAACGCGATAATTGAGTGTAAAATTTAAAAAATTCAGAAAAAGAGGCCATGTGAAACAAATGGGATTTTCTTTTGTGAATAGACAAAATGACATTCTTGGGGTTAACGCGTCGTTTTTATCCAATAAAAACCCAGGTTCTGCTGATAAAAGAACATTATAATAAACATATTCAGACATAACCCCTTGAAACGTGAAGATTTCCCATGAACAAAATGAGTTTTTCTTGATTAAAGTGTTGGAATTATTCATTAAATTCAATTTGATATTTCCTTCTGATTCTAAATGAATCTGCAGTTTCCCACATAAATCCATGCGTTCACAACGTTCGAACTTCCAGAGATTGTCAGATGATTTGATTTCAATTAGAAAGACGCACTCTTCCGATAATTCTAGGTTTTGACACTGGTTTTTGCACCATAAACAATCGTAAGCCATTGAGCAATTAAAGCAATCATCAAATTTTTGGCAATAATCTTCATAAATCAGTGCTTCAACTCTTTTGAGACATTGGTCACCTTCAAGCTTCAGGCTATTGTCTTTGCAGTCGAATTCACAGAAATTAGAGGGGGAAAGATCATAGATCAGATGGGAAAAATTCTGGGAAGGAGACATAAAAGCTTGCATTTGGGTGGGGCAAGGAATGGTTGTGGGGCAATAGATCAATGATAAGTAATTGTAGAAGAAAGAGAGGGAATTTTCGTTTGGTTCTTTTGTATTTGAATTTGAGGCATTCTTTGTCGTTATGTCATTTTTATTTAATTCATAGGGGCTTAAGGCATTTATTTTTGAGTCCTTTTTATTTGTTTCATTTTCAATTGTATTTGAATCAGTTTGACAATTTTTTTCACAATTATTCCCTTGCAAACTTGTGCTATAGCTCAAATCAGAGCATTTATAACATCCCTCATTATTAAATTCGTTCGAAAAGCAATAAGGAATCAAAGCAAAAGTTTTATTTGTGTCTAGAAAAAGTGATTTCACCAATAAATATCGAAATATTTTGGGTTCTGAATGATGTTGGATTTGAAAATATTCAAGAACTTCAATATTTTCATATATCATATTTATTTCTTCTATTTTTTTATAGCAAAAAGGCTGAATAAAAAGGCTATCAGGTACAAATAAACTATAAATAAATAGTTTATTTGTGTTTTGATCAATAAATGCTAAATTGTATTCAAAGGTTGAAAAAAACGATAGAGGATTCTTATTTATCGTAATATGTGAAATATTTTCCGAATTTTCTCGCATGATATTACAAATATTCACTAATTCCTCTTTATCATCAAAATATTTAAAAATCTTCAGTTTATTATCAATCACCTTAAAAACAAAGAGATTTTCGTAGAAAACTGCTTCGATTATCGATTCTTCAAAAGGCTTTTCAAAAATAAAGTTTTTTTTCCATTTGAAATTCATGTTGTCAAAGCCAGTTTCATAGAATTCCAAGGCTTCATTTGTGACTAAAAACAGATTCAAATATCCTAATCTCACATTTTTTCTGATAAACACATTGTTCATCCCAATTAAAAAGATGATTTGTTTCTCATAAATCATGAGATTTTTATCCCTTTTCACTAGTGGGTAGAAATCAATGATATTGAACACTAAAACATAAGGATTCATATATATTTCATTTATCAATATAGAGAAAGTAATGAAATCCCCGTTTTTTACTGCCATAAATTTGTGAAAACTGACTATTTTTTTCGAGAAGAACTCTGATAAATCTATGTAAAACTTCTCGAATTTGTTTGAATCGTCATTTATTATCACTGCAATTCGGTTATCTATATTATTTAATAAATAAGTGTAATTGCCAAGAACATAAATAGCAGAAATATTTCCATCGAAAAGCAATATATGATTGGTATTGTTATTTTGTTTGAAATACGAATTTGCAACGAAACCTATAGCGTTTTCGCAGAGCCAAATCATGTAAAATTTGTTTTTTGTAAGTGTACATTTGTCAGGGTCATTTGAATTTAAACTTGTGGAATTCAGTTTTGACATAAATTCGTAGAAGAGAGAGGTTGAACATTTTATCAAAGAAAAAAGAAGAAGGAGATGTAAGAATGAGAGCGGTTTGAATAAAAACATTAGAATGAATACTCACAGTTTTTTATTGATTATTTTTTTGTTTTGAATGTTTTTTTTTTAATTTTTTTAAAAATGTAAGATCTTGTTTTAATGCAAAGGAAGGTATTCTTACTTTTCTGATGAATTTTTTTTTGTTAGGTCATTTTCTAGAATTTCACTGGAATAAAAATTGAATATTTTATAGTCTAATTTTTTTCGTAAAAGAAAATTTCTGAAAATTTTATTTAAAAAAAAAAAAAAATTAATCTTTTCAAAAATTAAAGGGAAAAAAATTCAATTTTGAAATGATTTACTAATTTTCTTAAAAAATTCACAAGATAACAATTATCAGAACTTTAAACAAATAAATATGGTCAATGATTTGAAACTTAAGATGTATTAAAAAATTTTGGTTATAAGTGTTTGGCTTTAGCTTCAAAGCTGTCATATTTTCTAATGGAAAAATGCACCGGTGAATCTTCATCTGGAATTTCAACTTCAATCCCCGTTAGTATTTTCTCCTTCATGTTGTGAAACATTGCCACTTTGTGTAATTCGTTTGCACTCATCAGGGACTTCCTGATCCCAACTGAAAAATTCAATGGAGAATCATCTAGTTCGTTCCTGCAAGAGAACTTTGAGAATTTTTTTGGACTTTCCACATCATCTGAATCATTTTTCATCAAGAATTTCGAGTTTTGATTCTTTTTGGGACTCTCTAAAGATATATTTGAGTAATATGTTTGAATTCTTGGTAAAAGGTCATAGTTATAAGGTTTGTTTATGTGTAGATCATTGGCTATAGCATCAACACTATCTTTATTGCTTTGTTTGCTATGAGAGAATTTCCTAAAAAAAATTATAATCTTTTTTATTTGTCATACGTACCCTAAGGAATAATCTTTTAAAACAAAATGCTGGGATTTTTCTTCTTCTTCTAAATATACCAAGCTCTTAATGAGAATTTTATCCTGATCTTCATGTCTTATTCTAGCGAAAAAACTATCATTTAAAGCTTCTTTTGCAGAAGGTCTATTAGAACTTGAAGGAGCAAGCAGGTTTTTTAAGAATACCAGACCTTTATTTTTTTTATAATTTAAAGTATATTATTATGAATTGCAAGTTTTTACTTGTCGAATTCAGTTTTTTTAAATCATCCTTTTCGTAATCAATTTTGCAATCTCTATTGGCCTTCAAGATTTCTTTGTAATTGACGCCAGCAAATGGTTTCCTTCCTGTCAATCTTATTTAATCAAAACACTCATAAATTTTCAAATAAAATACTTACAAAATAAACAAAATCACTCCTGCACTAAATAAATCACATTTTTCATCATAAAGCTCATCACAGCCACTTTTACAGGCCAAAATTTCAGGGGCTACAAACCCTGGAGTTCCACATCTCTTAAACAAAACTTCCTTTGGTGGTAATCCAACTTGACTTGCAAGTCCAAAATCTACAATAACAACATCAATATCTTTATCATTTCTTAACAATAGATTCTCCAGCTTTAAGTCGCGATGCATTATTTTATGTGAATGGATGTGTTCTAAAGCTTCCAATAAATTCTTCATTATTTTTGCGATATCATCTTGATTGTAATAGGCTCGTTCTTTCATTTTTTTCGCAAGTTCTCCACCATAAAAAGCCTCGAGAACCAGATAAATAGAATGTTCACTTTCGTGAACTTCATAGAGTTTGATTATTTGTTTATGGTCCATTTTCTTCATGATTGAAATTTCATTCAAAAGACTTAATCTTCCTTTATCCTGAGATAATAAAAATTCTTTACTGAAAGCTTTTACGGCAAATTCCTGATTGGTGTTATTTTTTTTTGCTAAAAAAACCTAAAATAAACTTTATAAAAATAAATTTCAAAAGAAAACAGAAAACTTTTGCAAAACTTCCTTTTCCGATCATTTTATTGACAATATATTCGTTGTGAAAACTATGCAAAATGCATTTAGAAGAAAGTTTTTTCTTCCAGTCATCATATGTATTTTGATCGTCGAAAAAAAGCTCTGAATAAATGTTGTTTTTTATAAACTGGAAACGGTAATGGTAAGGCAGCTCCTTTTTTGGAGATGATTCGAATGTGAAATTCAGTTGAACGTTATCGAAAACCAAAAATTTGCCATTTGAACCATCTTCCTAGATATTATTTATATACTATTTTATATATTATAAATATTTAGATTACAAACCTTTTTATAAGTGAAGTATTCTGAATATAGTGTATAGAATCGTTTTTTAAAGATGTTTGAGCTTTTTTTCTTTTTAAAGAAATAACCCTGAATTAATATCAAATTAGCAGAAAAATCGATTTTTAAGTTGGAAAGGTTTTTGGCACTCTCCCATAAAGTTTTTATTGGTATGGTATCATCAAAGAAAGAAGAAGGAATTTGGATAATTGCATTAGATGAGTTGTTTAGTATTTTTTGAGACATTTTTTTGGAAATGTTCTTATTTAATATATATAGTGTAAAAAAAAAAAACTAAAAAATTTGTAAAGACTTTTTTTATCTTATGCCAAAAATTAAAATTAGATGCTTTTCACTGATTTTTAATAGTCACAACATTTATGCATTTTTTTTTTCGAAATAAAAAAATATGAGCAAGTATTGTGAATA
>JFJP01037864.1_pt1 | contig 21814 bp, 17 predicted proteins | sample 431651 | NCBI WGS metagenome assembly JFJP01 (sample SAMN02602958, study PRJNA72255) | Microbial mat metagenome, whole genome shotgun sequencing project. | biome: fresh water; feature: sink hole; material: water; isolation source: purple microbial (photo- and chemosynthetic) mats found in...
AAATAATCCACCTGTCGCGCCAAATCTACTTCTATATGCTGAATGGCTCTGGCAATAGCTTCTTTGGTAGTAACAAAAATGCTAGCAGGGTATATTTTATAAAAATCAAGCGTGTTAATGATGTGGAAGTTAATGGGATCCACGGTTTGAATCTCCTCTATTTCGTCGCCCCAAAACATAACTCGCAGCACAAAATCCGCATACGCCAGAAAAATATCTACCGTATCGCCTTTCACTCTGAAGTTTCCACGATTCAGTTCAATCTCGTTGCGCGTATATAAACTATCCACCAATGTGCGTAAAAAGTCGTTTCGCACAATTTTTTGCCCACGATGTATTTCTATCACATTGCTGCCAAAATCATCTGGATTTCCCATGCCATAAATGCACGAAACCGACGACACAACCAGCACATCCCTTCTGCCAGATAGCAAAGCCGACGTGGTTGCCAGTCGCAATTTTTCAATTTCCTGATTGATAGATAAATCTTTTTCGATGTAAATATCTTTAACGGGCAAATAGGCTTCGGGCTGGTAATAATCGTAATAAGACACAAAATACTCAACTGCATTTTCGGGAAAAAATGATTTGAATTCGCTATATAGTTGTGCAGCAAGGGTTTTGTTGTGACTCAAAATTAAGGTTGGGCGCTGAACTTGTTGCACCACGTTGGCTATGGTAAAAGTTTTACCCGAGCCAGTAACACCAAGCAAGGTTTGGTAATTTCTGTCCGCACGCAATCCTTCCACCAATTCTTTGATAGCTTGTGGTTGGTCGCCAGTAGGCTGAAAAGGAGATGTGAGTTTAAATGACACTTTTTGTTATGTTATTTGCCTGTGGCGTTATTTAGCTTAGCATTTTTCAAGAAAGTTATTAGTGCAAGGCTAAATCCTTTATGAATATATACATTATTGACCCTGAAATCAAAAAACAATAGTAATACCGCATAGCTATTTTTCACTAATCCTCAACAGGCATAATCATCCAACACGCCAGATATATTAAAATACCCGGAAATCCCGCTGAAAAGATTGAAATCAAAACATATAGAATTCTCACTAGCGTAACATCCCAGCCAAGATACTCAGCAAATCCCGCACAGACACCTGCAACTAATTGATTTTTCGAACGTTTAAGTTTTTTGGACATATTATATATTTTTGTTTTTGGTTTATTATAAAACAAAGGAACAAAAAAAAAGTTGAATGAGAAAGATAAAAGAGCAAAAAGCCAAAATTAATTTTAAATAAATCGTTAGCTACTCATTATCAAATAAGCATGTTTTCATGCCAGAAGCCATCGGGTCAATGCGAATAGGTAATAAGCATTTGGAAATCAGCAAGTAAAAGTTGCGATTTTTTTTTAGAGTAAATATGTATTGTGTATCTCATTTTTTTTGTACCTTTGTGCCCCAATACCAAAAGATAAATATCAGAAAATTACTAGATTAAAAATTATATGAATATTGTCAGAAAAGACCTCGATCAGAACAATGTTGTACTAACATTACGCATTGAAAAAGCAGATTATGCCGATAAAGTAAACAAAACATTAAGCAATTATCGCAAAAAAGCGAACATACCTGGTTTTCGTTCGGGCATGGTGCCAGTAGGTATAATTAAAAAGCAATATGGAAAAGCAGTGCTATCTGAAGAGTTAAATAAGTTGGTTTCTGATAGCCTATTGAGCTACATTCGTGACAATAATATCAATACGCTTGGTGAGCCTTTGCCAAACATAACCGAACAAAAAACGTTGGACTTGAATTCTGAAGAAGAATTTGAATTTGTTTTTGATTTAGGTATAGCTCCCGAGTTTGAAGTAGAACTAAATAAAAATGATATAGTAAAATACTACGAGATTGCTATAAGCGACGAAATGATTGACAATCAGGTGAAATCGCACACAAGCCGCCTTGGTACATATATCCAAGAAGAGACTGTTGAAGAAAAAGACATGCTCAAAGGTGAGTTGCTAGAAATGACAAATGGTAAAGTGAACGAAAATGGAATAAAAGTTCAAGACGCTACACTTACTATTGCGTACATGAAAGACGATGCGCAAAAAGCATTTTTTGAAGGTGCAAAAAAAGGAGATTTTGTGACTTTCAACCCAGCGAAAGCTTTTGTAAACGAATCTGAAATTAGCTCTTTGTTGAAAATTTCAAAAGATGAAGCGAAACTGATTGAAGCCGATTTTCAACTTAAAATTGAAAGCATTACACGCTATCACGAAGCGGAAATTAACCAAGAATTGTTCGACAAAGTCTATGGTGAAGGCGTTGTAACTAGCGAGACAGAGTTCCGTGCCAAAATTAGCGAAAACATTCAAGAAGGTTTAATCGCCGATAGTGAATATAAATTTGGGATGGATGCGCAAAAGTTATTAATTGAAAAATATGCTCATCTTACTTTTCCCGAAACTTTTTTGAAAAGATGGGTATTGTCGTCGAATACAAATTTGACAACTGAAAAATTGGAAGAAGATTTTCCAAAAATGATTGCTGATTTAACTTGGCAATTGATAAAAAGCAAGTTAATTGTTACTTTCAAAACTAGAATTGAAACAGCTGATGTAGATGATTTTGCCAAGAAAATGGCCAAAGCCCAATTTGCTCAATACGGTATGGTTGGTATGGAAGATGACATTATTGCTAATTATGCCAACGAAATGTTGAAAAAAGATGATACTCGAAAGAATATAATCGAACGTGTAGCCGATGCCAAAGTTTTTGCATCCCTTAAGGATGCTGTTAAGCTTGATAAGGAAAAAATATCCATAGAGGAATTCAACAAAATGTTTGAAGGGAAATAATTGTTTGTAAATAAAACAATTTCCTAGAATATTTTGCCAGAAAGGCTTTTAACTCATAAAAAAATAAACAAAATAGTTCTATATTTGTTTGATTTTGGATAATGGTTAAAAGCCTTTTTCGATAATTAGTCTTGAAAAATAACTTAATAAAATGGCTGAAATTGAGATTAGATAATTGTTGTTTTAAACTGATTTCAAATCTTCAAATCTTCAAATTTTCAAATCTTTCAAACTCTTATATTTATGATAAACAATGATTTTCGCGATTTTGCAACCAAGCATCTTCGCATGAACGGATTGGCTCTCGACAAATATGTTGATATCACCAGCAATTACATTTCTCCTTCTATCCTCGAAGAACGTCAATTAAACGTTACTCAAATGGATGTTTTCTCCCGTCTAATGATGGATCGTATTATCTTTTTGGGCACTCAAGTTGACGATTATACCGCCAATGTAATTCAGGCTCAGCTACTTTATCTCGATTCTGCCGACCCAGGCAAGGATATTTCCATCTATTTGAATACTCCAGGAGGATCAGTTTATGCAGGGTTAGGAATTTATGATACCATGCAGTTTATTAGTTCCGATGTGGCAACTATTTGCACTGGCATGGCTGCTTCTATGGGCGCTGTGCTATTAGTGGCAGGTGCCAAAGGAAAACGTTCGGCGTTGAAACATTCACGCGTTATGATTCATCAACCGATGGGTGGCGCGCAGGGTCAAGCCTCGGATATTGAAATTACGGCCCGCGAAATTCAAAAACTTAAAAAGGAATTATATACAATCATAGCCGACCATTCTGGAAACGACTTCGAACGCATCGAAAAAGACTCAGATCGTGACTATTGGATGACATCGCAAGAAGCACTCGAATATGGAATGATTGATAAAATGCTTTTTAACGAACGGAAAAAATAGTTTCGTGTTTTGCGTTTCATGTTTAGATGCACCCAACCGTTTCTTCTACGGTTTGAAGCATAATTAAATGCTTCGTGATTTACAGCGGTCTAAACAAATCAATTATCTATCAATTATTTACAATAAAAAGGTTAATGATAAGTCTTTGTACTTTAGACTTTTGTCCTTTGACTCAACAAAAAAGAATGGCTAAAAATATCAAAAAATGTAGTTTTTGCGGACGTCCCGAATCGCAAGTAGGTTTTTTTATTGTGGGAATAGATAACGCCCAAATTTGCAACGAATGTGCTCTGCAAGCTTCAGAAATTGTAAAAGAAAATGCTACTGCTACTAAAAGCAACTTGCCCAATTTAAAAAAAGAACAATTGCCTAAGCCCATAGAAATTAAGCAATACCTTGATGAATATGTGATTGGACAAGACGAAGCCAAAAAGTTTCTTTCGGTTGCCGTTTATAATCACTATAAACGATTGATGCAAGAAAATACAAATGATGATGTGGAAATTGAGAAATCGAACATTATTATGGTGGGTTATACTGGAACTGGAAAAACGCTCTTGGCTCGCACTATTGCCAAAAAATTGCATGTTCCTTTTGCTATTGTTGATGCTACAGTATTAACCGAAGCTGGATATGTGGGCGAAGATATTGAAAGTATTCTTACACGACTGTTGCAGGTGGCCGATTATGATGTTAAAGCTGCTGAGCGTGGTATTGTTTTTATTGATGAGATAGACAAAATTGCTCGAAAAGGCGATAATCCAAGCATTACACGCGATGTTAGTGGGGAAGGGGTTCAACAAGGATTACTCAAATTGCTGGAAGGTGCCATAGTGAATGTGCCACCTCAAGGAGGACGGAAACATCCAGACCAAAAAATGATTGCGGTTAATACTCAAAATATATTATTTGTGTGTGGAGGCGCTTTTGATGGCATTGAGAAAAAAATAGCTTCACGCCTCAATACGAGAGTAGTAGGCTACAATGCGGGCAAAGAGAACGAACAAGTTGACAAACATAACCTGTTGCAATATATTGCTCCTCAAGATCTGAAATCATTCGGTTTAATACCTGAAATTATTGGACGATTACCAATTCTCACATACTTAGAACCATTGGATAGGGTTGCACTTCGACGTATTTTGACAGAGCCAAAGAACTCAATTATCAAGCAATACACCAAATTGTTCAAAATGGATGCTATTGAATTGATTTTTGATGAAGATGTTTTAGAGTATATTGTGGATAAAGCCATAGAATTTAAACTCGGCGCACGTGGTCTTCGCTCCATTGCCGAAACCATTATGATGGACGAAATGTTTGAAATGCCATCCAAAAATATAAAAAGCTTAACAATATCGCTGCCTTATGCTCAAAGTAAAATTGAAAAAGCAAATGTGAACCGATTAAAAACAGCTTAAACATAAAAATGTTATTGGCTGAAATACAATTGCTTATATCATAAAATCAGGATGTTGACTAATTTAAATAGTTAATATCCTGTTTTTTTTTTCAAATAGTGTTGTATATACGAAATCTGTTTATAATTTTGTTCAGAAAATAAATATAGCCTAGGATAACAAAAATGGAATTTATTTGCATATATCAGCAAAATAAAGTTCAAACTATGCTGATAATTCGACAATAAATACTAATTTCGCATTCAATTTTTTTACAAATAAAATTTATATGGCCAAACTTTCTCCATTAGCAACGCAGCTGAAAAACAACTTCGGGTTCGACAAGTTCAAGGGAAACCAAGAGGCAGTTATTCAAAACGTGCTTGACGGCAAAGATACATTTGTGTTAATGCCTACAGGTGGTGGAAAATCTTTGTGCTATCAACTGCCATCATTAATGTTGGAGGGTACAGCTATTGTTATCTCACCACTTATAGCTTTGATGAAAAATCAAGTTGATGCGATGCGTAATTTTAGCGAGGAAGATGGCATTGCTCATTTTATAAACTCTTCGCTATCAAGGCAGGCGATTGATTTAGTGAAAAATGATATTCTGTCAGGGAAAACAAAATTGTTATATGTAGCACCCGAATCGCTTACTAAAGAAGAAAATATAGAGTTTTTGAAAAAACTTAAAATTTCATTTTATGCTGTTGACGAGGCGCATTGTATTTCGGAATGGGGACATGATTTCCGCCCTGAATATAGACGTATTCGACCCATAATTAACGATATTGGTGCAGCTCCACTGATTGCGCTGACTGCTACAGCCACTCCAAAGGTGCAACATGATATTCAGAAAAACTTAGGGATGTTAAATGCTACGGTTTTCAAATCGTCCTTTAATCGTTCTAATTTATATTACGAAGTTCGACCAAAAACAGATGATGTTGATAAGGATATTATCAAGTACATTCGTTTAAATGCTGGAAAATCAGGAATTATTTACTGCTTAAGCAGGCGAAAGGTAGAGGAGTTGTCCGAAACACTTCGCATGAATGGCGTTTCTGTACTTCCGTATCATGCTGGAATGGAAACAACGGTGCGAAGCGATAATCAAGATAGCTTCTTGATGGAAAAAGTAGATGTGATAGTAGCAACAATAGCTTTTGGGATGGGCATTGACAAACCTGATGTGCGGTATGTGCTTCATTATGACATGCCAAAAAGCTTGGAAGGATACTATCAAGAAACGGGACGCGGCGGGCGCGATGGTGGCGAAGGTCAATGCATTGCTTACTATGCCTATAAAGATTTAGATAAATTACGCAAATTTATGCAAGGCAAACCCGTGGCCGAGCAGGAAATTGGCAATCAATTATTATTGGAAACACAAGCTTATGCGGAGGCTTCTATATGTAGACGAAAAATGCTGTTGCATTATTTTGGCGAAGAATACATGGAAGAAAACTGCGGCTGTTGCGATAACTGTATGAAACCACGAAAATTTGTAGAAGGACAAGAATTATTGTCCTTGGTATTAGAAACCATTTTGGTTGTAAAAGAAAAATTTAAGGCTGAGCATATTGTCGATATATTAAAAGGCAATGAAACATCGGCTGTAATATCGTATCAGCACGATGTGTTAGAGAACTTTAGCTCTGCCTCGGATGAAGATGACAAGCTACTTCATGCTGTCATTCGTCAAGGCATGTTAGCCGGTTTTATATCCAAAGATATTGAAACCTATGGTGTGCTAAGGGTAACTCCTAAAGGCAAGGCATATATGAAAAAACCGCAATCATTTCCCATAGTTAAAGACAAGGAGTTTGATGACGATGATGAGGATTCTTCGGTCAAAAACCAAGGAGGAACTTGCGCTGCAGACGATGTGTTATTTTCCATTCTTAAGGTTTTACGCAAGAAGCTGTCTAAAAAGCTAGAAGTACCTCCTTTTGTAATTTTTCAAGATCCATCTCTGGAGGCAATGGCTACTAGCTACCCCATTACAATGGATGAATTGCAAAATATACCAGGTGTAGGTGCGGGTAAAGCAAAACGCTATGGCGAAGAGTTTTTAAAAGTAATTAAGGAGCACGTTAGAGAGAATGAGATTGTACGACCCGAAGATTTGAGGGTTAGAACGGTGGCCAATAAATCAAAGTTAAAGGTGTCAATCATTCAAGCTATAGACAGAAAGATTGCGTTGGATGATATTGCACTCTCAAAAGGGCTTGACATTAGCGAATTGCTAGATGAAATTGAAGCCATTGTTTATTCCGGGACTAAAATCAATATTGATTATTTCTTGGACGAAATAATGGATTTAGACCATATTGATGAAATTTTTGATTATTTCAATACTGCCGAAACAGATAAAATTGAACCAGCACTGAAGGAACTTGGTGAAAATGATTTTGATGAAACCGAAATCAGATTGGTAAGAATAAAATTCCTCTCAGAAATAGGTAATTAATGCTGCTTCAAATTTGATAAGTTAAATCAAAAACGTCGAAAAGAATAACTCTTTCGGCGTTTTTCTTTTTTTGCACGTAAGCAAGATAAGACGAAAATGGCATTTTCCAATCATTTTAGAAAATATTAAAAGCTAAATTCAAATATACCAATTGCATTTTTATAATTATACAAAAAAAATCACTATTTTTGTGAGCCTAATAACAGCTTTAAAAGTATTTAAAATGAAAGCTCCAAAATTTATATCCAATCTTTATCTGTTTTACCGAGATGGTTTTACAAATATGACCGTAGGGAAAACCCTTTGGCTTATTATTTTCATAAAACTGTTCATAATGTTTGTTATATTAAGAATATTCTTTTTTCCGAATATTCTTAATTCCAATTTTGACAGTGAAGATGGCAAAGCAAGTCATGTGAGAAAAGAATTAATTGACAATTCGAAATAACAAAATACTTTATTAATTAAACACTAGAAAAAATTATGGATTTATTGGATGTATCATTAGTGAACTGGTCAAGAGCTCAATTTGCTCTTACGGCTATGTACCATTGGCTTTTTGTGCCACTCACATTGGGTCTAGGCGTTATTATGTCGATAATGGAAACTTTGTATTTAAAAACTGGTAATGAGGCCTGGAAAAAAGCAACTCAGTTTTGGATGACGCTTTTTGGAGTGAATTTTGCAATTGGAGTGGCAACCGGTATTATTTTAGAATTTCAGTTTGGCACCAATTGGTCTAACTACAGCTGGTTTGTAGGCGATATTTTTGGTGCACCACTTGCTATCGAAGCAATTTTTGCATTCTTTATGGAGGCTACTTTTATTTCCGTCATGTTTTTTGGTTGGAATAAGGTGAGTAAAAAGTTTCACTTGGCTTCTACTTGGCTTACTGTTTTTGGAGCAACCCTTTCAGCATTATGGATTTTAGTGGCCAATGCGTGGATGCAATATCCTGTAGGCATGGAGTTTAATCCAGATACTGTGCGTAATGAAATGATTGATTTTTGGAGTATTTTATTGTCACCAGTAGCATTAAACAAATTTTTACATACTGTATTGTCAGGGTGGGTAATGGGTGCTTTGTTTGTTATTGGAGTGAGTGCTTGGTTTTTATTAAAAAAACGTTCGGTTGATTTTGCTCTTAAAAGTATGATGGTAGGTGCTATTTTTGGTGTTGTATCGTCTTTGTTAGTCGCATTTACTGGAGATGGGTCGGCGTATAATGTAACTCAGCGTCAACCTATGAAATTGGCTGCTATGGAAGGCCTTTACGAAGGAAAGGCAGGCGCTGGATTGGTTGCATTTGGAATTCTTAATCCAGATAAGAAATCGTACAATGACAATGAAAATCCCTATCTTTTCAAAGTAGAAATTCCGTATATGCTTTCTTTACTGGGGTATAGAGACGTAAATGCCTTTGTTCCAGGCGTTAAGAATGTTATTGATGGTGGCTATCCAACTCCAGATGGAAAGCAACCACTTTCATTTGTAGAAAAACAAGCCCGTGGTAAAGCTGCTATCCAATCACTTGCCAATTACCAACTTGCTGTTAATAATAAAGATACTGCTGCGGCTGCTTTGCACAAAGCACAATTAAAAGAAAACTACCCTCAGTTTGGATATGGGTATTTGGATAGACCAGAGCAATTAATTCCTCACGTTCCTACCGTTTTCTATTCTTTTCATGCCATGGTTATGTTGGGTATGTATTTTATTCTTTTATTCTCATTGGTTTTGTTTTATACGTATAAAAAGAAAATTGAAAATGCCAATTGGTTGTTAAGAGCTTCTTTGTGGAGTATTCCACTAGGTTATATTGCTGGCGAATTGGGATGGGCAGTAGCTGAAGTAGGTCGTCAGCCTTGGGCAATTCAGGATGTTTTACCTTTGCAAGCTGCTATTTCGAGTATATCTACTGACTCTGTTAAGATTACATTTTTTCTATTCTTAATACTTTTTACAGCTTTGTTAATAGCCGAAATACGCATTATGCTTAAACAAATAAAGAAAGGCCCAGAAGAGGCTTAAGGGTTATTTGCTTGCAGGGTTATTTGCCTGCGGCGTTTTATTTCTCTTTAGCGTTTTAATTTTTTATTACACGTAATTTTCTTAAAACTCTTCTGTTTTCAATAACTTATAAAATTCAATATTATGATTACATATTCTTTTCTGCAACATTATTGGTGGTTTATAATTTCACTACTTGGGGGCCTACTGGCGTTTTTGCTTTTTATACAAGGTGGTCAAACTATGCTGTTTTCATTAGCCAAAACAGAGGATGAGCGACGGTTGTTAGTAAACGTTCTCGGACGTAAATGGGAATTTACATTCACCACCTTGGTTACTTTTGGAGGTGCTTTTTTTGCCTCCTTTCCTTTGTTCTATTCCACTAGCTTTGGTGGTGCATATTGGGTGTGGATGGCCATTCTGTTCTGCTTTATTATTCAAGCTGTTTCGTACGAGTTTCAATCCAAACCCGGCAATGTATATGGTGCAAAAACGTATCGTTCGTTCCTTTATATTAATGGACTTTTGGCTACGTTTTTAATTGGTGTGGCTATAGCAACTTTTTTTACAGGTTCTGATTTTTTAGTAAACAAAGGAAACATTACCAATCAACTGGCACCAGTTATTAGTCAATGGCAAAACCCTTGGCATGGGTTAGAGGCTTTGTTGAGTCTTAGGAATCTTTCTTTAGGACTTGCAGTTTTCTTTTTGTCTCGTTCACAAGCATTGTTGTTTTTTGTGAATAGATTAAACAGCCCAGAAATGGAAAAACGATCTCGTAAAAACCTATGGTTCAATGCACTCCCTTTTGTTGTGTTTTTCCTGACATTTGTAATTTGGACTCTCCTTTCTGAGGGATTTGCAGTAGATCCCACAAGTGGAACTGTATCATTAGAAAAATATAAATACTTTACCAACTTAATAGAGATGCCCATTATTTTAGGCACATTCTTGTTGGGAGTTATTTTGGTGTTGTACGGCATTGGTAGAACGCTTCTATCGGCGAAATTTAAAAGTGGCATTTGGTTTTCAGGAATAGGTACAGTATTGACTGTTTGTAGCTTATTTCTTATTGCTGGCTATAACAACACGGCGTTTTACCCAGCATTTCCGAACCTACAAAGTTCACTGACTATTTTTAACTCATCTTCTAGCCTCTATACGCTTACTGCAATGTCAATTGTTTCATTGTTTATTCCAGTAGTACTAGGCTATATTTTTTATACATGGAAAGCTATGGAGAAAAAAAGAACCGACATAGAGGACATAAACAGCGACCATCATTCTTATTAATTATTTATAATAATGTCAATGAGGTATTTATACAAAAGGCTGTAATTCAATCGAATTGCAGCCTTTCGTATTCAATAATAGATTTAATTTCTAATTTCACCCCCTCCAAATACGCACGACCCAGTAATAACTAGTTTTTTTGTGGTGTCTAATGGCTCTTTGGGCATACGATTATCCTGAAAGCCTCCAAATACTGCATCCAAATGCGTTTCTACTAGCCAATCATTAGGTACAAAAATAGTTATACCGCCAAATACTGCATTTACATCCAAAACAGTTTCGCCTGCTACTAAATTGGTTCTTCGCAAATCGAGAGATAAGCCACCAAAAACGGCATTTAATTCTCCACCTTTAAATTCTGGGTCGAGAACAATATGTTCGCCACTGCCAAAAATGCTGTTTTTAGTAAACCCTTGAGGATTTTTATCCCATTTTTGATAAGTATGCTGACGTTGTTTGCCCTTCTGCGTTTTACCTTCCCACGTTTCAAACCCCCAATCTGGTTTAATAATACGTTGTAATAGGATAACTATTCCAGCTGCAATGAGCAGTACTGGCCAATAAATGTGAATAAACTGCTCGTTAATTTCTGGAAATATTTTTGGAATAATAAAAAAACTCCCAACAAAGACCAAGATAACTCCAGGTATAACTTTAGCTTTGTATAGGTTTATAGCTCCAATAAAAATAAGTAACATTTGCCACGAAAAAATTACTGTATTAAGTGGGAATGTAATAAAATTAAAATTAAACGCCAAGAATAAAGCACCTACAAGCATAAGTACTAGTCCAAAACCAAGACTTTTGTTGTTCCGCGAAGGATACGAATTGTTCATTTCTGTTTCCATATTTCTGTTATTTGTTAATATAGTTTAAAGAACATAGGGGGTTTCTATTCTACTTGTTAATACGGGCTGTGTTTTATTAGTATTTTACTGATTTTGTATATATATAGTTATGAACATTATAACGTGAAGAATGTTTACAGAACATACTTAATTTCATAGAAATGAAAACTGAGAAGTTTGAAGTTATTGGTATGACTTGTTCTGCTTGCGTAGCGCAAGTGGAAAAGCATATCACTAAATTGCAAGGAGTGAAAACCGTTAATGTTAATCTGTTGACCAATAGCATGACTGTGGATTTTGACGACACCACATTGGATGTTGTTTCCATAGAAAAAACGGTGGAAAGTGCAGGTTACGAGGCACATGTAAAAGTTGTTGGTGGGAATAAAAAGGCTGCATCTCCCAATATCGACTTCGTAAAACTGGAACAAGATGAAATGAAAATGCGTTGGTGGATATCCTTTGCTTTTCTTATTCCGCTGCTTTATATTTCCATGGGTCACATGCTCGGATTGCCTTACCCAAATGCTTTTCATGCCAATGAAAACGCTCTGGCTTACGCCTTTACGCAGTTTCTGCTTACTTTGCCCATTGCTTTTATTAATAAAAACTATTTTTCTAAAGGCTTTAAAACACTCTTTAAAGCTGCTCCCAATATGGATTCACTCATCGCTATCGGTTCCTCGGCGGCTATTGTGTACGGTATTTTTGCCATCTATCGCATTGGTTTCGCATTGGGACACGATGATATGGAAACTGTGGTCCAGTTTTATCACGATTTGTATTTTGAGTCGGGTGCTACTATTCTCACTCTTATCACTTTAGGGAAGTATTTAGAGGCAAAATCCAAAAGTAGAACTTCCGATGCCATTACCCGATTAATGGACTTGGCTCCCAAAACAGCCATTGTTATTCGCAATAATCAAGAAATAGAACTGCCAATAGAAGAGGTGGTAGTGGACGATATTGTGGTCGTAAAGCCTGGGCAGCGCGTACCTGTGGATGGAGCTGTGGAAAGTGGTAATTCGTCGGTGGACGAGTCGGCACTGACGGGTGAAAGCATGCCTATTTTCAAGCAAAAAGGTGACAATGTATTGTCGGCAAGCATCAATAAATCAGGCTATTTTACATTACGCGCTACAAAAGTGGGAAATGATACCACACTGTCGCATATTATTCAGTTGGTGGAAGATGCTTCGGCCTCTAAAGCGCCCATCTCCAAATTGGCCGACAAAATTAGTGCTGTATTTGTTCCAGTGGTTATTGGAATTGCTGTTTTGGCAACCGTAGTTTGGTTGCTGCTCGGTTATCCTTTCGATTTTGCTTTGTCCATTGGCATTGCTGTTTTGGTCATTTCGTGTCCGTGTGCATTAGGACTTGCCACGCCGGTAGCCATAATGGTGGGAACGGGTAAAGGCGCTGAGCATGGCATTTTGATTAAATCTGCCGAATCGCTAGAAACAGCCCACAAAATTGATACAGTAGTGCTCGATAAAACTGGAACACTTACTGAAGGAAAACCAAGAGTGACAAATATTTTCACTATTAAAACGATAACTGATAATCAATTATTAGAAATTGCAGCTTCACTAGAAAAGTTGTCCGAACATCCGTTATCCGAAGCAATTTTATTGGAAGCAGAACTCCGGTCATTGAAAGTAGAAACTGTGAAAAATTTCCAAGCTATTCCCGGGCAAGGCATCGAAGCGTTGATAGACAGCAAAACATTTTTGGCAGGAAATCTGTTTCTTATGAATGATAGAAAAGTGCAAATGCATCATTTTGTCGAAATGTCAAACATGTTGGCCGACGAAGGCAAAACGCCCTTGTTTATTGCCAATGAAAAAGAAGTATTGGGAATAATTGCGGTGGCCGATGTGTTGAAACCAACCAGCAAGGAAGCCATTGAGCAATTGAAGGCGCTGGGAATGGAAGTGGTGATGCTAACGGGCGATAATGCTAGAACAGCTGCAGCCATTCAGTCGCAACTGGGCATACCAAATGTAGTGGCAGAAGTGTTGCCGCAAGACAAGGACAAAGAAATAGCCAAGCTGCAAGCTGCCGGGAAAATGGTGGCCATGGTGGGCGATGGAATAAATGATGCGCCTGCTTTGATGCGTTCCAATTTGGGAATTGCCATTGGTGCGGGAACAGATATTGCCATAGAATCGGCCGATGTGGTGCTGATGCGCAGTGACTTGCTGGATGCGGTTACCACTTTGCGACTGAGTAAAGCGGTGATGATAAACATCAAACAGAACCTGTTTTGGGCTTTCTTTTATAATATTATTGGTATTCCATTGGCAGCGGGTGTTTTTTATGGAGTGCTGGGTTGGAAGCTCAATCCAATGTTTGCGGCAGCTGCCATGAGTTTTAGCTCGGTAACGGTAGTGTTGAATGCATTACGATTGATGCGGTTTAACCCAATAATTAAAAATAGTTTAGTCGCAACCCGATTAAATAGTATGCAAAAAGTGGACATCCAAACACGAAACCCAGAACGCGAAACCTCGGACTTGGAACACGAAACCCAAAACCCAGAACACGAAACAATTAAATTTAAACTTATGTCAGAAAAAACATTGCAAATAAAAGGAATGAGCTGCGGACACTGTTCGGCTCGTGTAGAAAAAGTATTGAATGCACTTGACGGCGTGGAAGCAAAAGTAGATTTAGAAAATAACTCTGCCAAATTGGTACTTTCAAAAGCAGTAAGCGATGAAACAATTAAGAAAGCGGTGGACGATATTGGATACGAAGTGGTGTCAATTAATTGATAATTAATAGTTAATAATTAATAACTTTTTACTGTCATTTTGTCAACTGGCAAGGATTTTGAGAATAAATTTGTACTAACAATTAAAATTGAAATAAAATGTTTATCGGTTATATTATTTTCGGAGTTGTAGCCTTAGTAAGTTGGCTTATACAACGCAGTTTGAAATCTAAATTCGAACGTTATTCAAAAATCCGCGTTCCCAATGGAATGACAGGAAAAGAGGTTGCACAAAAAATGTTACGCGACAGTGGCATTACAGATGTTACTGTAATTTCTACCAGTGGTCACCTTACCGACCATTATAACCCGCTTACCAAAACAGTGAATTTGAGCGAAAACGTGTATGGGTCAAATAGTGTGGCTGCGGCTGCCATTGCTGCTCACGAATGTGGTCACGCTGTACAACATGCATTTGCTTACACACCGCTCAAAATGCGTTCGGCATTGGTGCCGGTGGTGAGTTTTGCGTCCAACTGGATGCAATGGGTGTTGTTGGCTGGAATTATTTTCGTCAACTCGTTCCCTCAATTATTATTGGCGGGTATTGTGCTTTTTGCCATGACCACCTTGTTTAGTTTTGTAACTTTGCCAGTAGAAATTGACGCCAGCAAACGTGCTTTGGCATGGTTGAATGGTGCTGGAATTACCAATTACGAAACCCACGACCAGGCAAAAGATGCTTTGCAAACTGCTGCTTACACGTATGTAGTGGCAGCATTGGGCTCATTGGCCACCTTGGTGTATTACATCATGATTTTTATGGGCGGCAATAGAAGATAAAGCCCCTGGCCCGCGAAGGGGGAATTGAAGACCAAGTTTACATATTTGTCATCAGAAGTATTAATAAATGAGGGAATAAGCAATTATTTCCTCATTTTGTATTAACAAAGTTGATTTCTTCTTTTCGGAATAGGAAAAATTTGCTACCTTTGCACCCTCAAATTAAGGCTTCGTAGCTCAGCTGTATAGAGCGTCAGATTCCGGTTCTGAAGGTCATGGGTTAGAATCCCATCGAGGTCACTTATTGGTTTTCATTCAATTGATAATCAGGCAATTTAAAAACCTACATGCGTATTTACATACATTTGTAGGTTTTTTTGTGCTCAAATGAAAAGAAACAATTTCTACAGTTGAAATATGTAATTAGCATAATATAATATACAGTTAAAAAAAAGATTTACCAAAGTAATGTCTATTGAATAATAATTTGGTGACACAATTTTCAGTTCAATTTTTATTTTTGCAAGCTGCGTTGTTAATTAAATAATTTGTGTAATTTTGACGCATGGAAAATGAAGAAAAAAGAATGACCATTCGCGATTGGGCAGAAGATGACCGACCGCGCGAAAAGATGCTTTCAAAAGGTGCTCAAAGCCTTTCTGATGCTGAATTATTAGCAATTCTGATAGCCATTGGCAATAAAAACGAAACTGCCGTGGAGCTTTCTCGACGCATTTTGCATGATTGTGGTGATAATCTCAATGAATTGGCACGACTTACCATTTCTGATTTATGCAAACGATTTAAGGGGATTGGTCAAGCCAAAGCCATTACCATCATGGCTTCGATGGAATTGGGCAAACGGCGAAAACTTGCTACTACTTTGGAACGCAAGCAAATAAAAACGAGTTTACACCTTTATGAGCTGTTTGAACCTCATTTAGCCGATTTGCCTCACGAAGAGTTTTGGTTAGGTATGCTCAACAGTGCAAATAAAGTTATTGATGTGAAAAGACTTACGCAAGGGGGTGCCAGTCAGACTGTTGTTGACTTGCCTATGCTGTTGAGATTTGCTATCGAAAAATCAGCCTCTATCGTCGTGGTTGCACACAATCATCCTTCAGGTCAAAACCGACCAAGCCATCAAGATGTAGAAATTACAAAACAGATAAAAGCTGGATGTGTTGCCGTTGGCATTTCGCTGCTCGACCATATCATTATTGCCCATGATAAATATTATAGTTTTTGTGACGAAGGAAAACTCTGAACCCCAAATAACTCATAAATCCGTTTTTAAAGAATAACAAGATATGAATTTATTAGAAGTAGAAAATGTAGTGAAGCAATTTGTTGGTCATCGCGCTTTGGATGGTGTAAGTTTAACAGTGCCCGAAAACACTGTTTATGGCTTGTTGGGGCCCAATGGTGCTGGCAAAACGACTCTGATTCGCATCATTAATTGCATTACGGCCCCCGATAGTGGAGAAGTTCGATTGAATGGCAAAAGACTAAGCTCTGCCGATGTGCAACATATTGGTTATTTGCCCGAAGAGCGTGGATTGTATAAAAAAATGAAAGTAGGCGAGCAAGCCTTATATTTGGCACAATTAAAAGGGATGACCAAATCTGATGCGTTAAAGGCATTGAAGTATTGGTTTGAGAAGTTTGAAATTCAAGCCTGGTGGTTCAAAAAAGTGGAGGAGCTCTCCAAAGGAATGGCGCAAAAAGTGCAGTTTATCACCACCATTTTGCACGAGCCAAAATTACTAATCTTCGACGAGCCATTTAGCGGTTTCGACCCTGTAAATGTGGACCTTATGAAACGTGAAATTCTCAATTTGCGTGATAACGGTGCAACCATCATTTTTTCTACGCACAACATGGAGTCGGTAGAAGAATTGTGTGAGAATATATCGTTGGTAAATCAGTCAAGAATTGTATTGCAAGGAAATGTGGCTGAAATTAGGGCCTCGCATGCTACCAATACTTTTAGGGTTGATTCTGCAAGTCCTTTTGCTGACAATGGATTTGAAATTATTTCCCAACAACAGAAAAATGGAATTGTTGAAAGTGTAATTAAAAAACAAGCTGCCCAAAGTAACAATAATTTGCTAAATGAATTGATGAAGTATTCCGAAATTTTATCATTTAAAGAGTTGTTACCTAGCATGAATGATATATTTATCGAAACTGTAAAAAACACGAAGGTTGCTAGCAGTAATAATGAATAAATAAAGAATACAATAATATTAAACACGTCAAAAGTAACTATTTATGAGTAAAATCAGCCTTATAATAAAACGAGAGTATTCCACGCGAGTGATGAAAAAGTCGTTTATCATCCTTACATTTCTAACGCCTGTGCTTTTTGCAGGTATGATAATGGTGCCCCTTTGGCTAGCAAGTATAAAAGACAGCACAAAAAAGCACATTGTAGTTATAGACCGTACAAATAGTTACCATGAAGTACTTAAAAACAATGAAAGCTATTCATTTGATTTTGTAAATAAACCTGCCGAAGAGGTCAGAAAAAACAATAAAAAAAATGAAGAATTTGCAGCGCTGTTAGTTATAACAGATGATTTGTCCGTTAACTCCAAAGCTGCCACGCTTTACTCCGAAGAACAAGTAAATTTAGAGTTAAAAAGCTACGTTGTAGGATTGCTAAATAACTTTGTAGAAGAAAAGAAATTGGCTTCTCACAATATTCCTAACCTAAAAAAAATGGTGGAAGAGTCTAGAGCAGACATTGACATTACCACTGTAAAATGGGGCGAAAACGGCAAAGATAAAGTTGGTTCTGCCGAATTGTCGTTGGCCATTGGAATGATTTCGGCGTTTATGATTTATATGTTTATCGTTATTTATGGCGCACAAGTAATGAGCGGCGTGGTACAAGAAAAAACAAGCCGCATAGTAGAAGTTATCATATCGTCCGTAAAGCCATTTGAATTGATGATGGGTAAAATTATTGGGATAGCCATGGTTGGTCTCACCCAATTTTTTCTTTGGTTGGTGCTCACTTTGTTAATCTCTGCTGCCGCAGGAAGTTTTATAGGCAGCGATATTGATTTAGACGCTTTGCAGCAAGCTAATACCATGGGAATGGGCATGCAAGCACCACCAGCTAGTGAAACCCAAAATATGGTTCGTGAAGTGTACAGCATGCTTAGTGGCTTTGATTTTGTACAAATAGTTGTACTTTTTGTGCTTTATTTTCTGGGCGGATATTTACTTTATGCCTCTCTTTTTGCAGCAGTTGGTTCAGCCGTAGATAATGAAACCGACACGCAACAATTTTCGTTGCCGCTCACTTTGCCAATTATCTTTGCTATTTATGCCGCCATTTACAGTGCCCAAAACCCTGACGGTCCGTTGGCATTTTGGTGTTCCATGATTCCGTTTACATCGCCAATAGTAATGATGGTAAGGTTGCCTTATGGAGTTCCTGCATGGGAAATAATGCTGTCAATCAGCATTTTAGTATTGTCGTTTATTGGCACAACCTGGATGGCTGGCAAAATTTATAGAACAGGGATTTTGATGTATGGTAAAAAAATTACTTGGGGAGAATTGTGGAAATGGCTGAGGTATTAATTTAAAATCAATTCAAAAAACACTTAAAAAATCTAATCTTATGACCAAAAAAATATCAAAAACAACAGCTACAATCTTTGAGCAAATCAAACGAATTGATGTAGAAGGAAACGAATTTTGGTCAGCACGAGACCTCTCAAAAGTACTCGATTACGCCGACTATAGAAACTTTAAAACAGTAATAGCAAAAGCTATCGAAAGTTGTAAAAATAGTGGCATAGAGCCCCAAAACCATATCGTTGAAGCCAACGATATGGTTTTGGTTGGTTCAGGTGTTGAAAGACAGGTAGATAGCTTCAATTTATCGCGTTATGCCTGCTATTTAATATTGCAAAATGCAGACCCCGCAAAAACGGTAGTGGCTGAGGGTCAGACCTATTTTGCTGTTCAAACGCGTTTGCAAGAGATAAGGCAAATGGACGAATATAATGCTTTATCTACAGAAGATGAAAGACGTTTGTTTTTGAGGAATGAGCTACGCCGACACAATTCACAACTAGCTGAAGCTGCCTCCGATGCCGGTGTAATTACAAATATGGATTATGCCATTTTCCAAAATCACGGCTACAAAGGACTTTATGGCGGAATGGATGCAAAGGCAATTCATACGCAAAAAGGGCTGAAAAAGAACCAACAAATTCTCGATCACATGGGAAGTACCGAATTGGCAGCCAATCTTTTTCGTGCTACGCAGACCGAAGATAAACTCAGAAAAGATAATATTCAAGGGAAAAAAGAAGCCAATAAAACACACTTCGAAATAGGCAAAAAAGTGCGCAAAACTATTGAAGAAATTGGTGGCACAATGCCCGAACAGCTTCCTGTGGCCGAAAATATTACAGCCATTGAGAACAAGAAAAACAATAAACAGCAATCATTAGATTTATAATTGAGCAATATGAAACCAGCATTTTTAAACCCAAACGACCAAATTCGTATCATTTCACCTTCGGGTTTCATTCATCCCGAATTTATTGATGGAGCCACAAAAGTACTCACCAATTGGGGATTGCAAGTTACGGAAGGTAAATTTGCGCGCAATGAATACGGACGATTTGCAGGCACCCGCCAGCAAAGAATTGCCGATTTACAAGATGCTTTGAATGACTCAACTGTAAAAGCAATAATTTGTAGTAGAGGTGGTTACGGTATTGCACAAATAATTGACAAATTAGACTTCACTGAATTTATAAAATCACCCAAATGGCTTATTGGTTTCAGTGATGTAACCATTTTGCACAATGCCATTACAAATTTGGGTTTTGCTTCTATTCACGGCATTATGGCCAAACATCTCACAGAATTGTCAGGCGATGCAGAGCCTGTCATTCGACTGCGTGAAATTTTATTTGGCACAATGCCCACCTATACTTTTCCTTCCCATCATCAAAACAAAAATGGAAGTGCATCTGGAAAGCTCATAGGGGGAAATCTGTCGGTACTTATGGCCTTGCGTGGTAGTCAATTCGATTTGGATTATTCCGGTGCTATTCTGTTTATAGAAGACATTGCCGAAAATCCCTATCACATTGACCGCATGATGCAAAACCTTAGGTTTAGTGGGGTTTTAGCACATCTTTCTGGGCTTATTATTGGCCAATTTAGCGATTGCGATGAAGATCCACTGATGATGCAAACCATTTCCGAAATAATTTTGGATGCCGTAAGCGAGTATAATTTCCCTGTTTGTTTCAATTTTCCAGCCGGTCATGTCGATTATAATTTACCATTAATCTTAGGAAAAAACACCCAATTGGAAGTGACTTCCAAAAATGTTAGTTTGAAGTTATAATTCAATTCAAACACACTATGTAGATTCAACTTACTTCATTATAAGCACTTTTTTCTGCTAGTATATTGCCCGAAAAGATTGGAAATCTTGCACTTACATTTTTAAAAATTATCTCTTTTTTCATTAAAGAATAAAAAATTATCCTACTCTTTAATTTGAAAAACTTATCTTTGCAATAGGTTAATAACCAGAAATTTTCTGATATGATATTGCAAAAAAAAATATTTATACTCTCATTCGCTTTGTTTTCAACATGTTATTCGTGGGCTCAAAAGCTTACAAATGATATACCATCAGTTCCCAAAGATTCATTGAATTTTTTATCTCCCAATCAAATATCGCTAACAGATTCTATCGTAAATTACGGAAAATTGTTTTTGAATACACCTTATCGCTATGGAGCAAATGGTACTGATACCTTTGATTGCTCTGGCTTTACCTCTTATATATACCGTAATTTTGGTTATAATCTTCAACGTAACTCGGCAGACCAATCCCAACAGTTTGATACAATTGATCGTAGCCAACTGAAAACCGGCGATTTAGTATTCTTTTCTGGGCGAGGTAGAGGTAAAAGCGTCGGGCATGTAGGCATTGTGGTTGCGGCCAAAGAAAATGGTGAGTTCGATTTTATTCATTCCGCCGTTCATAGCGGGGTAACTATCTCCAATTCTAAAGAATCCTATTATAATAAGCGCTTTATCAAGGCCAACAGAGTGGTCGGTTTTGAACCAATGCTGGCAGTTCATCAAACCATCAAAGCAGACAATACAAAAGTGACCGAAACGTCTGCAGTCATACCTTTTTCAGGAAAAGTACAGAAAAGTAAAAAGCTTATACCAGCAGAATATCATCGCATAAAATCAGGCGAAACGTTATCGTCTATTGCGTTAAAATATGGAATGTCGATAGCAGAACTGAAAGAAAAAAACAATCTGAAAAACAATAAAATTAACAAAAACCAGAATTTAGTCGTAAAAGAAGAAGAAACAATAATGTTAGTGGAAGCTGTAGAAGCTAATCCAAAAATAAATAATGTAATATTCGAACAATCCAACACGTTGCCTACAACACACAAAGTAGCAAAAGGCGAAAGTTTATACTCCCTTGCCAAAACGTACAACACTTCAATTGAAGAATTGAAAAAAATAAACAACCTAAAGA
>JFJP01011131.1_pt1 | contig 21808 bp, 15 predicted proteins | sample 431651 | NCBI WGS metagenome assembly JFJP01 (sample SAMN02602958, study PRJNA72255) | Microbial mat metagenome, whole genome shotgun sequencing project. | biome: fresh water; feature: sink hole; material: water; isolation source: purple microbial (photo- and chemosynthetic) mats found in...
AGCCGGGGCCGGGGCGCTCCGTCCGGTCGGGCGCCGCGAAGGCGTTGATGCTGGCGGTGGCGTTCGTCGGGCTGACAGCCGCGGGCGGACCGGCCCGTGCCGCTGCCGACCCCGCGCAACTTGTGGCCCAGGGCAATCAGGCGTACACCGACGGGCGGTTCACCGAAGCGCGGGATCTGTATCTGCAGGCGCGGGCTCTCGGTGTCGAGGCGGCGGACCTGCACTTCAATCTGGGTAACGCCCAGGCCCGCGCCGGAGAGGTGGGCCCGGCGGTGGCCAGCTATCTGCGCGCGCAGCGCCTTGCCCCGCGGGACCGGGACGTTCGCCGCAATCTGGCCTGGCTTCGCCAGAACCTGAAGGATCTCGAACTGGCCAACCAGACGTTGCCCCTGTTCGTCGCGCAGGCGGCGGCTCTGGTCGGGGCGCTCTCGCTCGATGAATGGGGTTTGCTGCTGGTGGTCTCGCTGTGGCTTCTGGCCATTGTCGTGGGCTGGAACTGGGCACGGGGAATCACGACGAACCGGCGGCGCCTGCTGCTGGCGGCAGCCGGCACAGCCCTGGTTCTGGGTGTCGTCACGGCTGGCCGCTGGCATCAGGAGCGGGTGCGGAACCAGGCCGTGGTCGTGGCTACGGTCGTCGAGGTTCGCTCAGGCCCGGCCGGGACGTTCCCGACGTTGTTCGAGGTCCACGCCGGGCTGGCGCTCAATGTCGAGGGGCATCGCGATGGCTGGGCCAAGGTCAGTCTGGGGGGCGACTGGCAGGGCTGGCTGCCGGCCGGCGCCATCGAACATGTGCGGCTGGCGCCGGGTGCGGTGCAGGCGGTTCAGGCCAGCGGGCGGTAGACGGCTGAGGTTCGGGGCGTCTCGCTCACGGTCACGTCGGCAAGCAGTGGCAGATCCGGAAGCAGCCGGCGGTACAGCCAGGCCGCCAGAATCTCCGCAGTCGGATTCTCCAGGCCGGGGATCTCGTTCAGGCAGTGGTGGTCCAGTTCCCGGACCACCGGGTCCACGACCCGGCTGACCTCGCCGTAATCGACCACCCAGCCCAACGTCGGGTGCAGCTCGCCTTCCAGCGCCACGATCACCTGATAGGTGTGGCCGTGAAGCCGGCGGCACTTGTGGCCCTCGGGCACCCCGGGCAGCCAGTGGGCGGCGTCGAAGGTGAACGCCTTGGTGATCCTGGTCCGGGAGCCGTGCGTGTCCATTGTCCTTCTCCGGTCTGACGGTGCCGTGGGCCCTTCCGGGGAATCATAATACGCGACCCGGCACGCCGGGCAACCGGCCTTACGGGTACTTTCCCATTTCCTTCATTTTTTCGTTCAATGGCGGCAGAAACTGCCGATCCTAAGCGCACGCGGGTGCCGGACGGCGCCGCGCAGGGTATCAGGTCCGCCAGCCAGCGAGGCCGCCGTTGAGCACCGAGACGAGTGAACTTCAGGACATCCAGCAGACGCTGGCGCGGCTGCAGGCGCGCGTGCGCGATCTCTCGGATGAACCGGACGCCGGGGCCGACCAGGGCCCGTCGGCGGCGGCTCCGAAGGCTCCGGTACGGGCCGTCAGCGCGGGCAACGATGGTCTGGCCGCGACCGAACTGTCCCCGACGCGCCAGGGCGCCCTGTTGGCGGGAATCGCCGAACTGTCGACAATGACGCGTCTGAAGGAATTTCCCGAGTTCTTCGTCCGCCTGTCCCGGCATTCCGGGCTGCGACTGCTCCTTCTCAAACGCTGGTCGAGCGGTCTCCAGGTGTATCTGGAGGAAAATGTGAAAATGCCGCCCGAAGCGCGGCGCAAGCGCCGTGACGGCAGGGCGCCGATCCCCAGCACCAAGGACGATGTCTTTGCGGCCGTGGCTCACGATGGAACCGTCTACTGCGGTCCGGTTCCGCAGAAACACTTCCCCCTGGACCTGACCATTCTGCTCGGACGCGGAGCGCGCGACCGGCAGATCGTCATCCTGCCGCTGCCTTCGCAGGGACACTGGAACACCTTCCTGTATCTGGACGCCGACCAGCCCGGAGAATCCGCACTGGCGGCCGCAGGGATCCTCGCCCACTACGCATTGGCCCGGATGTGCCTCCTCGACAAGGGCGTGCCGGTGCGGCAGGGCCAGGTCTCGGCCATCCTCAACACCGAACTGGATCGCCGTCGGCGCGCGCGCGACCGGCGCGATTCCGACACTCCGGCGGGTTTCGACGGCCATGAGCCCGAAGTGGCGACGCTGGCACGCCACCGCGCACCGGAGATCGATCCCTTCGAGCCGGAACAGGCCGCCGTGGACGAGCCGATAGCACGTCCGCTGGCGCCGACGGGCGCCCGGCGACCGGCGCCTGTCGACGACGAACTGCAGATCTTCGGCGAGGAATCCGACAGTGCCGCGGCGCCGCCCCGCGAGGCGTCGGCGGCCGCCCACAAGGGTGCGTCCACGGTCGTGACCAACACGCTGCGCCACGTCCTGACTCCCGAGATCATCCTGCGCCACAGCGGCGAACTGCCGGCACTGCCGAAGGCGGCCTGCCACATCATGGCCGTGATCGAGGACCCGCGCACGACCGCCACCCGTCTGGAAAAAGCCCTGGCGATGGACCAAACCCTGACGGCCAAGGTGCTGCGCATCGCGAACAGCCCTTTCTACGGCGCGACCCGGCAGATCACCACCGTCAGCGAATCGATTGTCCGGCTGGGCTTCGTGACGATCCGCAACTGGACGCTGGTGACGGCGGCGCGTTCGGTGTTCCTGGCTCCGGGAGCCGGTATGCTCTACCAGAGGATCTGGCGCCAGTCCGTGCTCTCGGCGATGGGTTGCCAGCTGGTCGCGCAGGCGGTGGGCAGGGTGCAGCCGGAAGGCGTTTTCATCGGCGGTCTGATGCAGAACATCGGCCAGCTCGTGCTCGCACGCAGCCATCCCGAGATGTTCCAGGAGATCCTGGCCGAATCGGCCGAGAGCGGTCAGCCGTACCACGAAGTCGAATCCCGTGTGCTCGGTTTCGACCACGGTGAACTGGGTGCCATGCTGCTGCGCGAGTGGAATCTGACCGAGGATCTGGAGGAGGCCGTGCGCTGGCACCACCGCTACGACCATCCCGAGGCCAGGAATTCGCGCGTGGCGGCGATGATCGCCCTCGGTGAGGAAATCGCCTGCTGCCAGTGCGGTGACGATGCCGGCGCCCAGCCCGGGGACAATCCCCCGGCAGGCGCGGCGCTTCAGAAGGCGGCATCGTTCCTCGGACTGACCACCGAACGCGTGGAAGACCTGATGTCGCGCGCCGGCGCCCTGAAGATCGATCCGCATTTCTTCAATTGATGGGGATCGCCCGGAACGTGAATGGCCGCGCCTGTGAAGGCGCGGCCGTTTCGTCTCGACGCTGCCCGCGGTGACGCAGACATCGGCCGCGCGGTCAGGCTTTCTCCCCGGCCCTATCGGCCGCGCGCAGGGGCGGACGATCCTCGGCCGGCGGCTCGAAGTGGCAGCGACAGCGGGCCTCATAGGTCTCTGTCGCGCCGACGACCACCTGCGCCGTATCGCGGGTCAGCCGTTGCGTGAAGTTGGCGGGATCGCCGCAGGTCATGCAGATGGCCAACTGCTTGGTGACGTACTCGGCCCCGCACATCAACTGCGGCATGGGGCCGAACGGCAGCCCGCGGTAGTCCAGGTCCAGGCCGGCGATCACCACGCGCTTGCCCTGGTTGGCCAGCTTGTTGGCCACCTCGACGATCTCGTCACCGAAGAACTGGCCCTCGTCGATGGCCACCAGTTCCGTGCGGTCGTCCACCAGGGTCAGGATGTCGCGGGCATCGGTCACCGCGATGCCGGGCAGGCTCTGCTGGCTGTGGGAGACGATATTCGTGGCGTCGTAGCGGGCGTCGAAGCCGTGTTTGAAGATCTGCACCCGGCGCCGGGCGATCTGGGCGCGGCGGATCCGCTTGATGAGTTCCTCGCTCTTGCCGCTGAACATCGGCCCGCAGATGACCTCGAGCCAGCCGGATTTGCCATGGACGATCTGCATCGGACTCCTTGTGGCCGTTCGCGCCGGCCGGGACGGCCCGCCACGGGCCGGGACCTAAGACCTTGTCAGCGGAGGTGGAACCAATTTATTCTACCATGTGCCCAGCGCCAAGCCCATGCCTGCTGCCGACCGGAAGGACCCATCCTTGCTCCCCTGGACCCGAGCGACTTTTGCCGACCTGTGCCGGCCCGGTGTCATCGGCATGCTCCATCTGGCGCCCCTGCCGGGCAGCCCCCGCTGGGGAGGCGATCTGGGGGCGGTCACGGCCGCCGCGCTGCGGGACGGTCGTACCCTGCGCGAGGGCGGCGTGCGCGCCGTCATGCTCGAGAATTTCCAGGATACGCCGTTCCATCCCGGCTCGGTCCCGCCGATCACGGTCGCGGCCCTGACGGCCGTCGCGACCGCCGTGCGGCGGGAACTGCCCGACTGCGCCCTGGGCATCAACGTCCTTCGCAACGACGCGGAATCCGCCCTGGCGATCGCGGTCGCGGTCGGCGCGGCCTTCATCCGGGTCAACGTGCACACCGGCGCCGCGGTCACCGACCAGGGCCTGATCGAGGGCCGTGCCTGGCACACGCTCCGTCAACGCCGTGAATTCGGCGCCGAAATCGGCATCCTGGCCGATGTCCGGGTCAAGCACTCGGCACCGCTGGCGGCGCGGGCGCCGGCCGACGAGGCGCGCGACCTGCGCCTGCGCGGCCTGGCCGACGCCTTGATCGTCACCGGCGCGGCCACGGGCGCCGGCGCCGACCCGGCCGAACTGGCGGCCCTGCGCGCGATCCTGCCGGACTGCCCGCTGCTGGTCGGCAGCGGTGTGACCGCCGAGAACATTCACCAGTTCCTGCCCGCTGCCGACGGCTTCATCGTCGGCACGGCATTGAAGGAAGCCGGCGACGTCGCGGCGCCGGTCAGCGCCGCCCGTACGGCGGCGTTCACGGCGCGCCTGGCGGCCGCTGTTGCAGGGAGCAAGGCATGAACATCCTGGTCACCGGAGGCGCCGGTTTCATCGGCTCGAACCACGTGCGCTATCTGCTGAGGAATTCGGACGACCGCGTGGTCAACCTGGACCTGCTGACCTATGCGGGAAATCTGGAGAATCTCGCGGGCTGCGAAGATGATCCCCGCTACCGCTTCGTCCGCGGGGACATCCGTGACCGCGAACTTCTGCGAACGCTCCTGCGGCAGGAAGCGATCGACTCCGTGGTTCATTTCGCGGCCGAAAGCCATGTCGATCGTTCGGTCGAAGGGCCCGAGGTGTTCATCACCACCAACGTGCTCGGCACCGAGATCCTGCTGGAGGAGGCGCGCGCCGCCGGCGTCCAGCGTTTCGTCATGGTCTCCACGGACGAGGTGTACGGCTCGCTCGGCAGCGAAGGCCGCTTTACCGAAAGCAGCCCGTTGGCCCCCAATTCCCCTTACGCCGCCAGCAAGGCGTCGGCCGACCTCCTGTGCCGCGCGTTCTTCAAGACGTTCGGTTTCCCGGTCGTGGTGACGCGCTGCAGCAACAACTACGGCCCGTACCAGTTTCCCGAGAAGCTGATCCCGCTGATGATCGCCAACGCGCTGGAGGGCAAGCCCCTGCCTGTCTATGGCGACGGCCTGCAGGTGCGCGACTGGCTTTACGTCGAGGACCACTGCCGGGCGGTGGATCTGGCGTTGCGCCGCGGCCGTCCCGGCGCGGTGTACAATGTGGGGGGTGGCAACGAGATGCGGAACCTGGACCTGGTGCGCCTGCTCCTGGACCGTCTCGAACGCAGCCACGACCTCATCAAGTTCGTCGCCGACCGCCCGGGCCACGATCGCCGCTATGCGATCGACGCCGCGTACATCGGCGCCGAAATGGGCTGGGCGCCGACGGTCGATTTCGCGACGGGCCTGGCGCGCACGGTGGACTGGTATCTGGCGCAGCGCCCCTGGTGGGAGAAGATCCGCAGCGGTGCCTATACCGCCTACTACGACCAGATGTACGGACCGGCCGGCCGCCATGCCGGCGACGCCCGGGTGCAATGATGGTGACGGCGCGTCTGCCCGACGGCCGCGCGCTGGCGATCTCCGCGGGCGTCTCCGACCGGGTTTCCTGCGGCGCGCTGGTGCTGGAGGACGTGACCGCGGGAGATCCTGAACCGCTGGCCGCCGAGGTCGCCGCGCTCGAAGCGGACCTGCGCCATCGCCACGCCGGCCGCGAGCCCTCGGCGATCGAAGGTCTGCGCGAGGCGCGAACGCTCTACAAGTCCTTCGGCATGGATCCATCGCGCCACCGCCCCAGCAGCGAGGCCCTGCTGCGGCGCGTCCTGCAGGGCAAGGGGCTCTACCGGCTGGGCAACGTGGTGGACTGCTGCAATTTCGCGTCGCTCAGCTTCCTGCTTCCGATCGGCCTCTACGATGTGGCCAGGATCCGGGGCGACATCGAACTGCGTCTCGGCGCGGTGAACGACCAGTATCCGGGGATCCGGAAGGACATGGTGCACGTGGCGGATCGTCTGGCCCTGTTCGACGCCGAGGGACCGTTCGGTTCGCCGACCAGCGATTCCCTGCGCACCTGCGCCGATGCGGGAACAACCACCCTGCTCGCGGTCGTCATGGCCACCGCGCGCTATCCCGCAACGGCGATGTCCGCGCATCTGGATTCGCTGGCCGCGGTCTTTGCGCGTCATTGCGGCGCCCGTTTGACGTGGCGCGCCCTGCTGGGCACCGGAGGAAGCGCATGAGATCCGCAGCCACGACAGGACACCGCCGCCTGCTCGCCGGCCTCCTGATGACGGTCGCCTGCGCATCGGCCGCCGACCGTTGCCAGGCGGCGGCGGGCGATGAAGAAGCCCTCGCCGCGCGGTTGCGCCGCCGCGTCGAGACACTGACCGCACCCGCCCTGGCCGGCCGCGCCGCCGGCTGGCCAGGCGGTCGCGCCGCGGTCGATACGCTTGCAGCCTGGTATGCGGCGGCCGGGCTCGGTCCCGCATTCGCCGGCGCGTGGACGCAGGAATTTCCGCTGACCGGGACGGGTTGGACCGGCGATGCGCTGGCGGGACGAACGGGCGCCAACGTGGGTGGCACCCTGGCCGGTGACGGCAGGCTGGCCGGTCGCTGGCTGATCGTGGCGGCCCACCTCGACCACCTCGGCGAACTGGCCCCGGAGCCGGCGACGATGTCCGTGCCCGCCGACTCGGCCTTTTTCCCCGGCGCCAACGACAACGCCTCAGGCGTCGCGATCGTCCACGAACTGGCGCGCCGGCTTGTCTCCGGGAGCGGGGCGCCCGCCGCCGGGAGCGACTGCCGTTCCGTGCTGCTGCTCAATCTCGATGCCGAGGAAGTGGGGCTTCAGGGAGCGGCCTGGTTCGTGGACCATGCACCGGTGCCGATGGACAGCGTCGATGCGATGATCAACCTCGATACCGTGGGCCACCTGTTCGACGGCCGCCTGATCGTCAGCGGCCTGGGCACCGCCGCGCCCCTGGCGTCCGTTGTCGACGTGGCGGCGAAGTCCGCCGACCTCGATTTGAATCCGTCGAGCGGGGGCTGGTCCGGCAGCGACCACATGGTCTTCAACACGCGTGAGGTGCCGGTGCTGTTCCTGTTCGGCGGGCCGTATCCCGAATACAACCGCCCTGCGGACACCGCCGGCAGGCTGGACTACCCGGCCATGGCGCGCGTGGCCGTGTTCACCGCCGAACTGGTCGCCGGACTGCGGACGGTGCCCGGGGCCTTCGATTGGCGCCTGGTGGCCAGCGGCGGCCTGCGGGACCAGGCCGCTCTCGCCGGTTCGGAACCGTCCGCGGGGGGCGGCGGCGACCGGAAGAACGAAAACAAACAGACGTGGCTGGGGACGATGCCCGACTTCACGGAAGGGCAGACAGGCTACCGCCTGGCAGGCGTATTCGACGGCAGCCCGGCGGCCGCGGCGGGGCTGCAGAAGGGCGATCTGCTGGTGCGCTTCGGCGACTATCCCGTCAGTGACCTCGCCACGTTCACCACGGCGCTGTGGGCCTATGAGCCTGGCGACCTCGTCGAAGTGGGTGTCACTCGCGACGGCCGCGACCTGCGCTTCACCGTCGCGCTCGGCGATCGAGCCCAGCGGCGCTGACGGCCCGTCCGGTGCCGGTCGCCGGATCAGTCATCGACGCCGGACGCTTCCACCGGATACATGCCGTCGATCACGCTGCGGTACAGGCGCCCGATCTCGAAGCGTTTGATCTTCAGCGTCGGCGTCAGTTCGCCGTCCGCCAGCGTGAATTCGCGCGGCAGCAGCGTGTGCTTCCTGATCTGGCTGAAGCCGGGATGGTCGGCGTTGATGCCATCGACGATGCGCTGGAACAGGCGCTGCACGCGCGGATGGGCCAGCATCTCGGCCGGTGTCGTCAGGCCGAGTTCCCGGTGATCGACGTAGTGCTTCAGGTTCGCGAAATCGGGCACGATGAGCGCGGTGAGGTACGACCGCCGGTCGCCGATCACCACGGCCTGGGCAATGTACTTGTCCGCGATCAGGCTGTTCTCCAGGGGCTGCGGCGCGATGTTCTTGCCGCCGGCGGTCACGATCAGTTCCTTCTTGCGGTCGGTGATGAAGAGATAGCCGTCGGCGTCCAGGTGGCCGATGTCGCCCGTGGCCAGCCAGCCGTCGGCGTCGAGGACCTCCCGGGTCGCCGTTTCGTTCTTGTAGTAGCCGCGCATGACCTGGGGGCCCCGGCAGAGGATTTCGCCGTCGGCGGCGATCTTGACCTCGGTTTCGGGAATGACCCTGCCCACGCTGCCGAAGCGGATGGCGCCCACCTTGTTGCACGTCAGCACCGGCGATGTTTCGGTCAGGCCGTATCCTTCGAGAATCAACGCTCCGGCGCCGTTGAAGAACTTGATGATGCGCGCGTTCAGCGGTGCGCCGCCCGAGACCATGAGCCGCACGCGCCCGCCGAGCTTGGCGCGCAGCTTCGTGTAGACGAGACGGTCGGCGATGGCGTGCGCCACCTTCAGGCCCAGTCCCGGCGCCGGTCCATCCACGGTCGCTTCGGCCCAGCGGATCGCCACGCGGCGCGCCCAGAAGAAGATCTGCCGTTTGGGAAAGCCGGCTGCCGAGGCCGCGTTCGCGGCCCCGCCGTGGATCTTCTCGTACAGACGCGGCACGCTGATCATCATCGTCGGCCGCGCCAGCGCCATATCTTCGCCGAGGGTGTCGAACCGGCGCGCGTAGTAGATGGCCACGCCGCGATAGATCATGGAGTAGTAGCCGGCCATGCGTTCCAGAACGTGGCTCAGGGGCAGGAAGCTCAGGCAGACGTCTTCCGGCCCGAAGTAGACGATCTTCGTCACGTTGACGATGTCCGACACGAAGTTGGCGTGGGTCAGCACGACACCCTTCGGATTGCCGGTGGTGCCGGACGTGTAGATGATGCTGCAGACTCCGTGGGGATCGCCGCCGGTCCAGTAGGCGGCGTCGTCGGCGGCCGCTCCCGCCGCGGCAGCGTGCCCTGTGTCTTCGAGCTGCCGCAGGGTGAGGGCGCCGGCGAGATCCGTACTCTCGAATGTTACCGCGTGGCGGAGGGTGGGCAGATGGCCCCGGATCACCGCGAATTTGGCCGCCTGCTCGGGCGACGACAGGAAAATCGCGACCGGTTCGCAATCGGCCAGGATGTACTCGATGGCCGGGGCGAGCAGCGTCGGATAGATGGGCACCGTGATGGCGCCGCAGGCCAGGGCCGCCAGATCGGCCAGCGCCCATTCATGGCGGTTCTCGCTCAGGATGGCCACCCGGTCGCCCGGCGCGACGCCGAGCGAGCGCAGCCCCAAACTCAGGTCGCGCACGCGCTCGAGCACGCGCGCGCTCGGGATCGGCACATACGGTCCATCGCCATCCCGGTACGCCAGACAGTCGGGCCGCGGGCGTTCGCGCACGGCCGTCCAGAGCAGTTCGGGAATGGTGCGGACGGTCATGGCTGACTCCCTTTTGGCGCCTGTGTCGTGAAACCGGCTGGATCCGGTCGGCTGATCCGGCCGCGATTTGCGCCCGGCACCGCCTGATGCGAATATCCTCCGGTTTCGCCCTGATCTTGTCAATCGCCGGCTGTTGCCACCAAGGGTTCGCATCGCAGGAGGGTCCCGTGCCGGAATGCCATCCCAGTCCGTTCGCTGGATCCGCGTTGTCCGCCGTGCACCGTGATCTGCTGGCCTGGTTCGACGCGAACCGTCGCGATCTGCCCTGGCGCCGTCACCGTTCGCTGTACGGCACCTGGATCAGCGAGATGATGCTGCAGCAGACCACCGTGGCCACGGTCGTTCCCTACTGGGAGCGATTCCTCGAACGGTTTCCCGACGTGACCGCGCTGGCCGTCGCTCCCGAGGACGAAGTGCTCGCCCTGTGGTCCGGTCTGGGCTACTACCGGCGCGCGCGTCAGTTGCACGCGGCGGCGCGGCAGGTCGTCGGTCAAGCGGAGGCGTTTCTGCCGACGGATCTGGAAGGCTGGCGCCGGCTGCCGGGGATCGGCCCCTACGCAGCGGGAGCCATCGCCAGCCTCGGTCTCGGACTCCGCGAGCCGGCTGTCGATGCCAATGTCCGTCGCGTCCTGGGGCGATGGCTGGTCGGCCCGGAGCCGTCGACGGCGCCGACGCTGAGGGTCATCGAGGATCGTGCACGCGCACTCGTACCCCGCGATCGTCCCGGCGACTGGAACGAGGCCCTGATGGAACTGGGGGCCGTCGTCTGTCATCCCCGCGAGCCGTCCTGCGCGGCCTGTCCCGTCGCCGCGCACTGCGGGGCGGCCCGGGCGGGTTCGGCCTGGTCGCCGCCGCCCGCCACTGCCCGCCCGGAGGCGGTGGCCGTCCGCACTGTCATGGTTGCGATACTCTGCGGGCGCCGTTTGTGGCTGGAGCCTGCGGGAGGCCCGGCCTTGCACTGCCACAGCGCGGAGCCCGCGTTGCGTGCAGATTTCACGCACCTGCACCCCGGGCTTCTGACCCTGCCGATGTCCGCCTGGTATCCCGTGCCGGCGGGCGCTCCGGGTGGGAGTCCCGCGCGGTTGAGGCTGTCCTGGCGCCCGTGGCCGGACCACACGGAAGCCGAGCCACCGCAATTGGTTGGGCGTTTTCGACACGCCATCACGCGGTACCGGCTCGCGGTCGAGGTTGCCGTCATCCGCATCGAGGCCCCGGCGGCGGCTTCGGAAGTCCCGCCGCCCTTCGGACGGCCCGCCGGTTCCTGGGTCGAGGTGGTGGACGCCGGTCGGCTGCACGTCAGCCAGTTGGCCCGCAAGGCGTTGCGCTTTATCGATGATGCGCGAGGTTGACAATCCGGTTTCGATGCATGTCCTTTATGGCCGAGGCTTGGGTCACCCTACGTGCAACTGCTGAGAGGTCCCGCGATGCTGCAGATTACCAGGCAGACTGAATACGCGATCAGGGGGCTACAGGAACTCGCGCGGCGCGAAAGCGACGCGCCTGTCCAGCTGAAGTCGATTGCCGGATCCTGCGAAGTCTCGGAAGCGTTTCTGGCAAAGATCTTTCAGATGCTGGCGCAGTCCGGCATCGTCAAGTCCCACCGCGGCGTCAAGGGCGGCTTCAGCCTCGGTCGCCCGGCGTCCGAGATCACGCTGCGCGAAGTCGTCGAGGTCTGTGAAGGCGGCATTGTGCTGAACCACTGTCTCCGCCAGGTGGACCCCTGTCAAAACGCTGACAACTGCCACCTGTCGAAGGTGTGGCGGGAAGCCCAGGACGCGTTGACGGGCGCGCTCGATCGGACCCATCTGGCCGACGTGATGTAGTTCCGCTGCGGCCACGGTCGCGAAGAGACGCAGACGGGCGGGGCGTGGAGCCTCGCCCGTCTCTTTTTACATCCGCCGGCCGTCCTTCAGGTGCTGGCCAACCGTCGCCGTCGCAGTTGCCCGCAAGCGGCCGCGATGTCGCGACCGCCGCTCAGACGCACGGTCGTGTCGATGCCCGCGCGCGTCAGGATCTCCTGGAACGCCAGCACGGCCGCCGGGCCCGAGGGTTCCTGGGCGTCGTCGTCGAGCACGTTGAGCGGGATCAGGTTCACCTTGAAAGGGCCCGAGCCCGCGAGTTTCGCCAGGCGCCGCGCCTGTTCGGGCTGGTCGGTTTTCCCGGCGATCAGCACCCAGGCGATCGTCGTCCGCCGCGCCGACTGCCGCGCGTAGCGCGCGCCCAGTTCGATCACCTCGGCCAACGGTGTGCGTCCGGGCACGGGCATCAGGCGTCGACGCTCTTCATCGGTCGTGCCGCCCAGACTGAGCGTCAGCCCGACACCGGGCGCGGCCGCCACCAGTCGGCGCAGACCTTCGCCGGGGCCGCTCGTCGAAACCTGGATGCGCCGTTTGGACATGGCCAGACCGTCGTCGTCCATCATGATGCGCAGCACGGTCGGCAGGGCGTCCCAGTTGTCCAGCGGTTCGCCCATGCCCATGAACACGACGTTGAACTGCCGGTCGCCATGGCCGGAAATCGGCGCGGCCGCCAGATCTCGCCGCAGGTGCGTGATCTGCTCAAGGATCTCGCCGGCCTCGAGATTGCGCACCAGGCCGCCGCGGGCGGTGGCGCAGAAGCGGCAGGCCATGGCGCAGCCGACCTGCGTCGACAGGCAGAACGTGGAGTGGCTCTCCATCGGGATGATGACGCTCTCGACCGTCTGCCCGTCGCGGAGCCGGAACAGGAACTTGCGCGTGCCGTCACTGGACTCCTGGCGCTCGACCGGCGTCAGCGCCTGAAGGTCGAACCGCTCGGCCAGCGCGGCGCGCAAAGGGCGCGGCACGTTGCGCATCTCATCCCACTGGAGCGCATCGTGCACGTGCAGCCAACCGGCCACCTGACGCGCGCGGTAGGCTTCGCCGCCGAGTTCGCCCACGGCAGGGGCGATCTCTTCGGGAACCAGCGATCTCAGCAGGGGTTTGGCCACGGTGGTCGTCCTATCGGTATCCGGGCCGGCGGGGCCCGTGTCTTGACACGGGTTCGGTCGGCGTAGCAAGGTGTCGGGGGCCGCCGTCCGAGCGCGGCACAATGTCCGCAACCCGCCGCGCGACCGCAAGCGAATCCGGACCCGTCCCGCCAAGGAGTGGCCGTGAAGACCGTTCTGATCGTCGATGATGACCCTTCGATCCGCGAAACCGTCGCCGAAACCCTGCATTACGACGGGTACAAGACACTCGCGGCGTCGACAGGAGCCGAAGGCTTGACGATGGCCGAACGCCAGCGCCCCGACGTGATGCTGCTGGATGTGAAGATGCCCGGGATGGACGGCTTCGAGGTGCTGCAGAGGTTGAAGGCCTCGGCGATCGATGTGCCGGTGATCGTGATTTCCGGCCACGGCGACATCGACACGGCGGTTCAGGCCGTCAAGCTGGGCGCCTACGATTTCATGGAAAAGCCCATGGAGCGCGGGCGCCTGATGGTGACGATCAGGAACTGTCTGGACCACCACCAGGCGATGGCGGATCGCAGCGTGCTCCAGACCCAGACCGGCCACCGCAATCCGATCGTGGGTGACAGCCGCTCCATGCACGCGGTCAGGGCGTTCATCGAGAAGGTGGGGCCCAGCGAAGCTACCGTGCTGATTACCGGTGAAAACGGGACGGGCAAGGAGCTGGTCGTCAGCGCGATCCACCGTGCCAGCGCTCGCCGGGATCGCCCCCTGATCGAGGTCAACTGCGCGGCGCTTCCCCGCGACCTGGTGGAAAGCGAACTTTTCGGGCACGAAAAAGGCAGCTTCACCGGGGCCGACCGCCAGCGCATCGGGAAGTTCGAGCAGGCCGACGGCGGCACGCTGTTCCTCGATGAGATCGGCGACATGGGCGAAGAGGCGCAGGCCAAGGTGCTGCGGGCCGTGGAAGAGAGCCGTTTCCAGCGGGTCGGCGGGACCGAGACCCGGCAGGTCGACGTGCGGATCATCGCGGCCACGAACCGCGAGTTGTCGGCGCCGCAGTCCGGATTCCGCCAGGACCTGTTCTACCGGCTGAACGTGCTGGCGATCCACCTGCCGCCCCTGCGCGAGCGGGAGGGCGACGTGGCGCTGTTGCTGGACTGGTTCATGGCCGACCTGGCGGGCCGGCTCAAGGTGCGTCCGCGACGTTTCGCGCCGGAAACGGTCGCCATCCTCCGGGAATACAGCTGGCCGGGCAACGTGCGCGAACTGCGCAACCTGGTGGAGCGCCTGCTGATCCTGGCTCCGGAGGGGATCATCCGGCCCACGGATCTGCCGCCGCTGCCCGGGACGGCGCAGACCCGACCCGAGGACGCCAGTTTGTTCTCGAGCAACGACTTCCAGGATTTCAAGACGCGCAGCGAGAGCGCTTTCCTTCAACTCAAGTTGAAGGAGAATCTCTACAACGTGAGCCGGACGGCGGATGTCCTGGGCATGCAGCGCAGCAACCTGTACAAGAAAATCACGAAATACGGCCTGCGGACGCAGCCCGTCGAATAGGGGACCCGACAACGGCGATTGACACCCTGGGTGGTTTTCCGTAACAATGATGTCATGGCCGTGCACCATCCGGGGCATGTGATGGTGGGGCGCGGTCACAGACGGGGTGCATTGTTCGGAGGATGAAGGACATGAAGAGAATCACCACGATTCTGGTTCTTCTGCTGGCGGTCGTCATGATCGCCGCGTCCGTGCCATCTCCCGCCGCCTGCGTGGTCCCCATTTCCGGCAACACTTCCGGCTCGCAGGGCAGCAGCGCCAGGCCGCTGACAACGACTGCGGCCACCTCCGAGGACGATGACGGCAAGGGCGATCCCGGCGGCGCCGGCGATGGCCTGGGAGCCGATCCTGAAGTGCTGGCCATCGAAGGTGCCAATACCGAAGGCGCCGGGGCAACGATGGAGCTCATTCTCCAGTTGCTCCGCTTGATGCAGACGGTGGGCTAGGGCGCCCAGGGGCGCCCGGCCAGGACAGGTAAGCAGTCGGATACAGAAACCGAATCCACTTCCTCGCCGAGGGATGCGGTTGATGAAGGATCATTTCCAGGACCCCGGCCGCCGGGACGCCTCGGGGCAGCGCCAGTCGCGCCCCCAGACGGCGTCCGACTGGCTGCGCCTGGAGGAGATCGGCGATCTGCATTTTCACGCCTCGGCCTACGCCACTGCGCTGGACTACTACACGCAGTTGACCGATGGCGCCGTCCTGGACGCCCTGCCGCGCGACCGCGCCCTGCCCCTGTTGCGCAAGTCCATCGATGCGCTGCTGCTGCTGGGGCAGTTGGGCGACGCGGACGCCCTTCTCGATGAAGCCGATGCCCTGCTGGCCCGCACGATGGCCCTGGCGTCGGCCACGGAAGCGGCACCACTGACGGCAACTTTCCAGATCCGCCGCGCCATCGTGCTGCGCGAACGCGGTCGTCTGCACGACGCCCTGAATCTGGCCAAGCGCGCGTTCGCGGTGCTCGCCCTGACCGATGAGCACGCGGACGTGGCGCGTCTGCAGGTCGTCATGGGCATTTGCCATCTGCGCCTGGGCCGGCTGGAAAAGGCCGATGAGCTTTTCAACGACGGCCTGGCGACCTTCCGCCGCATCGGCCATGATCTGGGCGTTGCCAACCTCCTGAACAACCTGGCGCTGCTGGACAACGTCCGCTGCCGCTGGGACAGGTCCCTGCAGCAGCTGGAAAAAGCGCTCGAGCTCTCCCAACGCATCGGGGCCAGCCACCTGTTGCCGATGCTGTATCTGAACCAGGGCATCGTCCTGCAGAAGACCGACCGTCTCGGCGAATCACGCGCCGTGCTGGAAAAGGGTTACCGCCTGGCCGCGAGCCTGGGCGATCGGCTGCAGCAGTGCCGGCTCAGTCTGGCATTGGGCAGACTCGAGACCATGAACGGTCGGCTCGCGCGGTCCGAAGAGTTGCTGGTCGAAGGCAAGTCGCTCGCCGAACATCACAATTTCCTGCGTGAAGCGACCATCGCCGATGAATACCTCGGCGACGTGCAGCTTGCGCGCGGCGAGCCGGATACGGCGGTTTTCAATTACCACGAAGGCCTGAGCAAGTCGCGTTCGATCGCCGCCGGCAACGATCTCGAGGGCGAACTCCAGCGACGGCTGGGCGAGGCGCATCTGGCGGCCGGACGCCTGGAGGAAGCCGTCGCCGCCTCGACTGCGGCGCTGGCCGTCTGCGGGCAGTGCGGGGAAATCTACGAAATCGGATTCTGCCATCTGACGCTGGGCCAGGCCCTGTTGCAACAGGGAGACCTCGCCAAGGCCGACGAACACTATCGACAGGCCATCGCCACTTTCCAGGACCAGAAGCTGCCGCACCTGTGGTGCCGCGCGGTGGTGGCCTATTGCGACGCACGGCTTGCTTCGGCCGCGGAGCCGCAGCTGCTGCTCCTGCGGCGCCTGCTCATCGATGCCCAGGACCGCGTCGCGGCGGGCGTCAGTGACGCCATGCTCTGTCAGGTGCTCGAGCGGCTCGCCGGTGTGCAGGTGCGTCTCGGCCAGTACGACGACGCGCTGTTGACCGCTTTCGATCTCGAGCGCTACGCCGGCGGCCTTGAGGATGCCCGGTGGGCGGAAATCGTCGTTCGCCTGCGGGGGACGATCGAGCGCGGCATGTTGCGCTCGGTAGGTTCGCCCGAAGCGCACTTCGAAGCCATTTCGACGCTGCCCGGCTTGTTCGATGCCGAAAAGGGCACCCTGCCCCGCAATCTCGACGCGGTGCTGGCCGCGGCCATGGACCGCGTCGGCGCCGACTCCGGCTGCATGGCCATGGTGGATCCGCACGCCGCCGACGGCGCCCTGCGGGTCGTCACCCGCCGGGGCCTGACCGAGAATCTGGCCGGCCAGTTGGCCCGGTGGTTTGCGGGCGAGGGCCGCGAGCCGGGCCTGATTTCGCTCCACACGCGGCTCGGGCCCCGGGATCGGATCGTCGTCGGGGTGCCGGCCCTGTTGACGGTCGCCGACAGCTGCCTGTTCATGCCGATCGCGCTGCACGATCGCCGATTCGGGGTCCTGTTCGTCGGCAAGTCCGGTTCGGGCGCCACGTCGACGGCGTTCGACCGGGCCGCGCTCGACTTCCTGGCCACGTATCTCGGATTCCTGGCGCTGTTCCTGCACGAAAAGGGACGCGGAGCGGCCGAAGGCGGCGGCGCGACGCCATTCGAAGCGGTGGAGAGCTTCGAGAACATCATCACGCAGAACGCGCGCATGCTCGACGTTCTGGGGCTGGCGCGCAAGGTGGCGCCCAGCGAACTGACTGTGTTGATCAACGGCGAAACCGGGACGGGCAAGGGCCTGCTGGCCTATTCGATCCACGCCCTCAGCCGGCGCGCCGGCCGCAAGTTCCTGTCGATCAACTGTGCGGCAATCCCCGAGTCGCTGCTCGAGAGCGAACTTTTCGGACACAAGCGGGGCAGTTTCACGGGCGCGCACGCGGACAAGAAGGGACTGCTGGCCGAAGCCGAGGGCGGCACGGTGTTCCTCGACGAGATCGGCAAGATGCCGTTCAGCATGCAGGGCAAGCTGCTGCATTTCATGGACACCAAGGTCGTGCGGCCGGTGGGCGCCAACCAGGAGTTCCGCGTCGACGTGCGCGTCATCTGCGCTTCGAAAAGCGATCTGCACCAGATGGCCCGCGAGGGAACGTTCCTCGAGGATCTATACTACCGGCTGCTGGATTTCCCGCTGGTGATCCCGCCGCTGCGCGAGCGTCCGGACGACATCGAACTCCTGTCGTCGCATTTCATCGCGCGCTTCAGCCGCGAACTCGGCATCGAACAGCCGGCGGTGGACCGGCGATTCACCGAAGGATTGCTGCGGCACCCGTGGCCCGGCAACATCCGGGAACTGGAAAAAGCGCTCCAGCGCGCGATCGTGCTGGCGGGTGGGGCCGACTCTCTCCGGCTCGAACACCTGCCTGACGAGTTCCGGGCGACGGCGGCCCGGCCAGCGGGCGGTCGGGGCGCTACGGCTCCGCTGCGGGACACGCTGGCGGAAGTCGAGTGCCGTGCGATCCGGCAGGCGCTGCAGCGCGCCTCCGGGAACAAATCCCAGGCCGCGCGCGACCTGGGAATCAGTTACCCCAACCTGCTCAAGAAGGCCCGTATGTACGGGCTGCAGGATGACGCCTGATTCCGCCGGACGCCTTTGGCAAGGAACGCGATAATCCGGGGCCGGCCCCGGATTTTTCTTGCCAGATCAACTCCTTTGTTAGCAACGAGTTGGCTGATGGCCTCATGTGGCTATAAAATTAATTTATAGGTCGGTGACACGGGCATCCCAAAAGTCTGCGCTGGCATGCGCTTAACGCATTTAAAAATGAGCACTTAGGATTTGTGGCGAAGTTCCGGGAGATGGTACGCGAAGTGCTTTAGCTGGAATGAAGGGGTGAATAACAGGGATCCTCTTCGCGACCAAGCTGACATTCGTGTTTCCGGGAGAATCGAGTCCGCCCCGACACCGCAAGGCCAGGGGGTTCTCATCGAGAAGGCCGCCCGGGGGATGTGACAGAGGTGGGGTCTGGATCATCCGACTGGACGGCGTAAGAGGATCAGGACCTTCTTCTCCCGGAACACGAATATCATCCGGCCCGCATGACCGGGTGACTGCAGGATCAAGTGAAGTCCGAACCAGACGAACGTGATCAAGAGCCCCGGCCGGGGTAGGGGAGGCGAGCCTCGAATCCGGCCAGCCGCAAGGCGGGGCTCTTTTTCTTTTGCCGATTCCGGTTCAGACGCGGGTTCGCAACCTCTTGCGCGTGGCCGCGATCGACTTCGTCAGCCGCTGCGATCGTCCCCAAATGGGGAATCTGTCTCTTATCGCGCACACTGCCCAAAACCAGGAATCAGCTGCGGCGGGCCGCAGTCGGGGTTCCTGCACCTCGTCGGGCTGTCCTGTCGATCGCTTCAATTGTAACATAGGAAATGGGTTAGGGCGGATCCGGCCGAAATCCAGGAGCGCGCCGCCATGCGCAATCGGGACACCGCCCCAGGTGCTGGCGATGGCACGAACCCTGCGATGGAGTCCGTGGCGAACGATTCAGCCGGCCAGGAGGTACACGATGTTGGCGATCACGATGGCGACCGGACGAGGCGAAAACCGTACAGCGAGGCGGTTGGCGCCGGCCATGTTCCTGATGGCGGTTCTGGTGCCGGTACTTTTCCTGGCCGGCTGTTCCGACGAAGACTGTCTTAACTGCGTGGATCTGTCGCCTCCGGTCGTACCGACGGGAGTGCACAGCATCAGCGGTGACGAGTACGTCATCGTGCAGTGGAACGATCTCGTGTACGCGCCCTACGACGGCCGTTACAACGAGAATCTGGTCCTGTACGAAATCTACCGGCGCATCTACGAATTCGGCGACGAGAACAATCCGAACCGCACTTTCGACCCGACGCCGATCGCGACAGTGGCTTGGGATGAGAACTACGACTCGGGGTCGGGCCTCCACTGGTATCTGGATGACCAGGTGAGCAACGGCCTGCAGTACGAGTACGCCGTCGCGTCCGTCAACGCGGCGGGCGCGCGCAGCGCGCTGAGCTACGAATTCGTGGTCGATGCGCCGCTGCCGATGAGCCCGTTGGATTCGCAGGGCTGGTTCATTCCCCTGGCGATCTACGACGGCAACGCGCTCGGCGCCACGGGCTACGGTTTCGTGTTCAGCCTGGCCGCGAGTTCGTTCAATCTGAACGAGGGCCGCGTCACTCCGGGCGGCGGAATGGTCGCCGACATCGAGATCTTCTTCAGTTCCGGCGTGCCCTTCGTGACGCGCGGAGGCCCGCATGTGCGGCTTCAGGATCTCGGCGACTACAGCGACGGCTCCGGGAATGTGCTGTTCGAAGGTGTCAGCTGGGCGCCGGTGAACGGCTACTCGGTGACGGGCACGCTGGAACTCGTCCCCGGTCATGTCTATGTGGCCGAGATCGCCACGGGCCCGGGGACGGTGCACTTCGCGAAATTCGGTGTCGACAGCATCGGCTCCGGTCTGGTCAACATCATCTGGGCCTACCAGTTGATCGAGAACCTGCCCGAATTGTCGGTGCCGGTCGGCGGCCGTGAACCGGCGACGGACGGACCGCAGTTCATCAGTCTGTAGACCGGAACCGCGGGAAGAAAAGAGGCGCAGTCATGAACAGACACGAGATCAACATCCGGGAACGGCGCGTCGGCCGGCGGTTCAGCGCAGGACGATTCGCCATCGGTCTGGCCGCGACGGGCTTCGTGGCCCTGTTGTGGCTGGCGCCCTCGGCTGGCGCCCAGACGGCAGCCGGTTCGGACCGCTACCAACCCGAGCGCAGCCGGGATGACTACGGCCAGGCGGGCGATTCCGACAAGGACTTCGACTACGCGGCGCAGACCCTGCGTGTGGCCCTGTGGCTCGACCGTGACGAGGACGAGATCTACCAGCGGGGTGACGAGCAGCGTGTCGGCTTCCAGACGAACGAGGACGCGTACGCGGTCGTCTACCGCATCGACACCGACGGCATGGTCACCGTGCTCTGGCCGCGTGACCGACTGGATGACGGATTCGTCTTCGGCGGCCACGAATACAGGTTGCCGGGGCGCGAATCCGCGGCACTGCGCATCAACGAGCAGGAAGGCGAAGGCTACGTACAGGCCATCGTCTCGCGCTATCCCTTCGACCTGCGCGCGCTCGAACTGGACTTCCTGCAGGATGCCGGCGGCACGCGCGTGGATTTCCGCGTGGCCGGCGACCCGTTCCTGGCCATGAACGAGGTCAACTACGCGATCACGGGCCTGGAGGATGCGGGCGACCACGTCATCACCAACCACGTGCGCTACTACGTGCACAAGCGTGTGGATCATCCGCGCTACCTGTGCATGCAGTGCCACACGGAGGATTCGGTCCGCTACGATCCCTACGAAGGGCACTGTACCCTGACCATCGACTATGACTACGGGTGGAGCAACCGCTGGTACTCGAACTACGGCTATTACCCCGTGTACTGGAACCCGGTGTACGTGTACGTCGATCCGTGGACCTGGCGACCCTGGGTGAACTTCTGGTACGACCCGTGGTACGTGTGCGCTCCCTACAACGGCTGGTACGGCAGCTACCGGGACTGCTACCCGTGGAACGATTCGCCCTACTACCGCGGCGGCTGCGGCCCGAGCTGGGACGGCGGCGGTCGACGTTACCAGCCGCTGAACCGTCACGGCGACGCGGTGGCTGTGCGAAAGGCGCGGCAGTACGACACCGTTTCGCGGGTGGTCGCGCGGACAGGTCCGCAACCAGCCGAGCGCGAAGACATGCTGGCACGGCGGACGGCTGCCGGTGCGTCACGCGATGTCCGGGGCAGTGACCGCTCGGCCGGCGGCGTGGCGCCGGTGACCATGGCCCGGGGTGACAAACCGATGGCGCGGTCGGCGGATCGTTTCCCTGCCGCGGCGAACACGCGCCAGGGCGGAGCGCTGCGCATCCGCCAGGGTGGGCGCGCCGACGCCGAAGCCAATGTCGGCAAGCGGCCCGAGGGGCCGACCCGTCGGCACACGGCGGCCGGTGCGGACAACGGCGCGCGGTTGGCTCCCGTCCGTCCGGGCGACCGCGGTGGCGATGCCGGAACGCGGCGTCCGACCGATAGCGGGGGCGTGCGTTCGGGCGACAACGGGGCGACGCGTGACGGCGACAAGGAAGGCATCCGCGCCCTGAATCCGCGGCAACGCACGTCGCGGGTCTGGAACAGCACGACCGGTCGCGGCAGCCAGCCCGCCGAGCGCGGGGAGCGGCAGGATCGGCCCGCGCGTGTCAGCCCGAATCGGGACGGCACCGACCGGCGTGACGAACCCGCGGGCGTGGCGCCGACGGAACGGCCGCGCCGCGAGAATCCGACGACGGCGCCGACCACGCGGCCGCGCCGTGACGAGGGCGTGCA
>JFJP01039514.1_pt1 | contig 21808 bp, 37 predicted proteins | sample 431651 | NCBI WGS metagenome assembly JFJP01 (sample SAMN02602958, study PRJNA72255) | Microbial mat metagenome, whole genome shotgun sequencing project. | biome: fresh water; feature: sink hole; material: water; isolation source: purple microbial (photo- and chemosynthetic) mats found in...
GCAATCGGTAAAAATATTAAATTCAATTCTTAAGTCCAAAAAGGAGTTATACAATTATGGAACATCTTAATGTCCAACAATTAAACGAGAAATGGAGTCCAGTTCTCGATCATTCAGATCTTGCTAAAATTTCTGATTCACACAAGCGCAATACAACAGCAGTTCTTTTGGAGAACACAGAACGTGCTCTTCGCGAAGAACGTCAAGCACTTATGGAAGCAGGTTCAACCATTGGTGCGTTTGATGGTGGTGCAGGTTCTATTGCAAAAGGTTACGATCCAGTATTGATCGGTCTTGTTCGTCGTGCTATGCCACAACTTATCGCTTATGATATTTGTGGTGTTCAGCCAATGACAGCACCATCAGGTCTTGTTTTCGCACTTAAATCACAATATAATGACAATGCAACACCTGCTAGCCGTACAGAAGCTCTCTTTAACGAAGCTCAAGCTGGTTGGTCAGGCGCTGCTGGTACATTATCACAATTGGGCACAAACCCAGTTCAAGGTGATGACAATGGTTTGGATCCATGGGCTACTAATGCTCCTGGTGATTTCTCAAATCAGGGTGGTATGACTACGGCAACTGCTGAAACAGTTGATCCAAAAGAAATGTCGTTCTACATTGACAAGTTCACTGTTACTGCTAAGTCACGTGCTTTAAAGGCAGAATACAGTATCGAACTTGCACAAGACCTTAAGGCAGTTCATGGTCTTGACGCAGAAGGCGAATTAAGCAATATTCTCTCAAACGAGATCCTTGCTGATATTAACCGTGAAGTTGTTCGTACAGTTTACAAAATTGCAAAGCAAGGTTGTGAAACTGGTTCTACAGCAACTGCAGGTACTTTCGACCTTGACGTTGATGCAAATGGTCGTTGGTCTGTTGAACGCTTCAAGGGTTTAATGTTCCAAATCGAACGTGAAGCTAACCGTGTTGCACAGACAACTCGTAGAGGTCGTGCTAACTTTATTCTCTGCTCCGCTGACGTTGCTTCCGCATTGTCAATGACAGGTGCATTGGATACAGGTAGTGCAATCAATGGTGGTTCATTGAATATCGATGATTCATCAACAACCTTCGCAGGTACATTGAATAGCAAGTATAAGGTTTATATCGATCCTTATATGGCTAACGGTTCTAACGATCAGTTCGTGGTTGTTGGTTATCGTGGTACATCACCTTTTGATGCTGGCTTGTTCTATTGCCCATACGTTCCACTCCAGTTGATGAGAGCAGTTGATCCAAATACTTTCCAACCAAAGATTGGTTTCAAGACACGTTATGGTCTTGTTTCACATCCATTGAGTGGTGATGCAGCTACACTTGCAGCACAATCAAACTTCTACTTCCGTATTTTTAGAGTAACAAATATCGTTTAATCGGAGTTAAAAGTAATGTAAAATGCCCCTTAATTGGGGCATTTTTTTGCCTATAAATATTGTGAAAAGGGTACCCAATTATGTTCTTACAGGAAACCTATACTATGATTGAGCTGATCTTATCACCAAAATATTTGTGGGCTATTGCTAGTTTAATGGCATTAGTTTTTCTTATTGTTACTATTATTAGATTGCATAGATCTGATAGTAAAGTAAATTTGATCGAACTTCTTTTCATTGATCAAACTACGGGTAAACAATCTGATTCAAAAGTTAGACTTAACACTGCATTCATTTTATCTGCTTGGGCATTTGTTTATTTAGTAATGAATGATAAATTTACAGATTGGTATTTTTTCGGATTTATGGGAGCTTGGGTAACAGATAGATTTCTTGCACGATATTCAAATTCAAAAAATGATGCAATGAATCTATCACAAAATAATTATCTTAATAATCAAGATGAACTTGCTTTTTCAAGATATCAACAAGAACAGAGAGAAAATCAATTACTATCAAGAAACAGTTTTAAAAATAATGGGACATTTTCATGACAATAACACCAACAATAAATGCTAGAATTAATTTGTGGGATCCGGTTACAGGATATCCTACACCAGGCATTAATACTACAAGATTTAGTTTATCATTTACTAAATTGCCTAACGTGCAATTATTTGCTAACAAAATAAATTTACCGTCAATAACATTGAATGCAGCTCAACAACCATCACCTTTTTTAGATATGAAACAAGTTGGTGAAAAATTGGTGTATTCAACTTTTGATATTGATTTTATTTTAGACAATGAAATGATTGGATATAAAGAACTCTATAAATGGATGTATGATTTATCTGTGCAAGGATTGAATTCAGATACAGTGTCAACATGTACTCTTTTACATGATGCTGGTTCTATTGAGTTCTATGAAGTATTTCCTACAACTTTAGGACAATTACAATTTGATTCAACTCAAACCGATATAGCATATCCTTCAATCAATGTTATATTCATGTGTGATAGATATGTTGTTAAGTAATCACATACTTATCTATATCAATCCATAACCGGACTGACATGTCATTTTCACATTATTGTCAAATTTTGTCAAATTTATTTACGATCACACTAAGATTTTACAAAAATGACAGTTTGATGTAAAATATATACATTCTAATGAATAAAGGTGTTGTTATGGCAATAACAATTGAACAAGTTCTTGCTGAGTGGAAGATTGACTCGGTTATTGATGATTCTCATCTCAATCGTGAATTGATGGAAACTGCAAGAATGCATAGTAAATATCTTGAATATTTGGTATATTTCAAAGCGAAGTTGGCAGCAACAGAAAAGAAATATAATCTGATGGCATGGCGCAAACGCAAATATTTTCGGGGTGAATGTGATCAATCTGATCTTCAAAAATATGGATGGTCACAATGGCAGGGATTGAAACCAAGTTCATCTGAATTGAATCAATTGTTGGATATGGATTCAGACATGAATGATTTGCTTGAATCTGTACAAGCATACAAAGCATCAGTTTCAACTTGTGAATATATTATGAAACAAGTTCAATCTCGAGATTGGACACTCAAGACATTGTTTGAATATATGAAGTATACTAATCCATGATAACTGTAAGTAAATTCAATGAGTCATATATTCATGTAGATAGTGACGATAGAGGTATTTTACAAGAATTAGCCGATCATATGACTTTTGATGTACCCGGTGCTAAATTCACTCCCAAGTTCAAAATGAAAATCTGGGACGGAAAAATAAGACTGTTTTCTTTGCAAAATAGATGCTTATATGCGGGGTTATATCAAAAACTGCAAGAATGGGCAAAAAACTGTAATTATGCTGTCCAAGTTGTTGATTCTAAACAATATAAAACCCCAGATTTTAAAAATGATGTAACGCCCGAATCAGTTCATAAATTCGTAGATGCATTAGATATACATTCTAAAGGTGTAAAACTGCAAATTCGTGACTATCAGTATGCATCGATATACACCTCATTAAAAGATCGTCGTGCTACGATTTTATCACCCACAGGTTCTGGTAAATCACTCATTCAATATTGTGTATTAAGATATATTCTTGATCAAGAAATGAACTGTATGGTTGTAGTTCCCACTACAGCATTAGTGTTGCAGATGTTGAATGATTTTAAAGATTATTCGAGTGTGAATGGATGGGATGTAGATACAAATTCACATATCATCATGGCAGGTCGTGAAAAGTTGAGCAATAAACCTTTATACATAACTACTTGGCAATCAGTATACAAACAGCATAAAGATTATTTTAATAGATTTGATTGTATTTGTGTCGATGAAGTGCACTTAGCAAAGGCGTCTAGTTTAACAGGAATTATGGAAAAGGCAACAGAAGTTCCATATCGATTTGGATTCACTGGATCTTTGGATAATTCAAAGACTAATCAATTAGTGATTCAAGGTTTGTTTGGTAAAGTAACGAAAGTAACTTCAACGAAACAATTGATGGATGAAGGTCATTTAGCAGATATGACAATTAAATGTGTTGTTCTCAAATATAATGATGATTCAAAGAAGTTAGTTAAATCTATGGACTATCAACGTGAAATAGATTTTTTAGTATCACATGACAAACGCAATAAATTTATTCGCAATCTTGCATTATCACTAAAGGGTAATACATTGATTTTATTTACTTTAGTTGAAAAACATGGTAAGGAATTAAATAAATTACTCTCAGATAAAACAGAAAATAGACTTCATTATATACACGGTGGAGTAGAAGCCGAGGCTAGAGATGAAGTTAGAAACATTGTTGAAAATTCTAATAATGCAATTATTCTCGCTAGTGTAGGAGTATTTTCGACTGGAGTTAATATTAAGCGTTTGCATAATATCATTTTTGCTTCTCCTACTAAATCTGTCATCCGTGTTCTTCAATCATTAGGTAGAGGTTTAAGAAAAGCACATGATAAAAATGAAGTAACTGTTTATGATATATCTGATAATATAGTTAATCTGAAATCAAAAAGAAATTTTACTTATATTCATTTTATCGAAAGACTAAGAATTTATGCTTCAGAAGATTTTAATTATACAATAACAGAAGTACCTATAGAAAGGTAACAAAATGACAAACACACATAAACCTTTTTTTGCATTGAAACTCAAAACCGGCGAAACACTGTTTGCGGAGATTTTGACAACAAATGACACTCATATTATCATGCATAAACCATTACAAATTCATTACGATACAAGTGATGGTTTAGGTGATCGTATGTTTGCCACTGAATGGGTTCCATATGTTATTGAAGAAGAATTCTCAATTCCAACAAATATGGTATATTTTATTGGATATTTGAATCCTCAATTTATTAAATTTTATGGTACAGTGTTGATGCAAGCTGAAATTTCAAAAATTAAAAAAGAAGTAATTGATAATATGAGTGATCGATCTGATTATTCTATTATGTTTGATGGGGTTCAACGAATGAAGAATGTTTTTAGTTCAATGAAAAGTAAATATAATTTAGAAGAAGATTCAATTGATTTTAGTGAATTTGAAACAGCACTTGATAAACATAAAGAAGGATTAGTGTTACATTGAAGAAGGAGTTAACCATGGAAGAAACAGTCACAAAGAAAATATCACCTAAATTAAAACCAAATTATGTATGTAATGCAGATTTATATCAAGCATATGTTGAATGGAATAAAAAAATAGATGAGGCTAAAGAATTAGGGAAAGATGAACCACCCATTCCCAATTATATTGCTGAATCAATTATGAAAATTTGTCATAGATTATCATTCAGACCAAATTTTATTAATTACAGTTATAGAGAAGATATGGTTGGTGACGCATTAGAAAATTGTATCAAAACAGCTAAAAATTTCAATATTGCTAAATCAGAAAATCCATTTTCATTTATTACGACGATAGCATTTAATGCTTTCTTGCGAAGAATCGAAGCAGAGAAAAAACAATCATATGTTAAAGGTAAAATGATTGAAGATATGCCACTAGATGAGTTAATGGATGTTCAAGATCATGATGATGATATTGTTTCTTATCATAATCAATTTATAGAATTTTTGAGAGAAAATAACTATACTGATACCACTATTTCGCCATCTGAAAAGAAACGTAGAAAATCTCCACAATTACATGAGGAAGATAATTTAGAAAGTTTTATGCCTAAGGAAGAGTAAATGGGTAATGATGAGATTACAACATGGAGAATGTCATTCGCATTCATGCCACATAAGTGTATAAAGTCTGGCAAAATTATATGGTTAAAATTTGGGTATTTAGGAATAACAGATATATCAGATTTTGGATCTGGTCATGATTACAAATATGAATGGGTTACAAAAGAAGAATTTGTGCTGATGTTGTTGAAAGGGACAGTATGAAAACAGTGATACTTGGAGATTTACATATCGGTGCCCGTAATGCATCACAACTTGTTGCTAATCATCAGTTAAGATTCTTTGAAGAACAATTATTTCCATACATTGATAAACATAAGATAACAAAGATCATTCAAACTGGTGATTTATTTGATACTCGAAAATTTACTAATCATGTTATTTTGAATGAATGGAAGCGTAGATTTTTTGATGTACTCAAGGAAAAAGAAATAGAATTTCATTCGTTGTTGGGTAATCATGATCTTGCAACTAGAAATTCAGTATCAGTAAACAGTCCTAAGTTGTTTCTGTGTGAATATGATAATATCAAATTGTATGAATATCCGACTGAAGTAAAATTTGGTAAATTAAATGTTCTTATGGTTCCGTGGATTTGTTTAGAAAATCACATGGAGTGTGATGTTATGATGAATGAATCTAGTGCACTTTGGTGTTTTGGACACTTTGAAATAGATGGGTTTGAAATGCATAAAGGTCAAGTGCACACTGGCGGTTTATCTATGGAATCACTTCGTAGATTTGAACAGGTTATTTCCGGTCATTTTCATACTCGTAGTGAAAACAAAAACATCAAATATGTTGGAACACCGTATGAAATGACTTGGATTGACTACGGTGACACAAAGGGGTTTCATGTTTTTGATACAGCAAAACGAGACCTAGAATTTATTCCAAATAAATTGACACTATTTAACAAGGTGTATTACAATGATAAAGATCAAACACAAGATTATTTTCGTGGATTTGATCTTTCCGGATTAAAAGATACTTATGTGAAATTGATCGTAGTGAGTAAAACTGATCCATATCAATTTGATAAATTTTTGGATCGTCTATATCAAACAAATCCGGCAGATTTAAAGATTGTTGAAGATATGTCTGATCTTGAATCTGATTCAGTAGATGATGAAGATATTGAAATGGAGGACACCGTGTCATTGATTGAGAGTTATATTGAATCTGTTGATATTGATTTGGAAAAAGAAAAGATGAAAACATTTATGACCACATTGTATACAGAAGCGTTAGAGGTGATTGATTGACTATCGTATTTAAATCTATTAGTTACAAAAATTTCCTGTCAGCAGGAAATGTACCTATCATAATTTCATTAGACACTCATAATCTTACTTTGATTACGGGTAAAAATGGAGTAGGTAAAAGTCAATTGATTGAAGCTATTACTTTTGCTTTATATGGAAAACCATATCGTAACTTTAACAAACCACAGCTTATTAATTCCATTAACTTGAAGCAATTAGTTGTTGAATTGATATTTGAGATTGGTAAAAAGAAATACAAAATAGTTCGTGGTATCAAACCAAATTTATTTGAGATTTATGAAAATGACAAATTGTTGAATCAAGATCCAAGTATCAGAGATTATCAAAAAGTTCTTGAACAGCAAATTGTCAAAATGAATTATCGTGCATTCACTCAAGTGGTAATTATGGGATCTAGTTCATATACGCCGTTCATGCGTTTGAAAGCACATGAACGTAGAGAATTCATTGAAGATTTATTGGACATTCGTGTATTTTCTGTAATGAATAACCTGCTAAAAGAAAAATCAAAACTGTTGAAAGATCAAATTAAAGATGTTGATGTAGAAATAAAATCATTGCGCGAAAAAATTGAATTGCAAGAAAATCATATCAATTCTCGAAAACAAGAAAAACAAAAAGCAGTGACAACGTTAGTTTCTGAGATTGAAGCATTGATTAAAGAAAACGATGAACATCAAATGTGTGCTGTTCAATTTATGAATACAGTGAATGATTTAACTGAAGAAGCTAAACCTTATGAAAATGCATCTGAAAAATTAACAGAACTTAGAACATTACATAAACGTATAGAAGGAAACATAAAGAAATATCATGAAGAAAAGGAATTTTTACACGGAATTGAGCAGTGTCCTGTCTGTCATCAATCTGTTCACGACAGTCATCGTGAGTGCATTGTTGGATCTGTTGATTCAAAAATTGAAGAACTTGAGAAGGATTTACATGAACTTCAAACTCAGCTTGAAACAGTCAATCAAGACTTGGATGAATTTGAGAAATATTCATTAAAAATCAATGGCATAAATTCAGAAATCAGTAAATGTAATAAATTGATTATAGTTAATAATGCTATGATTGAAAGTAAAAAGGTTCAAATTGAAACAACAACGAATGATACTACAAATATAGATGAAGAAACAAAACGTCTTAAAGAATATGCTAGAGCGATAATTAAAAAGAGTGGATTGAAAAAAGAAATGATCGAGTTGCAACAATATCAAAACACTGCTTTTGTATTGCTGCAGGATAATGGCATCAAAGCAAAAATTATCAAACAGTATATTCCCGTGATTAACAAGTTGATCAACAAATATCTTGATGCGTTGGATTTCTTTGTAGGATTCCATCTTGACGAAAATTTCAATGAGGTGATAAAATCAAGACATCGTGACACATTTAGCTATGAATCATTTAGTGATGGGCAAAAGAGACGTATTGATGCTGCACTGTTATTGACATGGCGCGATGTGGCAAAATCAAAGAATTCAATTAATACTAATGTCATGTTTTTAGACGAGATGGATGCTCCATTAGACGGAGCCGGATCAGACATGATGATTGAATTATATAAAGCAAGCAATATTGCCAATGTATTTGTGATCAGTCATAAAGAGGGATTAGCAAACGTGGCTGATAATGTTATACAATTTGAATTAAAGAACAATTTTACTATTTTGAAGGAAGATTAAATTATGAAAGAATATCAGTTTTTGGTTACTGTGTATGAGGGATCAGACGAGTGGTGGGAAGAGTTGAACGAAATGGAAATTGAACCACACAAAAATTATTATCAGTCGGAGTTGCCATTATGAGCAAATTCTCAATTGAGACCGTATCGGGTGTTTTGGTTGATCCAACTGAACCAGATGAAAAATTGATTCTGTTGAATGATGCTGCGTGGGCAATCAGTCGTATCAATCGATATTCGGGACATACCATTACAAAGATTCCTTATTCAGTAGCACAGCATTGCATCTTTGTTGCGAATATGATATGGGAAGAAACTGGTGATGCTCGTTTAGCGTTGTATGGGTTGTTACATGATGCTGCTGAAGCATACATTTCTGATATTCCATCTCCCATTAAACGAATTCCAGAATTGAAAGCAGTACTCGATCCAATCGAAAATAGATTGCTTGACATAATCTATAGAAAGTATGTTGGATCAACACCTACCGTTGATGATGCACCAGTTATTAAAAAGTACGATCATCGTGCCTTGTTGATTGAAGCACACAACTTTATGTCGTCTCGTGGAAAAAATTGGTATGGGAGTGAATCTCAAAACATAGGATTCATTGAACTCCAAAACTTTCCTCCACCTGTGCCATCCGTTCAAGCATATCAGGACTTCATGGATTCGTATGATTTTTATAAATCAGAATTGAAACCAGTGCATCAAGAATGGTGATAAATCAATGATTTAAACTGTTTGTTGCAAATTTCCTAGACGCATGTATAATTGATTACATCGTTTGGGAGATTTAAATGACTTTGAATGAAATCCGCACAAGAATTAATGTACTTGTTGAAAAGCACACTAATAAGGTGCGTAAATTCAAAAATTGTGCTACGTTTTTGACGCCGAAAGTTGAGTTTTTCAATAAGGGTCGCAAGGCGGGTTGGGCAAAATATAACTCACATACCGTAGGATTCAATGAACTTATTGCCCGTGATAATTGGGAAGAATTTGAAAATACAATTATCCATGAGATCGCACATTTGGCGACGATTCGTCTTTTTCCCTATGCAAAACAACATCATGGCCCGGAATTCCGTCGCGTGATGCACCATATGGGTGGTTCAGGTGCAACTTACCATAACTATGATGTTTCAAGCGTTACTACAAAACAGAAGCGCTATGTATATGCATGTGATTGTGATACTCATGCTCTGTCGGGTTTGAAACATGCTCGAGTGAAAAAAGGTGTGGTTTATCATTGCAAAAAATGCAAAGCAACGGTAAAATTTACAGGGAAAACAACAGGTTAGTCAATGTATTGACTTTTGATGTGATCCGTGTAGAATGAATTCATCGATTGGAGGAAACACAAATGTTCCCGCACTTCATATGTTCAAAAAATATTGGTCAAACTCATGTTGTCTTGTGGCAAAAAGATCATTATTCGTATGAGATTGATGTTATGGGTAAAGGTTACATTACACTTCCCGATTCGTCTTTTGAAGAAGCAATGTCCGTGTATGATCAATTTTGTGAGGTGAAATAAAATGACTGTTCGTGTATATTCTGGTTCTACGATGATTGAATCCAAACGTTTTCGCACTGTTGCTGAAGCCATCAAATGGGCGTCTTATTGGCAGGATAATGATTATAAGGTTAGGATTTCTTAATTTTTTTAGATCTACCACGAATATAACCAATAGGAATATTCGTGGGAAATTTTATTCTAACTTCAATATTTGTTTCCGGATTATAATACCAAAAATTATCTTTAACCCCCTCACTATTTTTTCTTTTATGTTCTTCTGTCTGAGATTTATTTTTCATAAGTCCAACTATTTCACCAGTTTTCCAACGATCATCATTTAAAGAAATTCTACCTAAATATTCATTAGTTATAACATGTTTTGCACAAGCAGTGTGTTTTGTTGTTTTATTATAATTGTCAAAACCACCGCTTTTAAACAATGAAAAAATTTTTGAATCAAACTCATTTTTATCTATTCTTGTTTTCTGATTGGTTTCATTATTCATTACTATGATTTTATTTTTATGACGATTTGATGCTTTTAATCTATCATATTCTGACCATTCAGTAAAACCATCACCCCCACTTGTTTTATTAGCTAAAATTCCATTTTTTAAATCTTTTCTACCATAATAAGAAATATACCATTTTTCTATTTCTTTTGCAATTTCATTGAATAATTTATTTTCTAATATGATTATTTTAGATTTATCTTTTGGGATCGGAACATTATCGTGTTTACCCCAAGCACGATTTCCCTTTCCTTTACCAATATAATAAGGGGTATCTGCTTTTGCAGTGGCAGAGTCTTTTGAGCGAATGTATGCGTAGACGTAATAAATATTGGTGCTGGTCATGGAAGTTCCTTTCTGTAGAATGACTAGAACCCTTGCGTATCCCCATACGGCGAAGGGTATTTTTATTATTTATCAATGAGTTACGATAGTTATTGACAAATACCTTGAATATTTATATAATTTAATCATTGAATAAGGAGACGCAAATGGGCACTCGTTCTTTTATCGGTGTTGAATGTGAAGATGGCATTTATGCAATTTACTGTCATTGGGATGGGTACCCTGAGCACAATGGTCGAATTCTTGCCGAACATTATCAAGATTTTATGAAAGTTTGCACATTGATTAATGGCGGTGATCTTTCTGTACTTCGTGAAGAAATTGGATCGACTCAAGATTTTGATAACCCCAATGAAAATTGGTGTGTTTATTACGGTCATGATCGTGGTGAAAAAGACGTTGGTTATCATGTCTTCAAGAATGAAGAAGAATTTTTAGAATCAGCAAAAGATAATTGGGCAGAATATGCGTATCTGTTCGTTAATGGTCAGTGGATCGCTTTCAAGATTTAAGGAATAAAAAATGCAAGTTACACAATCTCGTGAAGTAAAAACTAACGTCAAACATTCGGTTGATTTTAGTATTTCGACTGATGCTGCAAAATTGTTCAGCATGTTGTCGTCCGCACTTTACACTGACAAAGAAAAGGCTGTATGTTATGAATTGGGCGCTAATTGCTATGATGCAAATCCCAATGAGCCGTTTCAAATTGTTGCACCCACTACACTTGACCCAGTTGTAAAATTCAGGGATTACGGTCCAGGTCTTGCAGAGCACGATGTTTATCGGTTGCTTACTGTATATGGTGCATCTGATAAAACATCTGATAATAGCAAAATCGGTGGTTATGGCATAGGTGCAAAATCACCAGCTGCAGTAACAGATTCTTGGAATGTGATTTCTTATCATAATGGTAGGGCGATGGAATTTTTAGTGTTCATCAATGAACACGGCATTCCTTCATTGACCAAAATTCGTGAAACTAAAACTTCTGAAACAGGGTTGGAAGTTGTTATTCCAGTAGCACCTAATCGTTTTAGTGTGTGGAAAGATGCAATTCAAACTGCATTCAAGTATTATCCTATCACTCCGATTATCAAAAATTATTCAGTTTCATATCCTGAAATTAAGTATTTGATTTCTGGCGCAAATTGGAAATTGCGTGATGGAGCGTATAGCAATGGGTATCGAGCTACTGATCAGGTTTATGTGACAACTCATCGTGGATATGTTCCTGACATTTCTAAACTTGAAACAGAATTCAAGTCTGATGAATCACTTATTCATATTTTGAAACTGCCGTTGATCGTTGATTTCGATATTGGCGAACTTCAATTGAGTTTGTCTCGCGAAAATATCCAATACACAAAACATACTGTTTCTGTGATTCGCAAAAAACTTGAACATATCAAGAGTGAAATTGTTGGCAAGATGGAAGCACTTTTGTCAGCAGCAAAAGATGGATTCGAATTTCGCAAACAAATTTTTGAAATTGAAAAGCAGGTTCTTGGTAAGGGTTCACTAAATGACTATAATGCAAGACGCTTTATTTTGAGCGTAATTGCTGGTCGTCACGGAATTAATAATCTCGATGATGATATTAATCAGATGAAGATTCTTATCGCAAAGAATGAAACATCATACAAAAAGATTTTGTTTGATCTCAATCCTAAGATTTATAATGGTAGTCGCTCACAGAAATTGAGCGGAAATTCTACTTGCTTTAAATCTCATGCAATTGTGATTCGTTCAGAATATAATAGCAATTCAAAAGATGAAAACTTTTATATTCGTATGTCGATTCGCATGCTTGAGAAAATCAAGATCGTCATCAATGATGTGCGTGATGGGTTTGCTCGCGCCAAGCACAGTTTCAATGATAAAGACACTCGTTTTGTTTTGTTAATTGAAAAGAATGTGTTTCCGAAAGAAATGCAATCATATGTGATTCATGCCTCAAGTTTGGATAAAGCTCCTCGCAAGAGTCGTCAATCTGCTGGTGCAAAAAATGCTACGATCATCAAATCTGATGTATATACATTTCGCACGAATTCTATGATGAAAACAGATGTGTCACAGTATAAAACTGGCACTAAATTTGCATATGTGACATTTACTGATGGTCGTAATCAATCTACAATTCAAGAAAAAAATTGGAGAGAATTAAGAGATTTTGTATCTGGTACATATGAAGTTGTTGGCATTAAGAGTGGTAATGTGCCACCTAAAGGTTTTGTTTCGTTGGAATGGGCTGCTGTTGAAATGTTTAGCAAAATGCACACTCCAGAATATGTGAAGAAATGTGCAGGTGAACAGATTTATTCAAATGTTCAAAATTCATATGATTCTGGAATTACAGCATTCAAGAATCATTCTAAAACAAGAACAACTAACGATTCCATTTGGAATAAACTTCAAGACGAATATAGCGAAATTGTTAAGGATAAAGGAGATTACACATTTAGTTATTACAACTATGCTTCAATAGCAAAAACCCTCGGTATTGCACCGATTGAAATTGATAAATCTTTTGTTGACAAATTAACGCAAACCTTGTATGATACATATACGATGATGAAATATGTTAATGGTCGGTCGATTCCGGCAAAAGATTTCAAAGATTATCTTGAACTTGTAGGCAAATAATAGGAGATTCAAATGAGTTATACATTCGTTATTGGTGAAAACAGCATCACTCTTTTTAACATCGACAACGGTAATTCTGTTACTGTTTTTGAAGATGATTCACGGTTTGCACAATTTAAAGATCTTGTGCAAACAGGTGAATATGAATTTGCTGAGGCGCTTGATGTTAAAACTGTAGTGCAGAATTTCATTGAGCGTTCTGCAACTGGTAGTGTTTTTGTAGATGTGACAGACGGTATCGGTACCGTAAATCTTTACGGACAAGTGTATCCGCTTGCTGATGCAATCACTAATCGTATTGTCAAAATGATTGCAGATGGATTCTCTGCACAACCGCTTGTTAATTTTTTGGAAAATCTTTACAAGAATCCAAGCAAAACTGCAATCGATGAATTGTTCTTGTTTCTTGATTCGACTGGTTTGCCCATCACAACTGATGGATGCTTTATTGCATACAAGATCGTAAAAGAAGATTTCATGGACATCTATACTGGTAAAATGGATAACAGTGTTGGTAAAACTGTCGAGATGCCGCGCTTTGCGGTTGATGATAAGCGTCAAAATACCTGTTCAGCTGGTTTGCATTTCTGCAGCAAGGATTATCTTGCACATTATGGTTCGTCAAAGCAAGAAACTGATAAATGTGTTTTGGTTAAAATCAATCCTGCAGATGTTGTTTCAATTCCGTCTGATTACAATAATGCCAAGGGTCGCACATGCAAGTATGAAGTTGTTGGTGTTATGAATGAAACAGATTGGCGCAAAGTTCTGACAGAACGTGATTACAACTCTCAATCAGTAGTTGATGAGTGTGGTAATGAAGGTTTGGATGAAGTTGAGTCAGATGATTTGGGTGATGCCAAATATGCAGACGATTCATATCCATACTACTTCGATACTTCACTTCGTCGTTGGAGGGACACAACATCAGGAAAGATTGTGTCTCGAGATGATGTAATTTATGCTAATGGGTTGTTGACTTTTAATGATGTAATTAATTTAGAGACTATTGCTCTAAGGAATTCTTAATGGATGAATTGGTAGAAAAATACATTAAAGGGATGAGTCGTCAAGAGGTCGGTCGCGGCCTTTTGATCGCCCAAATGATTTGTAGTCGAAGAATGTTAGAAGCATTTGACACAAATTGTCAAGATGTTGTATTATTAATTATGCAGGATATTGCACAATCAATGGAGGATATGAAAAATGAGTGATATGATTAATTCTCCCAAGCATTATACTGATACTCCATTTGGAATGGAAGTAATTGAGATAACTCAACATTATAATTTTTGTTTGGGTAATGCATTGAAATATGTGTTTCGTGCTGGTAAGAAATGGGACACACTAGAAGATCTTAAAAAAGCAGTTTGGTATCTTAATAGGGAAATTAAAAACCGTGAAGAAGGAGTATACGATGGCAAAGACAAGTCGCAACAAAATGAAAATGTGGAGACGCAATGCTCGGGAGATCAACGAGTTGAACGGCAAGCGTCATTGTGGGAGAATGAGCAAAGTAAATTTTCGATCAATGCCGGCGATGCCATCATCACTCTTAACAATGATGTTTCTGAATGCAGGTATTATTACCCCCAAGACGCAACCGGAGCAACCTTCAGTATCAGTAAGCGATACTGATATTAGTGATGCAGTTTTAGTAGCTGAACCCATGACTTCTAACGTTTGATAAGGACCATATTATGAATTTGAATAAAACCACTCTTGCTATTCTTCAAAACTTTTCTACTATTAATACTAATTTGGTTATCAAACCGGGTAAGAAAATTTCCACTATGTCTTCAACAAAAGATATTATGGCTGAATATGAGGGAGATGATGATTTCACTAAGCAGGTTTCAATCTTTAATTTGAGTGAAATGCTTGGTGTCATTTCTGCTTTTGATAAACCCAATCTTGATCTTGATGATAAGTTTCTCACTATCAAAGAAGGGAAACAAAAAGTCAAATATGTATATGCAGATGAGTCACTTTTGACTACACCAACTAAGTCAATCACTATGCCACAAGCTGAAATCAAGTTTGAATTGAGTGCTGGTTCGTTGGCGAAACTTCAAAAGATGGCAAGCATTTTGGCAGTTGAAGATCTTGCATTTGTTGGTGATGGTAAGAAAATTATTGCGCGAGTGTATGATTCAAAAAATCCAACTGGCAATAATTTTGATATTGATCTTGAAGTAAAATCAACTGAAAAGTTTAATGTATTGTTCAAAGTAGAAAAAATGAAATTGTTTGCTGGTCAAGATTACGATGTTGAAATTTCCATTAAGAAAATTTCACGATTTTCTGCTAAGGCGATGAAACTCGTGGTTTTCGTAGCAGTGGAGGCATCGAGTACTTTTGAGTAATTATCTGGGATTATATTATGCATTATGTGAAAGATCAGTTTGTCTGGGTTGAAAAATTTAGACCAGATAATATTATGGATTGTGTTCTTCCCACATCGATTAAAGATGCTGCGGAGGGATATGTTAAACAGGGTAGATGCCCCACTCTAATTTTAACAGGCACTGCTGGAGTAGGTAAAACTACTCTTGCTCGATGCATTGCTAATGAACTTGGTGCAGATTTCATGGTAATCAATGCATCAATGGAATCTGGTATCGATACGATTAGAACAAAGATTCAACAATTTGCTTCCACTGTATCATTTACAGAAAGCAAAAAGATTACATTGTTAGATGAGGCTGATGGATTAACCCCCGCAGCCCAAGCGTCACTTCGGGCTTTTATTGAAGAATTCTCTAATAACCACAGTCTTATTCTAACATGTAATTTTGTTCATAAGCTTATTGAACCATTACATTCACGTGCTTCAGTTATCGATTTTAAAATTCCGCGTTCTGAAAAAGCATCTCTTGCATCTCAATTTTTTAAACGTGTTACTAAAATTCTTGATTTTGAAAAAGTCGATTACGATAAGAAAGTTGTTGCAGAAGTAGTCAATCATTATTTTCCAGACTTTCGTAGATGTTTAAATGAATTGCAAAAATATGCCGCTTCTGGGAAAATAGATTCTGGTATTCTTGCTAATTTTTCTGATGAATCACTTAAGGAATTGATTGTAGCACTCAAGAATAAAAAGTTTAATGACATGCGTAAATGGGTTGCTAATGCTGAGATGGATGCAACTCAGATATTTCGAGCATTGTATAATCGTGCAACTGAAGTCATGGAACCAAAATCAATTCCACCGTTGGTATTGTTGATTGGTCAGTATCAATATCAATCATCGTTTGTAGCCGATCAGGAATTGAATACCGCAGCGTTTCTGACGGAAATTTTAATGAGTCATGACATTGTATGGAAGTAACAAACGCATTCAAGGAAATTGTTAATGTTACAGAAAACAAATGGTATGAATTTGCTGATCTTGCATTAATTTTTGGGTACCATATAAAACTTTCTGGTTTGAATTGGAAAACAAATCATGAATTGGTTGATATGATGGGAATAGCATGGAAAATGGGATTTTTAAAAGTGGATATGACTAGTCCCAATATGGTGAAAATTGAGGATCATTGGTATGAATACAAGTCTACCTAAGAAGGTTTCACCATTTGATATTATCAAACATATAAATGAAAAGACAGATTTAGATTTTGATGTTGCTAAGGATTACATACCATTTATAATTAATAGAGGTTTGTCTTTTATAAAAGACACTATATTTTTTGCCAATATAACTAATCGATATGCATTTCTTGATAAGGATATGCAGTATACTTTTTTGTATAACGCTATTCCAAAAGGGAGAAGATACGGCAAGTGGGAAAGGAAGAAAGAATCTGATGATGTTATCTCCATGATCGCAGATTATTTTTGTATAAATAATACGCAGGCAACTGCGTATTTGGAATTGCTAAATAATGAGCAATTAGAATTTATACATAATAAGACCATGAGAGGTGGCAAAAAATGAATGAGATGACCGTTGGAGTGGAAGTAAATTTAGATGAACCAGATTCATTCTTAAAAATTAAAGAAACATTGACCAGAATTGGTGTCGCTTCTAGGAAAGACAAAAAGCTATATCAATCATGCCATATTCTTCATAAACGTGGAAAATATTATATTTGTCATTTTAAAGAACTTTTTATTCTTGACGGTAAACCTTCTACTCTTTCAGAAGATGATATTCTAAGACGCAATTTGATCACATCATTGCTTAATGATTGGGGTCTTTTGAACGTAGTATCTTTATCAAATATAGAACAAAAGGCTGCAATGAATACTGTTAAAGTGTTAGCATTTGGTGATAAAAATGAGTGGACATGTGTGAGCAAATACTCGATTGGAAGTAATAAACATAAATAATTGGAGATAATTATGGATCAAACATTGAAATTTGAATTTACTGTAGCTGAAGTTAATATTATTTTACAGGGTTTGGGTCAGTTGCCATTTGTACAAGTTGTTGATTTAATCAATGCTATTAAACAACAAGCTGCACCACAAATGCAGCAACCAGATCTGAAAAATTTAGAATCACAAAACTAGAATTTGAGGAATGATCCTCAAATCGTTAGATGCCCAATTGGGGTCTAATGCAAATTAATCGTGCTCTTAGGAGGCAATTATGCGTAACTTAAATTTTACAACTCAAAACTTTCCACAACTTAATTCATGGGTCGGATTCGACCGCATGTTTGATGAACTTGAGAGAGCTGCAGAGCGAACTCAAAAGGTTGTTGGATATCCGCCTTATAATGTCAAGAAAGTTGATGATTCACATTATGTTATTGAAATGGCTGTTGCTGGGTTCGGCAAGTCTGATATTGACATTACGATGAAAGAAGATACCCTTCTTATCAAAGGTGAGGTGAAAGCAGATCCAAGTACTGAATATATCTACAAAGGCATTGCAGAACGTGCTTTTGAGAGACAATTCACTCTTGCTGATTCTGTTATCGTCAAAAATGCTTCGATGGTAAATGGAATGCTCAAAGTATGGTTGGAACATTTCATTCCAGAAGAAAAGAAGCCAAAGAAAATTGAGATCAATGATGCTGAAACTCCTGATCTTAAAGTTATGGCAGATACAAAACAATTTTTGACTGAAGAGTAAAATGAAAACGGGATCCAAGAAAAAGAATTTTGTTTCATTGGATCCCGTTAAAATCAATGATTGGGTATTCAAAGTTAGTACGTTTGAAGGCAATGTTTTAGTCATTGCACACAATAAGTTGTTTCAATGGACCACAACAAGATTTTTTGATAACGAAAACATGGCAAAGAATTTTGTTGATTATTGTGTTATGCAAGCGGAGAATATGAAAGAAAAATGAAATTACATAATGGACAAGAAGTTAATGTTATGGATCAAATTCAAGTAAAAGGTATTAATTATTTTTTAGTTGATTTGGGATCAAGTAGATATATCAATGGTGTTTTGACCAAGTATTTAATTTGCCCTACTCAACAGTTTGAAAAGACCGATAACATTCAAGATAAAGTGGAAGTAGTAGAGACATAAATATTCAATTACGAATTGGATATTTTATGCAATCATTTAAAGAATATTTGTTAGAGAATTATGTAACCACTGATAAATCAGAGGAAAAAGAAAAGCATCTTAATGACGCTCATGATATGATTCGTTCATCTTATAAGAGTATCGGTGGGTATCGTGGTTTGGGGCATGGTTCAGATGAAGAATCTGCAGCAATTAAAAAAGATATTCGTGATCCAGACACAATCATGAAACTGCATCGTAAAAACAACAAACCTCATTCTGTAATGTTGTATAAAAAGAAACATGGTCGTAAAATGATCGCAGCAGGAACAAGCGGTACCGCAGCAGCTAAGCAGTCATTGTATGATACAATCAAATCTGATAATAAAGAAAAACGTGCTTGGGGCGAAGTAAGTCATAAGATGGAAAAAATTTATGACAAACATGGCATGCCAACAGTACCCCATAAAGAAGCTGAACGTCTAACTGGTAAAAAAATCATCAAGAAACATGATGATGGTGAGCATTATGATAGAGATATTAGTGGCGTAGAACACACTAAAGTGATAAAAGGTCATCCAAAACAATAAGTTACACTATTTATTGACATTTGTTGTTGATTGATATAATATGATAATATCAAGGAGAATGTAATGAAACATGTAATTTATTTTCACGGATTTGCCTCTGGGCCAAATTCTGGTAAAGTTTTGGAGTTGCGGAAACATTATGAAAGTGTTTTTGCACCGTTTATACCATATAGGTTTGATGAAGATGTTTTAGTCGATCAAATTAAAACATTTTTAAAAACTAACTCAAAACCAGGTGACCAAATACTATTTGTTGGTACTAGTCTTGGTGGGTATTGGGCTTCATTGATGGCGGAAGCATTTGATGGTCGTGCGGTTGTATTTAATCCGTCAGTCGATCCGTCAGAAGATTTAATGAAATATCTTGGAAACAATGTCAATTATTCTACTGGTAATCCCTTCATTTTAAAAGAAGATGCTGTAAAATCATTTGTCAAATTGACTGATTCTGTCAATGTATATGTGCCATATGCAGTTATTTGCACTAAAGATAAAGAAGTTAATGTTGAAAATGCAATAAATTTATTTGAAAATAAAGTGTTTATTGTAAGTGATGACCATCAATTTAAAGATATAAACATGTTTATGAAATATGTTGAATTGGGATTTAGTACTATTAAAAGTGACAATATGTGGAATGGTGATTTTTAAAAATGTGCACAAGCAACATAAATATTTCGTTTAAGGAATTACGCAATGATTAAACGATTTTTAAATTGGTTATCCACGTTTGACAGCCCATCCCATAAGAAATTTGCAGAACAGTTTATCGGAAAGAGATAATCATGTTACATGAATTTAATAGTGTAATGAAATTTATTGGTAATAGATCAAACATGTTAGTCTGTTCTGATTGTTTTAAATTCGTGTCATCTAAAGACGAAGTCGCTTGCCCTCATTGTGGCAATACTACGCATATACCATTCAATATGTTGCCTGATCACGATCAAGAATATATACGAGAAATCAATTAGTTAGCTGTTGTGTTGATTTTTTCCACAATTCATATATAATGGATTCATCGTGTGGAGGAAATGTAAATGAAAAACGTGTTCATGACTGGTTGGCAAACATGCTGTCGCGGGTTTGAATTGCGGCCTGAATTTGGGTATCAAGAAATTCAATGTTTGGATGCATCTTATTTTGTGCCGTCTGGCATGACCACTAAAACTGACAGTGGTACTGTTGTCGGTGGTTCGCTGTACGATGTGCTGGTTGCCCGACTGGGTGTAGCATGAAACTTTATCAAGAAACCACGGAGTGGAAAGACTCCACTCCCAATCATGTGTATGCCCTGTCTGATGACAAACGCAGTATGGTTGCGTATATTAAAAGTGGTGAAAAAGAACCCCAAGTGTTTTCCAAACCCATGCCGTTTGATCCTCGTTATCGTACATTCAAAGTGATAGGTGAATATATGGAACCGAATCGTGAATATGACCAATACATCGGACATGGCGATTACCAGACTGTCAAGGAATACAAAGTCGCGGGTTCCAAAGGTGCTGAATACACCGTGAGCATTTCAGAAGTTTCGGGTAATTCCTGCACATGCCCCGGTTTCACATTTCGCGGTCATTGCAAACACATTGAACAGGTATTGGAATCATGATGAAAAAACTTTATTGCACAAAATCCGGGCGTTATGCCGAAGTCCATGAGTATCAAGAACCCTGTTTTGATGACGATGGAATGCCCGATGGTTGGAATACCGTTTATGAGGTTTATACATTTGAAAATGATTATACAAAAGAATTTGTGACACGGACTTTTGTGAATAAGATAAATGTCGATTTGTTTCTTAAAATGAATGGTTACGATGAGGTTGTGAAATGACTGAGATCAATGCCGAATTATTGCTTGAAGCAATTGATGAAAAAATTAAAAAAGTGAGTGAGTTTCCTGAATTTAAAGATTGGAATGTAGATCGGGATTTAGCATTAGTGCAACTTCGTGACTTGCGTAATGAAATTATGTTGATGATTCGTGTTAAGAAATTTTATGATAATGGAGAACTTAAGTGAGCATACTCAAAATTTTGGATGAACTTGCTGCTGACAACAGTCGTCTTGCCAAAGAAGCAATTCTTAAACGTGAGGTCAAAAATGATCTGTTGCGTGATGTATTCAAGGCAGCATATGATCC
>JFJP01038442.1_pt1 | contig 21804 bp, 19 predicted proteins | sample 431651 | NCBI WGS metagenome assembly JFJP01 (sample SAMN02602958, study PRJNA72255) | Microbial mat metagenome, whole genome shotgun sequencing project. | biome: fresh water; feature: sink hole; material: water; isolation source: purple microbial (photo- and chemosynthetic) mats found in...
CCGAATAATGTTCGTAATATTCATAAATATTCCGGATACCCGAACCCAATTCATCAGCCCTTCCAATTTCTTTGAACACCCTTGCAATAACTTTGAAAGTAGGTTTTTAATATGTTTATTTATTAACTATCCAGCTTCCTGTTTTTCTTCCACCCAATCTTTGAATAAGTCCGAGTTCTTTAAGTTTAAATAAGCTTCGTTCAATAGTCCTTTTGGTTAAATCTACTTGATCCGATAATTCGGTAGTGGTTATATCTGGCGAAATCTTGAGTATATTAATTATTTGATTTAAAGTTTTATTTATCTTTTTACCGTCATATTTGATTTCTTCTTTACCGACATTATTATCTTCTTTACCGACATCTCTTTTTTATCAACTATTTTGTCGCTTTGCAATTCCAGTTTGATATTTTCCTTATCTCCATCGATAAACACAGTACATTTAAACACATCGTTTTCATCAAATATCGGTTTCTTGTTTGAACTTCAATATTTTAGATAATCATTTATCTTTCTTCGTTCAGTTTCCAATATCCGCCTCTATCTGGTCCTACGCGTTGAAGGATATTCATAAGTTTTAATTTTGAAGTATTGACCCGGATCTTATCAGCTCTAATTCCAACTATTATAGATAATTGTTCAGATGTAATGTAGGGATTTTGAACAATTGCATTAATTATTTTTTTTTGATTCTCTGATAATCTATCTGTGCCTTTATCTGTGCCTTTATCCGTGCCTTTATCTGTGCCTTTATCTGTGCCTTTATCCGGGTCATTTATGACGTTATTAGGTCTAATATTTAAATCATTTTCTTTCATCCCGACATCAACTACATCTGTTTTAACCCGTTTAATCCTGTTTTCATTTGTTATATCATCCATAAACACAGTACATTTGAAAATATCATTTTCATCAAAAATTGGTTTTTTGTCCGAATAATGTTCGTAATATTCATAAATATTCCGGATACCCGAACCCAATTCATCAGCCCTTCCAATTTCTTTGAACACCCTTGCAATAACTATAAACCATATTTGCTCCAATTACAAGTTTTGCAGGATACGGATTAGTGTATTCCCTGTGAATAAGGGTGTTGGCAATTATTTCGCGAAAGATTAAGTTGCGAACACTCAACCGGATATCTCCCTTTAATACAAATTTTTCCGGCAAGTGCTTTTCAACGAAACGCATCAAACGGTCATAACTTTCAATTAAGTTTGTGCGTATATCATCACGATCATCGTACCTGTCCAAATCCTGAATACGGCAAATAGCATCTGTTTTGTGAAAAGGAAGTACCGAAGCTATAACTTCATCGCGCCCAAACAATAAAACGGAAGCTAATGTTAAACCTTCCTTACCGGTTGAATAATCGGTTTGATACAGTTGAACACTTCGAAGCAGTTCCATATCGGTCATACTTTCCCATAAATGTCCTGGTTGTCTATTCACCGCCATTTGTCGTACTCGATGAATTATATCGGGTCGAAGTTCTTTAAGAGTTGCAAAAGGATAAATCTTGTTTTCGGTAAAAGTGCTTTGCTTTCGGATATACAAATTAGCTACTAAATTTGTATTGAGGGTAATGTTGTAATCGCCTTCGTGGTTTCTATCAAAAATTAATCCCCGCGTATTGTGAACCTGTGAACTTTCGTAAATCTGCAAAAGCAAAACAACTTTAGTCTCAATTTCAATTTCACTTGGTTGAATATAAACAGGAGGATTAATAAGCTGGGGGTTGTTTAAAGCATTAGCTAACTCCTTTTTTATTTTCTGCAGATATCTCAAATCAACACCTGTTATTTCACCTTTGTCGGATACTCCCAACAAAATGCTACCACCTATTCTGTTTAAAAACGCACAAACTGTTTCAAAAATATTTTTTGGAATTGTGTGTTGTGCAGTTTTAAACTCTACAGTTAAGCCTTCGCCTTGTTTAATAAGTTGATGGATATATTCTGTATTCATTTCGTGTGTATATAATGAATTCTTTATTGAAATTCGGTTATTTGCCTATCTCCGGTGCATGTTTAACCGTCCGTGCATTATAAATCCAGTAGCCACTTTGAATGCGAACGAAATATGATTACAGCTCCTATAAAATGATATTTTCTCCCCGCCGGTGACTAATATTTTCATTTTTTAATTACGATTTTCACGAAATTGAAACCCTTGTTCTAAAAAATGAGAGTCGAAGTAAGTTTTTTTGTAATGGCAAAGATACAAAAAAAGACTCAGAAAATAAATTGAAGAAATGTTAAGTCGGGATAATCGGGTCTTGTTCTCTGGCTGGTGCAAATTTGTAACATGTGTTATTCTCAATTTGCTGATACATGCAATTCGGAATTAGCGTAAATTTCAAAACATTGGTTGTTCCGATAGCTATCGGGGTCGTCGTTGAAAAGTTTCAGTTGTCCGAAGCCTGTTAGGCGTTTTTTTTATCGTACCACAAAGACAACAAATTCAATTGACTTTGAATAATTAAAAATTCAGGAAATACTTTAAATAGGGTCGAGGTGCAGCCATTTTATAAGATATTAGAATCAAGAGCCAAGAACCAAGAACCAAGAACCAAGAACCAAGAACCAAGAGTCAAGAACCAGGAATCAAGAGTCAGGAATCAAGAGCCAAAAACCAAGAGCCATGCCGATAGCTATCGGGACAAAAGTCAAGAGCCAATGGTAGCCCCTTGCTGCCGCGCCAATTCATCGTGTGGCAAACCTATATTTTTTACTTTACTACCACGCAATACAATTCCCGTAATGTATGTACGGGACAGGCTGCGCGGGAGCGGAGTAGCTTGATATTATACTAGAATTCATTCGCCCATTCGTAAAATGGAATTAGCTGTATTTCTACTTCATTCATCGTAATCAGTTGCTTTTGATCAAAGGTTATGATTAGCGCTTCGCGCAGTTTTAATATCAGGCAAGCCTCAATCAAAGCCCTGAGTTCTCTGTTTTTAGTTGTGAGATTATCAATATCCCAACATACCTGTAAAGCCTGAAATGTATTTCTTTTTTTTACTATAAAATTGCATTCGTATTTTCCTTTGAAGTAAAAAACTTCGTATCCGGCTTTTATTAATTCTAACAAAACAGCATTTTCGAGTAACTTCCCTCTGTTTTCGGATATGCTAAATTCGACCGATGAAAGCAAGCCGGTATCGATGGCATATAATTTTTTATCCGATTTGGCTTGTTTTATTTCCGAAAAGTCAAATTTTGGAACTGAAATACTCAGAAAAACAGCATAGCAATATTGTTCAAATTCATATAAATAATTATTGCTTACTTTATAGCCCATCGACCGTATTTCGTTATAAATTTTGTTAATCGAAAGAGGTTTTCCGATAGTTGCAAACAACTTTTTTATAAAAAACTTGAGCAACTGCACATCATTTATTTTATATCGCTCAACTATATCTCTGAAAATCATTGCATTGAAATAACTTTGCAAAACCTTAATCCGTTCATCGTCTTCAAAATTAATAAGTTCGGGAAACCCCCCCTGCTTTATAAATTGTAAAGCATGGTTTATTACTTTCGCTTTTTTCAGGGGATGAATTAAGTTGTATTCCACCCCTTTAAAACTCAGATATTCAGTAAAACTCAACGGATATACCTCATAAGTTATTGTTCGGCCCCTGAGGGAGTCGGCAATTTCGGTACTAAGCAGTTTTGCATTCGATCCGGTAATAAAAATATGTTTGCTGTAATTATCGAAAATACGACGAACAAATTTCTCCCAACCGTCCACATTTTGAATTTCGTCGAAAAAAAACCAGCATTCGCTTAATTTTTTGTCGGGATATAACTCGGAATAAGCCTGAAGTATTAAATCCAGCTGATTGGTGCTTAAAAGTAAACGTTCATCCTCGAAATTTAAGAAAATAATATCCTCACGTTTTACTCCGTTTGCTTTCAATTGGTTCATAACCTGGTACAACAAATATGTTTTCCCGCTACGGCGTGCTCCAACTAATGTAACTATAACAGGCAACTCTGAATTGATTACCAATTTCCGCTTTAGAAGAACCGGTAATTCTCTTTGCTGGAATTCAAGTATAATTGATTTAAGTATATCTTTCATTTAATTATAAGTCGTTCAATCTGTCCGCAAAGATAATAGTATTTTCGCATATTCAGCGAAACATATAAATTATTTCTTAGTATAATCTACTAAATAATTAGGAAATATAACAAATCTCTTTAATCATTCCCCTGCTGCCGCACCCCTGCTGCCGCACGATTTTATCGTGTGGCAAACCAATACTTTTTTACTTTATTACCACGCTATACCATCGCGCGGGCAATGTCATTAAGTTAAGCCCCCCGCTGCCGCACGAATTTATCGTGTGGCAAACCAATAGCTACTTTCTTTACTACCACATGTACCGCCCGGTTTCGTCAGTGGACGGACAAGATCTGCCGACTGGTTTACCAGGAATGTCGCGTATATCACCCACAATTAATTTAAAACTTGCAGGATAGTTTTCGAATAAGTGTTGTATATTTTCTTTTTTCCGGTGGAAAAATTATCAAGACAAGTGACTTCATCTCCACGTTTCAACAATGCTTCACAAAGGTTGGAGCCAATAAATCCTGCCCCGCCGGTGACTAATATTTTGATTTTATAAATACGAATTTTACGAAATTGCGATATATTGTTTTTTAGCTAGGTATTTCATGGATTCACAAAGCATCACAGAGTAATTTCTCAATGTTTCACAGTGTTTTTTCCAGTGTAATTTTCTTTTGTTTCAAAGAGTATCATGGAGTTTTTTAACTAAACCACAAAGATAACAAATTCAACTGACTTTGAAAAATTATAAATTCAGGAAATACTTTAAATAGGGTCGAGGTGCTGGTTATAAAACCTAACAGGTTTCGGAAACCTGTTAGGTTTGGTTGTTTAATCAGCGACCCGGCTTAATCTGCGAAAATCAGCGTCAATAACAATCTAACTTATATAAACTCTATTATATCATTATTTTCCATGCAGGAATTACATTTATTACTTTGGCATCAATTTTAAATTGCTCTTCACTGTCGGCAGTGATTAGTATCAGGTTATTACAGTTTAACCGTTCAGAAGCTTCAAGCAAACCGGCTATTTCGCGTTTTCTGGTGGTAGTATCAGATATATCCCACGATACTTGTATTAATTTCTCTACTGTGGTTCCGGAAGTTATCACAAAATCACATTCTTTTTTGCCTTTGTAATAATATAAGCCTCCCGACATACCCGACTGAGCACGAAGCCACAAATAAACAAGATTCTCAAGTAAAATACCGTTATCATCGTTAACTGACTGTGATAATGCTCTGCGCAATCCATTGTCAATTACATAATACTTTTTATCGGAACTTGATTGCTTCACAAGCGAAGGTTCGAATTTATACAAGGGCAAAAATAAATAAATGGCCTCTAAATATTCGGTTAATTCGTAAAGCGTATTTTTACCTACCATTACACCTTGCGATTTCAATTCGTGATAAATTTTATTCACCGATGTTGGTTTAGAAATATTGGACAACAAACGTCGGATAAAATATTTGATGGCTGCTACGTTTTTTATTTGATACCGTTCAACCAAATCTTTGTACAACATCACGAAATAATACTCCTGAAGTATTCGTTCAAAATGTTCGTGATGCATTAAAACCACTTCCGGAAAACCTCCGTATTGCAAATAGTTTGAAAAACCGGCTATTAATTTGGCTCGTGCATCTGTAATATAAAAGCCGTTGTCCAATTTATTGAAACGGCAATATTCGGCAAACGAAAGTGGTAGCACTTCGTATTGCAAAGTGCGACCACGTAAGGATGTTGCAATTTCGGACGAAAGCATTTTAGAATTCGAACCTGTAATAAAAATATGTTTTGTTTGTTGATCGTAAACCCTACGTACAAATTGCTCCCAACCAACATTCATCTGTATTTCGTCGAAAAACAGATACACCTCATCGAATGCCATATTGGGGAAAATCTCGCGGTACGATTGAAGAATCAGGTCGAAATCGGCAGCTTCGAACTGAAGGCGCTCATCGTCAAAATTAATAAACAAAATTTGCTCTTTTTTTACGCCTTGTGCCATTAAATTGTTCATAGCTAAGAGTAAAATAACTGACTTACCACTCCGCCTGACACCACTTACAGAGATAATTTTATCCGTATCGACAGGCAGTGTAACCTCCCGACTGATAAATTCGACAGGCAATGTTGCCTGAAACGAAACAATCAATTCCTTTAGCAATTCTTTCTTTATCATAAAGACAATATGTGCAATTTATTTCTTCTTAAGAAAGACAAAAATACATATATTTATTTGAAATTAAAATTATTTTGAAAAGAATCTTCCACACTATTCAAACTTCTACTCGTTCTTTATTTAGTATTTCCTCAGTATTTCTCAGTTTATTTTGTGTTTCACAGTGTTATTTTCAAAGTGTTTTTTCTTTACTCTATGTTACTCTGTGTTTATTCTGTGGGACTCCGTGTTACTTTCTTTGTAGAACTTCTGATTGTGCAAATTTAAGGGATTTTATTGTGCATATTTCATGGATTTTATTGTGCACAAATACGATTTTCTCCTGCTGCCGCACGATTTTATCGTGTGGCAAACCAATACTTTTTTACTTTATTACCAGGCTATACCATCGCGCGGGCAATGTCATTAAGTTAAGCCCGAAGGGCTTCAATTTGATTAGCCACAGGTGTAACCTGTGGTTTAATAGTAAATTAAAAACGAAAACCCTGAAAGGGTTTAATTTCATATAATATTGTTATTCACCCCTGCAATTTATCCCGACAAAGACGGGAGGGCTGCATATAAAGGGTTTCTTTTGCCCGTGGGCTTCACCCACGGTTATTTTTATTTAGTCCTTTCAGGACATTTTCCCAAATCCGTCTTTTCGGAGTAGAGGGTGTAAGAATAGATTAATTAGTTATGGTTTGTAAATCCATTTTTATTTTTACTTCGGATTGCCGCTCGGCTTTGCCGCTTTGCTTGCAAAGAATTTTTCGCAAGCTCAAGACCTTTGGTTCCTCGTTTCGTGGTGATAATTATCAAACTGATATTCCGGGAAAAAGAACTTTAATACCTAACAGGTTAAAAAAACCTGTTAGGAGGGGCGGTTTTAATTAGTGTCCCGGAAGTTACATTATCATTTTGTGATAAAAAGATAATAAGCAGCAAAACAGTCAACTATATTCAGGTATCTGTCAATGCCTGAAATACGTTGACCACTTTTAAGTAACAAATTTACAAAAAAAAGTGAGTATTATGGCACGATTAAATGATTTAAAAATGAGTACCGCTGAACGTCGTCAACGTCGATTCAGTGACAATTTCAAGATGCAAAAAGTCAGAGAAATTGAAACAGGACAATCCAAGGTTTCAGAAATTTGCTCTCAATATCAAGTAGCGTCCAAAAATGTTTACCTTTGGGTAGATAAATTTGGAAGTATGAAGAACAAAAAAGAACGTATGGTTGTCGAAACCGATAGCGATACTCGTCAACTTATTGAACTTAAAAAACGTGTATCTGAGCTTGAGCGTATTATTGGTCAAAAACAGATACTCATTGATTTTCAAGATAAAATGATAGAGTTAGCAGAAGAAAACTATGGAGTGGACATTAAAAAAAAATTCTTTTCCACACCATCAGGTACTTCTGGGAAAACCGAAAAATGTTAACTTACAGTTTAAACAAGCTCTATCAAAGCATTGGATTAAGCAAACAGGCTTTTCATCAACGCATGGACAGATACTTACAAGAACGATCTTTAGAAGAACAACTTGTACTGATTGTGTATCAAGTCCGCGAAGATCACCCGACTATGGGATTGCGCGATATTTATTACAAAACAAGCCCCAATAATATTGGTAGAGATCGTTTTGAAATGCTATGCAAGCAATCCGGACTGGCAATTGAGCGCACACACAACATGCGCAGAACTACCGACAGTTCGGGTGTTATCCGGTTTGAAAATCAACTCATTGGGTTAATAATAAATAAACCCAATCAGGTTTGGCAAAGTGATATTACCTATTTTGAGGTCAATCAAAGGTTTTATTACATAACCTTTATAACTGATGCATTTACTAGGATAATAGTGGGTTATGCCGTTTCACAACGGCTCACGACCGAACAAACTACTTTGTCAGCACTTAAAAAAGCCATCAAATCCCGCACGGATTTGAATATGAATATTAATGAGCTTATTTTTCATTCAGATGGTGGTGGACAATACTATGATAAGGAGTTTTTGAAGTTGACAACTAAAAACCAAATCAAAAATAGTATGTGCGAATACCCCTGGGAAAATGGAAAAGCCGAACGCATTAATGGTGTTATTAAAAATAACTATTTAGTTCACAGATATATAAAAACTTACGAACAATTACTATCGGAGGTTGACCGAAGTGTGTTTCTTTACAATACTGAAAAACCTCATATTGAGTTACAACGAAAAAGTCCAATTCAGTTTGAAAATGAGTACTTTTGTAGAAACAAAAGCAAATCATCTCACACTGATGGCTCTGGGGAGCCAAATTGTTGATAACGAGAATAACTTTCTTAACGCTTCGCTAAAAGTTATTTCCCGTAATCAACAATAGTTCATTATCATTATCATATTTTTTAAATTTTAAAAGAAAACAAAGACAAAAAAAAGTAGTAAAACGGTCAACGCTATTCAGGCATTAACAATCAACTACCACACACTACAAACTACACACTACAAACTACAAACTATCAATTTCTCCACAATTCTTTCCGCCGATTTTCCATCCCACAGTTCCGGAATTTCTCCTTTTTTCCAATCTCCTGCAAAAAGTTTATCCAGAGCGGGTTTTATCGCAGCCGGATTTGTGCCAATCAACTCATTTGTTCCAACGCTGCAAGTTTCGGGTCGCTCGGTATTGTCGCGCAGTGTAATACAGGGAATGTGCATTACCGTAGTTTCTTCGGTAATTCCACCCGAATCGGTTATAACTGCTTTTGCGTGTTTTACCATGTAGTTAAACTCCAGGTATCCCATTGGGTCAACAATATGCAGGTTATCAGCCTGAATGCCGAGGTCGTAAAAAATCTTTGCGGTGCGGGGATGAATGGGAAAGATGACAGGTAGTCCCTGCACATTATTTACAATCTCCGACATCAATGACTTCAACTTATCTTCCTCATCCACATTTGCCGGTCTGTGGAGCGTTAGCATAAGGTATTCCTTTTCTTTCAGTTTGAATTGATCAAAAATAGCCGGTTTTACAAACCTGTCGATATTAGCAAGCAAAGTATCTATCATCACATTACCGACAAAAAATATCTGTTTATCTTTGGCTCCGGCATTTCTGAGGTTGTTTCCGGCCAATTCGGTGGTTGTAAAGTAAAAATCGGCAAGCGCATCAGTTACCATGCGGTTAATTTCCTCGGGCATGGTCAGGTCCCAAGAGCGGATACCGGCTTCGACATGTGCCACTTGGGTGTTCAGTTTTTTAGCCACAATACTGCATGCCATGGTTGAGGTAACATCGCCCACTACCATTACCAAATCCGCATTATTTGCCAACAATTCTTTTTCGAAAGCAATCATGATGGCAGCAGTTTGTTCAGCCTGTGTGCCTCCACCGCAACCCAGATTTACATCCGGCTGAGGAATATTGAGCTCCTCGAAAAATGTTTCGCTCATCTTTCGGTCGTAATGCTGACCGGTATGAACCAATCGATAACTAATGTCAGGATTTCCGGTTGACGCGGTATTGTATTTGTTTATGGCATGAATGATAGGTGCTATCTTCATGAAATTGGGACGGGCACCGGCAATAAGAGTTAGTTTCATTTTGGAGTTTGTAAGTTTTTAAATGTAAATGGTTTAAAAGGTTGAAGGGTTTACTTTCCCCCTGAAGAGAAAAAATTGCGGCAAAGGAAAAAGGGTTTAAAATTGTTTCGGTTTTATGTGTTTTCAGCAGCCCCTTGATACCCATTATTATTAATTTAAGCAATGACATTTTACTTAATAACAAATAAGTTGGGTCAGCATGCTTGTCCGACTCCTACACAATGGATTTTTTTATTGAATACGAATTAGTAGATTATAATTTATTGATGCCGGCATTCTGATGGTTATAAATAAAGGCGCGAAAATAATCACGCCTAAATTTATTTTTACAGAGTTTTATCCGGCAATGTACTAACTAATTAATTATTTGTTGCTTCTAAACTGAGACCTGGTTTCTGTCCTCTTATGCCTTCATCAATCCCCTTTTCTGAGAAAAATTCTATTTCTTATCTTGTTTTTTTCCGTAGCCGTAGCCATATCCGTATCCGTATTTTCTATATGATCCATACCTATGTCTTCCAGTTTCGGTATCCACATCATTCAGTACAATATAAAGTCGTTTCAAGGAATTTTCTGAATTAATTTTGTTAAGAAATTCGATACTTCGTTTATCGGTATAATTGACACGACAAGTATAAATGGTTAGGTCGGCTACACGGTCGAGCAGGTAGGTATCCGAAACAGCACCTACAGGAGCACTATCAATTACAATAAAATCATATTTTTCCCTCAGTTCTGCAATCAGTTTGTCCATTCGGTCCTTCAGAATTAACTCATTTGGATTTGGAGGTATTACACCTGCAGGCAGAATATCAAGGGTTGGATATTCAGTTGAAGTTTCAATCATTGACTTATAATCAGTCTTGATTCCTGACAGATATGAAGTAAGCCCTTCTTTCTGTACAAGATTGAAATATTTCGCCAGCATGGGTTTTCGTAAATCAAGTCCCAACAGAATCACTTTTTTATCAGTCAACGAAATAGAAACTGCCAAATTCATACTGACAAAGGTTTTTCCTTCGCCCGCTTCTGTGGAGGTCACAAGTAAAACTTTTTCCTTGGGCTGATCCAATGCAAACTGTAATTTTGCCCGCATTAACCTGAAAAGTTCAGAATTGGCATTGGCGTTTGACGTGTGGTCAATAATAGAATTGTTATCTTTGTTGTGACCAAGTACCCCAATAATAGGAATTTTGGTGAGTTTTTCAAGATCTGTACGGTCTGAGATATTTGACTTTAACATATCCTTCAACAAAATAATGGTAACCGGAATAATTAAACCAATCAAAATAAACACAGCCAATAACATGATAGAACGTGGAGCAACATGTACAGCACTGTCCGGAGCGTTAAGTAACCTTCCTTTTGGTAATGCAACCGCCATACTTAAAGAAGCTTCTTCCCTCTTTTGCAAAAGGAAAAGGTATAATGTTTGTTTGACCTGTTGTGTACGTGAAACTTCAAGAATTTCTCGCTCCTGACGAGGTATATTACTCAACTTACTTTTGATCTGATTATCCTGAGCACCAAAACTTCTATTGCTGAGTTGTAAGCCTCTTCGTGAGGTTGCTATACTGGATTGTATAGATCGGCGGGTGGATGCTATTTGTTGATCAATATTTTTAAGGGCAGGATTATCACTCGACGATCCCTGTGCAATTCGTTGACGGGTCATTACAAGTTCGTTATATTTACCTACTACACTGATTAAACCCCCATCAGTTAAGCCCAGATTGGGAATCATTTCTTCACGGTTCTTGCTGTCTGAAAGGAAATCTTCAACATACTTAATCAATTCTAACTGGACTTCGGAAGTAACACGTTTTTTCTCATTTTCGCTGTTACTTTGCATATACAATGCTGCATCGGCCTGTATGTTTGTTAACTGATTTTCCTTTTTATATTTTTCAATTTCAGTCTCTACTCCTTGTAGTTCCTGGGTTTTAAGATTCAATCGTTCGTCGATAAATTTAGCAGTATAAAGTGCTGACCGATTGATTTGTTCAATAGCATCCTGGTTATAAATTCTGATCAATGTGTTTACAATATCTTTGGCTTTCTGAACATTATAAGCCTTCACACTTATATTAAGTACATCCAGGAGTTTTTCGGTAGAAACCGACAGCGCTCCCCTGGCATAATATCTGGCTGCTATCATTATGGGTGTTATCCTCACATTGACGGTATAATCTATGGCACTTTGATTTTGGACTAATATTACCATTTTGCCGGCAGGTGTAATCAAAGTTGCAGGAAGTGAATTTACATATTTATTATATTCAACGCCTTCAAATTTTCCCCTTATCTCATATTTGTTTCCGTTTTTTACAATGTCGAAATTAACCCCAATTTTTAAATTAGCATAAGAAGTACTGTCTAATTTTACATAATAAGGCGAAGATGTGTACAATTCTTGTGTTTCAAGTAAAGTTTTTCGGTCATAGGTAGTATAAAGTTCCAGTTCATTTACTACACGTTTCATTATTTCAGTGGAAGTAATTACCGCAATTTCGTTGTTTATCTGCGAGGATAATCCAAAGGATGAACCAGTGCGGGTATTACTTAATTGTTGTACAAGTGCCATTTCGCTCATTTGACCTGTTTTGCTCTGATCGGCAACTAATAGTGTAGCGTTAGTCTGAAATGTATCACGCTGCATTTTAACGTAAACATAACCCAGCATGGTAAATAATACCAACGAGAGTGTGATCCACTTCCAGTTATAAATTAACTTTTCGAATATTTCTCTCCAGTTAATTGGTTTATCTTCTGCTAAATATTCCAGATCATCAATATTGTAATTAGCCATTATTCAATTTTTGTTTTATGTATGTGTTATGAGTTAATAAAGGTCGAATTTGTAAATTCGCATGTTTTATATAAATCGTTTCTTTTTAATATGTGACCGATAATAATGTAAAATTAAAAATCGGTAAGTTGTAACTTATTATTTGATTAATATAAAAACCAATGACGTTAACGAAAGTGCTGTACCGAGGAGCGACAAGGGAATGGATACAGAAGCACTATACTCCGTGTTTCTTATTTTTTTGTCGTTAGGCTGAACATAAAGCACATCGTTTTGCTCCAGATAATAATAAGGTGAGTTAATCAGATTTTTATTTGTAATATCGAGCCTTATTGTTTCTCTTTTCCCTTCATTCTCGCGGATTAACAATATGTTATCGCGCCGCCCAAACATGGTAAGATCACCTGCCTGAGCAATTGCTTCGAGAATAGAAATTTTTTCGTTGTCAACGTTGAAAGTAATTGGCCTTGTAACTTCGCCTAAAACTGAAATTTTATAACCGGCAAACCGAATTAATATAATAGGTTCTTCTTTGATATAACGCGGAAAAATACGACTTTTAATCAGTTCGGATAACTGCATTTTTGTCATTCCGGAAACAAATATTTTTCCCAGAACAGGAAAAATAATTTTTCCATCGGTATCAACCAAATAATTTTGCAATCCACCTGCACTGGCAGTCACTCCTGAACCACTACCTATGTTATATGCATTTTCGCCTTTAGATATAGGAACAATAGGTAAATTAAATGGCTGAGCGGCTTCGGGGGTACCTGAATTTACAGTGATAGTGAGTAAATCGCCAACCTTTATTACCGGCTGAGGGATCGGGAAAACTTGAGTGGAAGAATAAAGTGCAGGTGTTCCGGCGTTCTGTAAATAAACAATATTTTTAGTAGACTTACAGCCTGCCAGTAAAATCAAAAACAAAAAGGGAATTATAAATTTTTTCACGTCGTAAATATTTATGTGTATAAAATGTTTAATCTGAATATATATGGGTGTGATTTCTATATATTAATCTTAAGCTTATTTTAATGGGCAAAAATACGTTATTTTAATTAAACAATATATTAACTTCTGTTAATAATTAAGCCCTGACTTTTATTGTAAGATTTGAAATAATGTAAAATTATGATTTGTGTCTATAATATTTATACTGCAAAGCCGCGCCAGTCCCATGAATGGATAGCTAAATAACTTATTATTAGAAATCTGCAAATATTCTAAACCATTTTAATCCGAAGCTAAATCCCGAAATCAGATTAAATAAAAAAACTAATTTGAAACACCTTTTTTATCCTTCACCACCTGGTCAGTTCGGGCAACAACAGTAATTCCTATTTGATCAATAGTAAGAATAATATATTTTTTTCCAATTTTTTTTACTTTGCCACACATGTCTTTAAACGGACCCAGCGCAATTTTTATTTCATCGTTTATCTCAAATGTATAATCTAATCCTTCGGTTTGCTCCAGAAACCGGCGAATTGCATTTATCTCTTTCGGATACACTACTGCCGGTTCGCCACAAAAATAGACAATTCGGGCTACTCCCGGAATTCTTATTAATTGATACAAATTTTCAAGTGAAGTATGTACAAAAATATAGGACGAATAGAGGGGAACTTCAACAATTTTAATTCTATCAGACCACCTCCTTGGACTTTTATGAAGAGGTAGAAAAACTTCAGTGCCCGTCTCTTTTATTCGTATTTCCACCTGCTTTTCGGCACGGGGCGATGTGTAAAGAACATACCATTTTTGAGATTCTATTTTATAAGACTGCATTATTGTTACTCTTTCAAACTTACTTAAACATTAATCTTGAATCTATTAATTACAAAGAACGTAAGTGCTTTAATATTAATTTATTGAAACAATGGTAGTTTTTTCGTTTTTATCATGTTCTCTCCTTTTGTAACAAAGAAGCTATACATTTTAAAAAAAAAGAGAAAAATATATACAAAAAATATCAATTAAGTCCTTGTTATTAAAGGTAAAAAAAATGAATTACAAAAGTATAAACAAATTTTGATTTAAAAAATTATTGTCTGTCTTTTAAGCTTCAAATTATTATCACAGTTCAAATAACCGGGGGTCGTTATTAAAATAAAATTTCATCGCTTACTTATCCTTCTTTTATTAAATGATAAATACGGTTCTATAACGAATAAGGTGGGTAATAATTAAGTAGTAAATGGTTTCACCAATAGTCTGCCAGTTACTATTTTAAGATTAAATAGGGACAAGCGGTTTCCTAACCGCTTGAAATCAATCATCAAGCGGTTAGGAAACCGCTTGTCCCTCACCAATAATTAAAAAAATAAATGAGAGTGAATCACGCTATTGAACTGCTGAAACTAAATCAGGTAAATGGGGTTTCGTATAAAGAAATTGCGTGACAATCGGGGTTTGCAGCTTACACTTATAATAACTCCGGTTTTAAGAACCTCACAGGCTATTCGCCTAAACATTGGCTTCAAATATACAATAAACACCCTGTTTTGATCTAATTGATCAGTCAAAAATCTCTTTCACTTTTTTGAATGCTTTTTCGAGCCTGAGCATATCATCGGACATAAATTTATAAAAACTAATCCAATGTATGCGACGATGTATGTCTATTTCCGGTTTATGGGTGTAAATTCTTGAAACTTCAGTTCCACATTCTCTTATATATGACGCATCCCAGGTTAAACCATCAGGAAAATCTTTTTCCATGATTGGCTTGCATTGCTCCAGTTTTTTAAAAATTTCTAATCTGCGCTTTATATCTGAATGATTTATCTCGAGAATAACATAAGCACCATTGCGGTTTGCATCAAATTTAAGTTCCACACCTTTCAGTTTAGTGTTGTAAAGCATAAACTTGCTTTTTCGGCGCTTTAAAGCCGGAATCATAGTACAAAACAATCCAAATCCTTCCCAAAACTCCTTTTTCAGTTGTTTTAATTCTTCTTTACTATACATTTTATTTTACAATGCGCTTAATTTATTTTTTCTCCTACTTTGGGTGGTGCCTGCTTCGGTATCGTTTTTTCCTTATTCTTTGCACTACTTAATAATCCGATACACATTCCCGGGTGAGCATTTTACAATTCCTTTGAATTCCATTTCGAGCAAAAGTGAAGAAATTTTGCTTACAGGAAGTTCTAACTGAATAGCAAGTTCGTTCATTTGAATTCCATCAGGATATTGTCGGAGTTTAGTTACAACATTCATTTCTTCATCCGACAAATCAACAAAAAGAGAGGTCTGAATATTCCTTTGTATATCCGAATTTTTGTTCTCCCAGTTCATTGCCTTCAGAACATCTGAGGCTGATTCAACTAATGACGCTTTATTGTATTTAATCAAAGCATTACAACCTGCTGACCACTCATCGGATACCCGACCGGGAAAAGCAAAAACATCGCGGTTATAATCGTTAGCAATTTCGGCGGTTATAAGTGCACCTCCTCTGTATGCCGATTCTACAACAACTACAGCATCACACATTCCGGCAATAATGCGATTCCGGTTTACAAAATTCTGACGATCAGGATTTGTTTTACTCAAATACTCAGTAACCAATGCACCCGATTCGAGCATTTTTACAGCCGATGAGCGGTGAGTAGCAGGATAAATTCTATCCAAACCATGACCAAGTACGCCGATAGTTGAAAGCTTGTTGTCGAGTGCAGTTTTGTGTGCAGTAATATCGATTCCGTAAGCCAGCCCGCTTACAATTACTGCATTTGAAAGCATTGCCGAAAAGTCTGAAATTAAATTTCTGCAATACTCCTTACCTGTTTCGGTGGCATTTCGGGTTCCAACAACACCTATAAATTTGCCATCATTCAAATTGCAGTTTCCTTTGCTGAATAACATAATGGGCGAATCGGAACATTCCTTGAGTCGGTAAGGATAATTGCGATCGGTGAAATAGTAGTACTGAATTTTATTTTTAATTATAAATTCGATTTCTTCTTCTGCCCTGATTAATACATCCTGAGCAACAATTTCTTTTGAAATTACGTCACCTATTCCGGGTATTTTTGCTAATATTTTCTGTTTTTCTTTGAAAACAGCCTCTTCGCTTCCCAGATAAGCAATTAAGTTTTTGGCCAAACTGTTACCTACGCCTTTTATGAGTGTAATACCGATTTTATATTTCAGTGTTTCGGCATTCATGTTGTTTCGGATTTTAGTTTGTGATACAAACTCATTAAAATCCAGGCCATAATTACTCCTGCAATATTGGCAAACCAATCAATCAATTCAGCGGTGCGGGGTGGAAAAAAGTATTCTTGCATAATCTCAACTATCCCTCCCAAAACAACCGGGAAAACGAGACAGATCAACCATAAAACTTTTGTTTTGACCATTTTATTATTGTCGCTTTTTGTTTCAATCAAAAGCATAAAAGTCAGCAAAAAATACAACAGAAAATGAGCAAATTTGTCGAAATGACTGAACAAATTCAAATTGGGAAGTTTATTGAAACTTGATGGAGGTGAGAAAGAAAGAAATAATATGAGTAATGTTACCAATATTGATTTTGGGTATGTAATGATTCGTGAAAATTTCATGAAAAAATAAGATTAATAAATGGGTGTAAATTTTGATTAAGCAATATGGTTTTGATTATTTTTCAAAATGAATTTATATCTTTGCAAAGATAAAGATAAGTCAACAAAAAAATAACATTGCATTAAATAAATTTAAACAGATGAAAAAAATAGTATTATTTACAATCTTAGCATTGGTATTATCCTCCTGCTCAAGTGTTTTAATAACAGGTAGAAAACAATTGCTTCTTGTCTCAGACTCTGAAATTTTAGCCATGAGCGCTCAAAGTTATAAACAATTTATCGATTCTGTACCCGCTTCGAAAGATGTGATTAACACAAAACTACTTAAAAAAGTAGGTGTAAATATTTCCGGCGCTGTAGTTAATTATCTTAATTCCAACAAAATGGAATCAGAAGTTTCCAATCTTAAGTGGGAGTTCAATTTGGTAAAAGACACAACAGTAAATGCGTTCTGTATGCCCGGCGGAAAGGTTGTTTTTTATGAAGGAATTTTACCTATGACGCTTAACGAAGCCGGAATGGCAGTTGTAATGGGTCACGAAATTGCTCACGCTGTAGCCAAACACAGCAACGAACGTTTAAGTCAGCAATTGCTTTTACAATACGGTGGTGCCCTAACTGATGTACTATTGTCGAATAAATCTCAAGCTACCCGTATTGGTATCAATACCCTTTATGGCATTGGAGCTCAGGTTGGTGTTATGTTGCCCTATTCGCGCAAACATGAATATGAAGCCGACCGTTTAGGCTTGATTTTTATGGCAATGGCCGGATACGACCCGAATCAAGCCATTGAATTCTGGCAGAGAATGGCAGCTAACGGCTCCGGGTCGGTTGTGGAGTTTATGAGTACTCACCCCACAGATGCAAAACGTATTGCCAAAATGAAAGAAGTTCTCCCTGAAGCTTTACTGTATTACAAGAAATAATTCCTGACTGAATATTGAATTGATTTTCAGATTCAGAAATCAAAAAAACCTAAGTAAAGAATAAAAAGGACTCAAATAAGCACAAATGTTCTGTTAAGCACAAAATATCCAGATTAAATTATATGAAGCTGTATCAAAAGTGTTTTTTAGAACGCAAATTACGCAAATTTTCACAAATCTAACAATTTCAATATTTTATATTATGTTGAATAACAACAATATATGATTTGTGAAAATTTGCGGTTTTTTGCTTTGAGTCTTTGTGGCAAAATTATTATCCAAACGCTAATTGAAAATTAAAAAAAATACTGCAACATGTTTAAAAGGGAAAAGCAGTTAATTTATTAATCATGCAACATTCTCAATTAAATTTACATCTATAAATTATATTTGTGCAATTTAATCATAAAATCGCTTATAAATTAACATTTAGTATTAACAAAAAATTCAAAAACTTATGAATTTAAAAACTGTATTTGTTTTGGGAGTTTTGCTGTCAACCAATAGCATTGCTTATGCTGAAAAGCCGAAAAATTTATCTTTACGCATTGAGTTTGGTGGTAATGAGGTAACTACATCACTTAACGAAGCCTGGAATATCAGGCAGGATGTTGGCTCGTATAATTATGAAACGGGCAGTACGAGCAATTCAGTTGCGACCGATATGTATGTAACTCATTTCGGAATTAAACCTGAAATGTCTTTTTTCGACAACAAACTGGCTTTAAGTTCGGGGTTAAGGTTTTCGCACATTGCATCCGATTTATCGATGGTTTATAATAACAATAATGCAAAGAAGTTTTTTTATCTGCGTTATAATACCAACGGTTTAAATACCGAATTTGCAAGGGTTAACGCCATTAATCAATCGAATAATTACATCGGTATTCCCTTTGATGTCAGGTTAATACCTTTTTCAGTTTATAAATTTGATTTTTATTTAAAAACCGGCATTGAATTAAATTTCAAAGTAGGTTCGAAAACAACTATCGATTTTGTTAATGATGAAATGAATGAATTTCAAGACTTAATATTGAATGGTGTTGGTGTAAAAGTAAATAATATCTATTCTACATGGTCATCGGCACTGGGTGTGAGTTTTGGGAACAAAAATAAACTACGTTACAATCTGGAATTTCTTTTGCCATCGTTCTTTTTAACCACAAATAATTCATCACTTGTGAACAGCGATGTATTTACCGGATTTCAATTATCAATTCAATTTCCAATAAATAATACTTCAAAATAAATCAAAAATGAAAAGACATATATTATCCCAACTATTAATAATAAGTATTTTGAGTTTCCTCTTGACTTCATGCATGGCAGATGAAGATACTTATTCGCTTAAAAAATCCATTTTTATATATGATGTAGAAAACCCGGGTTTACCCATATACTCTGAATGGGGTTATAATACTTTTGGGTCATACATCGACCGTGTTACATTTGTTTCGACCGACAATGATTTTACCAAAATTATTGTCAATGGCGACACGCTGAACATATTGCTAAAGGGATTAATGAATGGAAAATTTGCATCCTTGCGATTCTCTTTTATCGGTTATCCTATTGCCGATTACACAAAATTAGAGCTACTTGACAAAAAAAGCATTAATATGAAAGACAGCAAATGTATAGTGGTTTTAACGCAGGAAAACACATCGAAAATTTTGAAAATTATTGAAGGGAAATTTGAATTTAAACGTGTGCAAAATCTTTATGTTGATAAGCAGTACACCAAGTCAATCGTTTCGGGGGTATACAATTTCAAAACCTTTTTTGGAAATGAACCGGTTGCTATTTCGAATGGTAGATTTGATTTAGGAATTGGGTACGAAAATTTCTATAATTACTAGTGTTGGGTATTAAGTGCAAAATGTCCAAATTGAAATTTATCCGACAAACCGCAAATCTCATTTGTTCGGTATCCGGGAAAAGCGTTCAACCGCTTGAAGCGGTTTGAAGCATTACAAAACAACCGACAAAACACGATGAACAGAACGCTAGTTAAATTTTGATAGGAATTCCCTCCTCTGGACATTGAACACAAGGCAATTTGCGATTATTCAAGCCACAATTAATTTACTAAATAAGAGAGTAATACTTCAGTTATCTCTTTTTTAGTAAATTAATACCAAATGAATTAATATTTAAGCCCAAAGTCAACTTTGGTATAATGCCGATTGAAAATTCCACTTGCGGAAGGCACAGAAATAAACAGTACAATTAGACGTAGTAGATCCACGATAGTTATCGGGAGACTGAATTATTTCTGCAATCGGTATAATTTATTTTGTCAACAAACTTTGGTGCTCATTTTTTCATAACATCAATAAAAATTTAAACTTCGAAAACAAAATTTCAATATGAAAAAAACGATCTTTATAATTATTTATTTTTCTTTGATTCAAGCAGATAATATTGTTGCTCAGGTTAATAACACGAATATCAAAAGCGGAAAGATCGGAATTACATACTCTTCATTTGGCGAAAATCAGGTGATTAGATTTCAAGAATGGGAAGGTGAAGCAAGTTACAATTGCAAAAGTTTTTATAACATAGGAATGACTTATATTCACCCGGTAAATAGTTGGCTCGAAATCGAAACAGGATTGGACTATTCCAGGCATACCATTAAAATTGTTCCAGATGTGCTTTTAAATATTAATTATTCTACGCTTAATGAAAGTTTTTCGTTTATAAGTGTTCCGGCAACGTTACGAGCCAATTTTTTAAAGTATTGCTTTGTTAACGCAGGCTTATTTATAGATGTTGATGCTTCATTTAATGGCTTAATTGACAATCAGACCGGAATTGGAGCTATAGCAGGAATAGCACTTAAATATGATTTTAAATTTGGAATCTCTGCTTTTGTAAATCCCTATATAAAAATGCATTCGATTGTGCCTTTTAGTCTAAATAATAATCATCAACGAATTTTGGAAAGCGCCGTACGAATAGGATTAACTTATGACCTTGGCAAAAAGAAATAAACAAACATAAACCTGTTTTTGATTCATCTTTTTTTATTTTGTATTGTAAGATTACACAAAAAAATTAAATTTCGTATCTTTGCACTTTCAATCGAACGAATACAAATAAATACAAAAATGAATTTTATAGAAGAACTACAATGGCGTGGAATGATTCATACCATGATGCCCGGCACGGAAGGACAATTGGCAAAAGAAATGACTGCGGCTTATGTAGGAATTGACCCTACAGCCGATTCTTTGCACATTGGGCATTTGGTGAGTGTAATGATGTTGCGCCATTTCCAGCATGCCGGTCATAAACCAATTGCTTTGGTGGGTGGCGCTACAGGCATGATTGGCGACCCTTCGGGCAAATCGGCTGAGCGCAATCTGTTAGACGAAGCGGCTTTGCGTCATAACCAGGAGTCGATTAAAGCTCAATTGGCCAAATTTCTCGATTTTGAAAGTGATGCCCCCAATGCGGCTGAGTTAGTGAATAATTATGACTGGATGAAGGATTATTCATTTCTTGATTTTATCCGTGACATTGGAAAGCATATCACAGTAAATTATATGATGGCCAAAGAATCGGTCAAAAAACGATTGAGCAGTGAGTCGAGTGTAGGTATGTCTTTTACCGAATTTTCGTACCAATTATTACAAGG
>JFJP01001223.1_pt1 | contig 21801 bp, 23 predicted proteins | sample 431651 | NCBI WGS metagenome assembly JFJP01 (sample SAMN02602958, study PRJNA72255) | Microbial mat metagenome, whole genome shotgun sequencing project. | biome: fresh water; feature: sink hole; material: water; isolation source: purple microbial (photo- and chemosynthetic) mats found in...
AACAAATGTTCATAAAACCTATGTTTTTTTGTAAACGAAGATAAAAAATGTTAATAACTATGTTTTTTTTGAAAGTTGCTGAATAGTTACATCCATTTTAAAATTACAATTGGTATTAAGTACAATTGTAGCAAAGAATGTTTCTTGGGCAATACTTTTTGAACCAAAAAGTAGTATGATTACTACTAAAATGACTTTTTTTTTGGAGTTTCAGTATGAAAATATTAGGGTTTTGGCACGAGGCGTTATTATTGTTAGAAACAAAATTGTTTATAAGTTATTGTTTTTCAACACCTTTAATTACTGAAATTGTTAACAACTCTGTTAACAACTCTAAATGTTAATATGAATAATTAAAAAGAGAATAAGTTTAACTTTGCCTTATTAATTTTAAACAAAATAAAAACATGAAAAAAATTATTTTATCTTTAGTAGCCGTAATGGCTTTTGGTGTTGCCAATGCGCAAGAAACTAAATTTGGAGTTATGGCAGGAGTTGATTTTGCATCTTCAAAAGCAAAATTCGCGGGTTTTAGTGCTACTTCTTCCGAAACAGGATTTTTTGTAGGTGGATTTGCTGATATTGCAATATCTGATAAATTTCACGTTCAACCTGAATTATTGTATGTTTCTATTGAAGATTTAGATCAAATTAGTATTCCAATTTTAGCAAAATTTAATGTTGCAAAAAGTTTTAATGTTTTAGCTGGTCCATCTTTAGCTTTTATCATGGATACTGCTGATGGAATTAAATCATTAAACTACGGTTTTGATTTAGGTGCTTCTTATGATATTAATGAGCAATTTATGATTGAAGCAAGATATGATTTAGGTTTAGCTAATTTATTAGAAGGTGGCGATAGCGATAATTCACTTAAATTAAATGGAGTTTTTGTTGGTGTTGGATACAAATTCTAATATTTAGTATAAAATATTTATTTTAACCTCTCTATTTGAGAGGTTTTTTTTTGTTTAATATTTTTGTTTAATATTTTTTTGTTTTTATATTTTATTTATTTACCTTTGCACCAAATTTTAAACAAAATAAAACATGAAAAAAATTATTTTAACAGTAGCTGCAATATTCGCTTTCGGATTTGCTAACGCTCAAGACAAAAAAGAATCTTCTGAAGGTTTCTCTAAAGGAGATGTATTTGTTTCAGGTGCATTAACACTTGGTTCTTCAAAAACTGGTGATTTTAAAGTTAACGCTTTTGAAATTGCACCAAAAGTTGGATTTTTTGTAACAGAAAACATTGCTGTTGGAGCTTCTTTAGGTTTTAGTTCACTTAAACTTGACGATGGAAATGATGATGCAACTAACTCTGGTACATCATTCGGTGCTTTTGGTCGTTACTATTTTACTCCTGCTAGCAAATTCTCTTTATTTGCTGAATTAGGTTTAGACTATACTTCTAATGATGAAGAATTTGACATTGAAACAGGTAATGCTTACATGACTTCTTTTGAAACTAAAGAAATTGGTTTTGGTTTAGGAGCTGGTTTAAACTATTTCGTATCTTCTAACTTTTCTATTGAAGCTGGTGTAGCTGTTTTAGGTTACTCAACTAACGATAATGGTGGAGGTGGTGCTGAAAAAACTAACAATTTTTCTTTCGGAGGTGACTGGAGAGCAGTTTCTTTCGGAGTTAACTACAAATTCTAATCTAAATTTTAGATTAAATTATATAAAACCTCACTTCGGTGAGGTTTTTTTTATTTTGCATTTTTTTGTTTACTTTTGTACGAAATTTAAACAAAAAAATTATGAAGAAATTAATTATCCTATCATTTGCATTATTAGCTTTTAACTTGAATTTTGCGCAAGAAGTTACCAAATCGAAAACTAAACCTAAATTTGGTTTAAAAGGAGGTTTAAATATTGCCAACGCAATTACATCAGGAGAGGATTCTCCAAATGGAAAGACTTTGATTGGTCTAAATGTAGGTTTGCTTCTGGAAGTAAAAATCAATAATAAGTTTTCTTTTCAACCAGAGTTACTATATTCTCTACAAGGTATGAAATTTGATGAAGTGGTAGACACAGGAGATGGTATTTTTAAAACAAACAATACTTTGAAATTTTCGTATATCAATGTTCCTTTAATGTTTAAACATTATCCAAATAATAAGTTTTATCTTGAAGCTGGTCCGCAAATTGGTTTTTTGACTAGTGCAACACTTGAAACTAGTGTTGTTGGACAACCTATAAAAATAGAACAAGATTTTAAAGAATTCATGAAAAGTGTTGATTTTGGTGTTAACCTTGGTTTAGGATATGATATTTCTGATAGTGTTGTTATTTCTGCAAGATATAATCTAGGTTTGACAAATGCTCTAGATATAAGTTCGGATGATGATTCAATGTTAAAAAATAGAGTTTTTTCTTTTTCTTTAGGATATAAATTTAAATAATTATTCAACATATAGATATATAGCCTCTCAAATTGAGAGGTTTTTTTTTTACTCTGAATTTATTTCAGAGTCTTTTTTAGTTTTCAAAAATGATTAATTCGTTTTGATAAAATAGGATTACTATATTTGAATAATGAATTGGAAAACCTTTATTAAAAGTTATCAATCGTATTTAAAAATTGAAAGAGGATTGTCAAAAAACACTATTGACAATTATACTTTTGATATAGAACGACTTTTTCTTTTTTTAGAACAAAATGCAATTGATGTTTCGCCTGTAAAAATAGCTGAAGAAACTATTCAGCAATTTATATATTCGGTTTCTAAAGAGGTTAATGCGCGTTCGCAAGCCAGAATAATTTCGGGTTTAAAAAGTTTCTTTTCCTATCTTATTTTTGAAGATTACCGCACAGATAGTCCTATGGAACTGATTGAAGCACCTAGATTAGGTAGAAAACTTCCAGATACTTTATCTATTCAAGACATTGATGCATTGATTGATGCAATTGATTTGTCTAAAACAGAAGGCGAAAGAAACAGAGCCATGTTAGAAACGCTCTATGGTTGTGGTTTGCGAGTTTCCGAATTGGTCAATCTAAAAATTTCAGATTTATTTTTTGAGGAAGGTTTTATTAAAATTACGGGTAAAGGAAATAAACAACGGTTTGTGCCCATTAGTGCTGTTACACAAAAGTTTATTTTGCTATACAAAGACCTTGTAAGAAATTATCTTCCCATCAATAAAGGACATGAAGATACTTTGTTTCTTAATAGAAGAGGCAGACAGCTTACAAGAGCTATGGTTTTTACTATTATTAAAGATTTAGCCGTCAAGATAGATCTAAATAAATCGATAAGTCCACATACTTTTAGGCATTCTTTTGCCACCCATTTACTTGAAAATGGTGCCGATTTGCGTGCCATTCAGCTAATGCTTGGTCACGAATCGATTACCACCACAGAAATTTATGTGCATTTAGACAGGAAGCATTTAACTCAAATTATGAATAGCTTTCATCCTAGAAAATAGGAGTTCCGTTTTATAGATAGAAAAACAAGTACTACCATTACTATTTATAAAATAGTCCAAAAATTTAGGGTATAACTACATTAAGAATTTTTGAATTTGGTGTAAATCGAGGCAAAAATTATTGACCGAATAATTGCAAAAACATTAATCAACAATTAGCTTTACACCAGCATATATAGTTGTAAGTTCCATTTTGATTGCAACTGTATCAATGGTAAAAAAGTCTTCCAATTTTTTATATTCGGTAAGTTGCCAACTATTATCTACATTTTTAATGAATTTTTCGACCATTACAGCTTCTGAATCTATCAAAATATATTCTTTTAAAGATTCAATTTCACGATATAGCGTAAATTTTCCACCTTTATCATAATTTTTGGTCGATTCAGATAGTATTTCAATGATTACAGAAGGGTTTGTTACAGTATCAAACTTGTCATCGGTTGTTTCTATATCGCCACAAATAATACTAATATCTGGATAAGTATATAATGTGTTTTTAGGAATATGAATTCTTAAATCACTACCAAAAGGATTACAATTTTTACCTTTAAGTTTTGTGCCTAAATCTATATAGCAATTCATTGCAATAATATTATGGGGTATTGACGCACCACTCATTGCAAAAATTTCACCTTTGTAAAATTCGTGTTTATCTAATGCTGATCTTTCAATTTCTAAATATTCTTTTTCAGTAAAATACTTTATTTCAGGTGCTCCCATGATTTTGAATTTTAAACAAATTTAGTTAAAATAAATTAAAACAATAAAATAAATTCCAAATCCCAATTATAAGTTATTGGAATTTGGAATTTACTTTATTGGAATTTGGAATTTGGAATTTATTTTATTGGAATTTAAAATATTTACTTAGCAATATTAACAGCGCGCGTTTCTCTAATTACGGTAATTTTCACTTGACCAGGATAGGTCATTTCTGTTTGAATTTTTTGCGATATTTCAAATGATAAATTCGATGCCATATCATCACTAACTTTTTCACTTTCTACAATGACACGAAGTTCACGTCCGGCTTGAATAGCGAAGGCATTTTTGACACCATTAAATGCAAAGGCAATTTCTTCTAAGTCTTTTAAACGTTGAATATAAGAATCTAATACTTGACGACGTGCGCCAGGTCTTGCACCAGATATAGCATCACAAACCTGAATGATTGGCGAAATTAAATATTTCATTTCAATCTCATCGTGGTGTGCCCCAATAGCGTTGCAAACCTCTTCTTTTTCGCCAAATTTTTCTGCCCATTGCATTCCAAGTAAAGCGTGAGGCAAATCGCTTTCTGCATCGGGAACTTTGCCTATATCATGAAGCAAACCAGCACGTTTGGCTAATTTCACATTCAATCCCAATTCTGCTGCCATGATACCACACAGTTTGGCAACTTCTCTTGAGTGTTGTAATAAATTTTGACCATAAGAAGAGCGGTATTTCATTCTACCAACAATCTTAATCAACTCTGGATGTAGCCCATGAATTCCTAGGTCGATAACGGTGCGTTTTCCAACTTCAATAATTTCATCATCAATTTGCTTAGTTGTTTTGGCTACAACTTCTTCAATTCTTGCTGGGTGAATACGTCCGTCAGTAACAAGTTTATGTAACGATAAACGAGCAATTTCTCTTCTAACAGGATCAAAACAAGACAGAATGATGGCTTCTGGCGTATCATCAACAATAATTTCTACACCCGTGGCAGCTTCTAGTGCTCTAATATTTCTACCTTCACGACCAATAATTCGTCCTTTCACATCGTCAGATTCTATATTGAAAACAGAAACGCAATTTTCTACCGCTTCTTCTGTTCCAACACGTTGAATGGTGTTGATGATTACTTTTTTGGCTTCTTGTGCTGCTGTAAGTTTGGCTTCTTCAATAGTTTCTTGTATGTGAGCCATGGCTTTAGTTTTAGCTTCAGCTTTCAAGCTTTCTACTAATTGTTCTTTGGCATCTTCTGCCGAAAGCCCCGAAATTACTTCCAGTTGTTCTACTTGACTTTTGTGCATTTTTTCTACTTCTTGATGCTTTTTATCAAGCATTTCGAGTTTAGAAGTATATTCTAAGGTTTTAGCTTCAAAATCATCGTTTATTTTCTTAGCTTTAGCTAATTCACTTGAAACTTGCGATTCTTTATCGCGAATTCTCTTTTCAACTTCTGCCATTTTTTTATCTTTCGATAAAATCTCCTTTTCGTGTTCCGATTTTAATTCAAGAAATTTCTCTTTTGCTTGTAATAACTTATCTTTCTTGATGTTTTCTGCCTCCAAATTTGCATCTTTCAATATTGAAGAAGCTTCTTTTTTTGCGTTTTTTATAAGGTTAGAAACATTGCTTTTTTCGAGCATTTTAGCTATTGCAAAACCTCCAGCTAATCCAACGATTACGCCGATAATTATAAATACTATGTTCATGGTTGTGTAAAAAATTTATATATAAAAAAAACCTACATTAATTGCTTGTATAAACTCGTAAGGACAAGTTTTGAGTTAACTCACTGTTCAAGTTTCCCAACTTAATGGGCTTACTTTAGTAGCAACGATTTACTCATTTTAATTTGTTAGTGTTGAGTTTACCAAAAATGAACTAATGTAGGCAGTATTTTTAGTTTATTTTAAAGAACGTTTTTTCTTGTAACTTATTATTTATTGAGATAGTCGTCTAAAAGGCTATTTATTTTTGTTAAATGTTCTATTGATTCTGTTCCGTCAATAGCATTATCCACTTTTTTCTGCTCTAATTGCGATGCAAATTGCAAGGCACACATGGCTAAAACATCTTGTTTGTCTCTTACAGCATAATTCTCCTCAAATTGCTTTATCATTAAATCTATCTTTTTAGAAGCGCTTCTCATAGCTTCTTCTTGCTGCATGTTTACCGTTAACGGATAAACTCTGTCTGCAATTGATATTTTAATTTTAAGCTTCTCATCCATAGTTTCAATCTGCAAGTTGTGCTATACAATAATCAATTTCGCGAATTAATGAATTTATTTTAAGCTTCGTATCTCTTTTATAATCTTCACTGCCTAGCAATGAATTGGTTATTTTTAATGTTTCAAAATCTTTTTTTAACGCCTCATACGCCAAAGTTTGATTTTGATGTGATTGTATAGAAATCTTTATTTCTTGTTGCAACGCCTGATTTCTTTCTTCTAAATCGTTCATCTTTATAAACAATTTTTGAATTTTAATCTCAAGAGTTTCAATTATTTCTGCAATTTCACTCATCTACAACTCTATTCATTACTTAATCTTACAAATTTATAATTCCTAATCTATTAAAGCAATATTTTTCGTTAAAAATTAAATTTATTTTTTTATTAACTTCTAATATTTTGTAAAATAGTTAGTTATAATTCTGTTTGTAGTATTTTTTTTGTTTTTATAAATTTTTTTATATTTTAGCCAAAAACCCATATAGAATGAAATATATCTCTTTGATTTTGTTGTTTTCAATTTTTTCATATGCTCAAAATGAGTATCCTAAAGATTATTTTAGATCACCTTTAGATATTCCTTTGCAATTATCTGGTAATTTTGGTGAGTTACGTCCCAATCATTTTCATGCTGGATTTGATTTTAAAACCAATCAGAAAGAAGGTTTGAATGTATATGCTGTTGCCGATGGCTATGTTTCTAGAATTAAAGTTTCAACAGGTGGTTATGGTAAAGCAATTTATATCACCCATGCCAACGGATATACCTCTGTTTATGGTCATTTGCAAAAAGCAGTGGGACCTATTCAAGATAAAATAATAGCTTTGCAATATGCTGAAAAGAGTTATGAAATTGAAGCTTTTTTTAAACCAGGCGAACTAATGGTAAATAAAAGTGACATCATTGCACTTTCAGGAAACACAGGAGGCTCTGAAGGACCACATTTGCATTTTGAGTTTAGAGATAATAAAACAGAGAACATTATTAATCCGTTATTTTTTGGAATACAAATTTTAGATAAAAAAAATCCAATAGTTTCAAGTCTTTTGGTTTATCCAATTGACAATACTTCTGTTGTTAATGAATCTAAAAGACCTGTAATTTTAAATTTATCTTTGCAGCAAGATGGCACTTATTTATCGCAACAAGTTTTTGCCAATGGTAGAATTGGTTTCGGAATTAGTGCCTCAGACAATGATAATGTTTCATACAATTCTAATGGGGTTTACAAAACACAATTAATTTCTAATGGGAGGGTTGTTTTTGGATACGAATTTGATATTATGGTTTTTGATGAAGCTCGATATATAAACGCATTTATAGATTATTCGAGATATAAAAAGACGCATCAAAGGGTGCAAAAGCTTTTCATGAAAAATCCATATCCATGGAGAAATATTTATCAAAATTATGAAAATGGGATTATAAATGTATCTCCAAATACTTCAGACATTCAGCGTATAGAAGTGTCCGATTTTTTTAATAACAAAACAATAATCTCCATTCCTGTAAAATATTCTGCAAAGCCAGCACTTATTAAAGAAGAGGTTAAAGTAACTAAGTATTTGGTAAAATCTAAAGTAGAATCTAATTTTGAAAAAGATAATTTTTCAGTTTATTTTCCTTCCAATACCTTCTACGATGATTTCTATCTTAATTTTGATGTAAGAAATAATTCGCTTTTTCTTCACGATGATTCCGTTCCGGTACATTCCAACTTTACAATTTCTGTAGAAGACACAAAATCATCTGAGGAAGACAAGAAAAAAATGTTTATTGCTTCGGTTAACGGAAATAAATTAACCTACATTGCAACAAAACTAATAGATAATACGTTTACTTGTAAGGCAAGAAATTTAGGACAATTTACATTAGCAAAAGATACCACGGCTCCAAAAATTAGTATTGCTAAAAGTATTGAGGGTAAATGGATTAACGCTCAAAAAAGTATTAACGTAACAATTTCTGATGATTTATCTGGGGTTAAATCTTACCATGGTTACATCAATGATAATTGGGTATTATTTGAATATGAATCAAAATTAAAACGACTGACTCACGTTTTTAATGACGATTTATTAGTAGAAGGTGCCAATAAATTGAAAGTTGTAGTTACCGATAATGTTGGAAATTCTACTATCTTTGAAACTCAGTTTAACAGAAGTCAAAAAAAATAATATCACTTGAAAGCAATAAATAAATTTTTATACTTAGTTTTTTTTCTATTTTCTATCGTGTCTTTGGGTCAAACGGCTAAAGTAACTGGAGTAGTTTTAGATGAAAATAATAATCCTGTTGAAGGTGTTAATGTTACTTGTATCAATACTACTGCAGTAACTAATAAAACGGGTTTTTATGTAATAACGGTTCCGGCAAACCAAAAAGTTGTATTGGTTTACACGCATGTTTCTCTAAAAAATATTACGGCATCTTTTCAATTAAAAACAAATGATATTGTTGAGTACAATCCGGTTATGAGTGCTAAAAATGCGCAATTGGACGAAGTTATTATAAAAAACAATAGAGGAAGAGCTCAAGGAATTATTAGCATTGAACCCGAAGTTATAAGAAAAAATCCAAGTTTGTCTGGTGGAATAGAAAGTGTGATTAAAACCTTGCAAGGTGTAAATTCCAATACCGAATTAAGTTCTGCCTATTCTGTAAGAGGCGGAAATTATGACGAAAACCTAGTTTATGTAAATGAAGTAGAAATTTATCGTCCGTTTTTGGTGCGCTCTGGTCAGCAAGAAGGATTGAGTTTTACTAATACTGATTTAATTCAAAATATAGAATTTTCAGCTGGTGGATTTCAAGCTAAATTTGGAGACAAAATGTCTTCTGTTTTAGACATCACTTACAGAAAACCTACAAAATTTGGCGCGTCACTAGAAGCAAGTTTCCTTGGTGGAAGTATTTCGGCTGAGGGTGTTTCTAAAAATAAAAAATGGAGCGCCATGACCGGCATTCGTTATAGAGACAACTCGCTTTTGGTTAACAGTCAAGAAACTGAAAGTAATTTTAGACCTACTTTTGCCGATGTGCAAACTGTTGTCAATTATGATGCTTCTGCAAAATGGCAATGGAGTTTCTTAGGAAATATTGCTCAAAATAAATACAGTTACCAGCCTTTAACACGTCAAACCAATTTTGGAACTTTGAGTGAACCGATTGCACTACAAGTTTTTTATGAAGGTCAAGAAGAAGATCAATACCAAACCTATTTTGGCGCTTTAAAATCTACTTTTAAATCGAATGAAGACAATACCTATAAATTTATAGCTTCTGCCTATCATACTTTAGAACAGGAATATTATGACATTGATGCTGCTTACTTTTTAGGAGAAGTGGATAGCAATATTGGTTCTGAAACTTTTGGTGATGTAACATATAATCGTGCGGTTGGTTCGCAATTGAATCATGCCAGAAACGATTTGGATGCACTTATAATTAACGCCGAAGTAAAAGGAAGTCACAACGTAAAAAAGAAATTCCAAATAGATTGGGGCGTAAAATATACGCACGAAAGTATTCGCGATAGAATAGTAGAATGGGAAGTTATCGATTCGGCTGGATTTTCTATAAATCCACCAATTATAGATATTCCTAATGATCAACCTTACAATCCTTATGTAGGTCCGTTAGTGCCTTTTCAGAATGTAAGAGCGCTAAATTTTGTAAACATTGATAGAATTTCAGCATTTGCACAATGGAACACCAAAACTACTTTAGGAAATAGTCAATTGTTTTTAAACGCTGGTGTTAGAGCTCACAATTGGATGGTTTCTGGCGATAATATTGCTTCTTCAAGTCAAACCGTTTTTAGTCCGAGAGCCCAAATTTCGCTCAAACCCGATTGGGAAAGGGATATGATTTTTCGCCTCTCAACAGGATTTTACTATCAACCGCCATTTTATAGAGAATTGCGTGACCAAAATGGAGCCGTTCAATCAGACGTAAAAGCACAAAAATCAATTCATTTTGTAGTAGGCAATGACTACAATTTCAAAATGTGGAATCGTAAATTCAAATTGGTTTCAGAAGCATTTTATAAAACTATGAACGATGTTAATACGTACACTTTAGAAAATGTGAGAATTCGTTATAGAGCCAATAATGATGCAACGGCTTATGCTTATGGATTTGATTGTAGATTAAATGGTGAGTTTGTATCAGGAACAGAATCGTGGTTTAGTTTTGGCTATTTAAAAACAGAAGAAAATCAAGACAATAAAGGAAATATTGCTCGTCCGACAGATCAACGTTTAAAATTTGGTATTTTATTTCAAGATTATATGCCAAACATTCCTAACGTAAAATTGTATTTGAATTTGGTCTACAATACGGGGCTTCCAGGTGGTTCGCCATCTTATGCCGATGTATATCAATATCAAAGTCGTTTGAGAGATTACCGAAGAGCCGACGTTGGATTTTTCTATTCGTTTACCGAAAAAAATGAGTTAAAACCAGACGGACATTGGTTGAAAAAATTTAAAGAATTATCATTGGGAGTAGAAGCATTTAATTTGTTTAATAATCAAAACGCGATAACCAACACTTGGGTTCGTGATGCTTATACCAAAAATCAATACGGAATCCCAAATTATATGACCACGAGAGTTTTTAATGTGAAGTTGACTGCAAGATTGTAAATGAGTTTCAAGAAACATAGAAAGATTTTTTATGTTCCAGGAATGATTTCTTTGGTGGTTTTGCCATTACTTTGTTTTTGGTTTATTTTTTCTAATGGTTATATGAAAGAATATAAATCTTTTGATTATGGTATTGATGAAGAGTATTCCAAAAAAATAATCAAAGAAAAACCAAAACTTATTTTAAGAAATAATATTACTTATGAATTTAATTCTTCAATTGAAAAGGAGCAAAATAAGTTAGATAGTTTTCAATTGGCTATAAGAAAATTGCACCAATCCAACGATTCAATAAATGGGATTAAAGTTCATTTTGGAAAACAAATGAATTATGAAGTTTTTATAAGAGTATTAGATATTCAAGCTATCGAAAAAACTAACACTTATTATCAAATTGATGACGATTTGTATGTTTTAGGAAATATTAATAGGGAAAAAGTTAAATCAACTTATTCAGGATTTAGATGTGGTACAAGTTACTACACTCATTTAGAAACTTTAAAGATAGAAGCAGAAGAAAAAGAAAAACAGAAAAATGAATTATTGATTTCATTTTATAAAAAAGTGTGGTATTTATTTGTTGCCTTTATAGGAATCATAATTCTAAATATTTTTGTTCTACTAAAATTCAATAGAAATAGAAAATACAATCAAAAATCATATCTTTGATAAAGATTAAATATTGTTTAAATGAAAAATTTCTCAAAATATTGTGTTCTTGCATTTATCCTGCTTTTAGTAGGTTGTAAAGAAGAAACAGAAAAGCCTAAAGTAATTTACGAAAATACTTCTAAAGAGCGTTCCGAGATAAAGATGGATACTTCTAAAATAGTAGTAGCTGATTTACCAATTCAAATGGAAGGAACTTCGGTTTTGTTGTTTCCAATTGGTGAGTTTACTGTTGCCAGCGGAAGGTCTAAAACAAAATATTCTAGTTCAGAAAGAGAAAGTTTTGTGGTTTCTAATTCTAATGAATACGAAATTACAGGTTATTTAAGCAATATGAAGTTCCAACAAATTGGTTCCGATTCATTAAAAGTTTTAACCGACAAACCTGTTTTAATAGAACGCGTAACTTATTTGAAATCGATTGCTGATAAAACAAAAAAGCAATTTTTAGTTTATGTTCTTGAAGATATGGATTCTAATAAAGACGGAAAACTAGATAGTAATGATATTAAAGATTTATACATAAGTGCTATCGATGGAAGTAATTTTAAAAAACTTTCAGTTGAATTTCATGAGTTTATAGATTGGAATGTCATCGATTCACAAAACAGATTATACTTTAGAACCATAGAAGACATCAATAAAAATGGTGCCTTTGATAAAGACGATAAAGTACATTATCAATATGTGGATTTAATTTCAAAAGAATTGAAAGTGGTTGAATATTCAATCATTAATTAAGTTTCAACTGATCTGTTTTATACAGATAAAAAAAGTAAATTCCTTCTGAAATTAGTATCATTGAAAAGAAGGCAATTGTTGCCAAAAAACCAAATAAAAGTGTTCTTATAATCACATCACCAATAACATGTTTTTTATATAATTGCAAGTATAACCAAATAGTTACTCCATAAACTGGTAAAGAAATTAAACTTGTGACAGCCATTAAGTATTCAGAATCTACTAAAAAGAGAATAGGCAAAGTAAGTAATCCTATTATTAATCGTTGTGCAGAAGCAAAACAATTAATTATTATATTTTCTATATAATTGTATCCATACTTTTTAAAAGCCAACCACGAACATAAAGAAAATAATGGAAGTAATGCTAGCTCAACTAGAGCATAATGACTAAAAAGCCAATTCATCATTTTTGGCATTTCTTTAGCAACTACATTATTGCCAGATTCAGGCATAAATCCTTTATAATCAATTTGTTGCGAAAGAAGTCCGTTTAAACCTGCAAGTACAAATACCAATAATATAGGTTTGTAGTGTTTTATTCTTTTTCCTTCAAGAAATTCTCTAACAGTGTCACCAGGACGCGTTAGCAATTGTTTTATACTAAATAAAAAACCTTTGTTTATGTGAAGAAAAGTATATTGCAATTCTTCTTTAACAAAATGCCAATTTAATCTAACAGTATTTGTTTTTTGTCCACAATTAGAACAGAAGTTTCCTTCAAAAGTATGTTCGCAGTTTTTACAAAGGTGATGGTGCATCGAAAAGTTTTTATTTTATTCAAAAATAAAACTTGTTTATAAAATATCCAATTATTTAGTAACTAAATTTAGAACAAACAACTCATTATAACAGTTATTGTAGTAACAACTATTTTTACAATTAGATATATCATGATAAAATTTAGTAAATAAATATTACTTAGTTGAGTAAAATTATAAAAAAAATCAAAACAAATACCCTATTAATTTGCCAAATTAATAACTAGAGTGACTTTTTTAGAATTTTATAATTAAAAAAATATTTTGTATACATAATTGGTGGTATTGTTAAAAAAAGTAAATTTTTATAATTGTCAAAACCAAATATCGATAACAATAGTAATACAGGTAATAGAAAACCAAGAAATAGAACCGAAAAGGTTGATATTTTTTTTAAGTAACGTATTCCTTTTGAATTATTAAGAATCTTAAATAAAAAATTAAATACAAAGTGATAAATCACGAAGAATAAAATGATATAAACTATTTTCATAAATAAATTAATTTAGAGAACATTTAGAATCACAATTTAAAGAAAGGATTGACTAAATAATCAATTTTAAAAGAATAGAGACAATCCAAAAGATATGAATAGTCTCTATTTTAGATATAGTAAAAAGACTCTTGTACAAAACAATTTTCAGAAAACTGATTCCTGAAATCTATTTTGATTATTATAAGATTTTTTTAACTATTATTTTAGATAATTCTTTAGTAAAAATCTAACAATGCCTATTAATAAAGAAACCGCAAATGAAATCACACTTGTGTAGATAAAAAAATCAGTAACATTATTATTGAATTTTAATAATTTAAATATTATGGAGAATACTAGAGATAAAACTGCTAGATATCTTAAATATAGCTGAACTTTTGTTGACTTTATTACCATTTTCTTTATTATTTTTTATTAATTATCTGCCTCAGTTGTTTGGTCATTTGGTGTTTGTTTGCAAAATCCACCAGCAGAACCACCATTTGGATTAGTTTGTATAAAACCTGTCCACGTAAATGCGTGTCCACCTGAAATTGATTGTCCACCAAAGGTTAGTCCGCCTAAAATTTGACCTTGTACTTGAAAAGCTAAACTACCACCTTGAAAATGCATATTTACATTGTTCTGTTCATACCCACTAAAAACATTAAATCCCCAAGAACCTGAAATTACTTGAGCAGAAGTAATGTTACCATTTGAATCTGTATTATAGTTTATTGTAATATAAACATTTGCAAAGGGAAATGTATTATCAAAATAAAAAGTTGATGAATGTGAATAAGGAGGGTCGCCTTCACCGTCTCTATATGAAATTTGACTAAATTCATTTCCGTTTATTGAATTATCTTTTTTTTTAATTCTATTATATTCTATATCTATAATTAGATTAATCTCTTCATTTGTTTTATCTAAAAATAATGTGTTATTTGGAATTGATTTTAGGTGTGTTTTTTTATTATGAACTTTAGATTTCTCAAGAATACTTTCTAATTCATGAATTGATTTTACGTTATAATATGGTTTTTCCATTGAACTCTTTTCAACTTTATAACCATAATTTTCAGCTATTTTTGCAATACTACTGTTAGCTGAATTATTATCAATGTCTTCAGCTTGTTCACATCCAAATAGAATGAACAAAATAAAAATAAACGAATAGTTTTTAATATTTTTCATAATCAAGTATACTCCCTTTTTTTTTGTTAAGCAAAACGTTTTGCATGACGATGTCTTTAAGGTATTTTGTTAAAGGTTAGTTGATGCACCGCCACTTGGTTTTCCTTTTTGTTTTTTGTTAACTTTTCGTATTTCCATGAATGAATTCTATTGTATCTTCAAGCAAGTCGTCTGTTTAGCATTTTTTCAAAAATTATAAACCAACTAAAACATAATAAATAAATAAAATTTTATCTTAAATTTTTAATTAAATTATGTTTCCTGTTGCTAAACTACTTTTCTTGCGTAAACAAAACTATTACAATTTTGATAAAAATAAACAAATTATTGTTATTTTTGAACAATAAAATGCTAAAAAAATGAGTGTAGGAACAAAATTAAGAAAATTAAGATTACAGAATAAATGGAGTCAAGAGGAATTGGCACACAAATTAAATGTAGCGCAAACTTCTATCTCAAATTTTGAGGCAAATAAAACTATTCCTGATTTTTTAGTCATGCAAAAAGTATGTGAAGTTTTTGAAGTTGGCTTTGAGTTTTTTATTGAAAAAGATAAAGAAAAGTATGTTTTTAAAAATAATGAAAACAATAATATAGTTGTTGGTAAAATTGAAGTTTTAAATAATAATATGCCAGAAGGCATATTAGAAAATATGATTAATCGTATTGAACTACTTGAAAAATTAATACAGCAAAATAAATAAATTCAAATAAAGAAAAATATGTTTAGAATTCTATATCAAAATATCACTTTCTAAATCAGATTTTTCAATTTCAAAGTCAAAGCCAAGTTTATCAACTAATTCTATTACCAATTTTTTATACCAATTTTCCGATTTTGGATGAATGTAAATTTTTTCAATCAGTTGATTAATATCTACTTCAATTTTTAAACCATCATTGATTTTAATTTTTTGTTCCGATAAATCGGCGATAATACGAACTTCGCGTTCATACTGAAAGCTTTTTCGTTTAAACAAGAATGGGAAAAACATATCGTCAAACGGAATATATTCTTTTTTGTAATCGATATAATTTACCTCACCAATGTATTGCTTGAAATCTTTTTCAGCTTCTAAAGCTTTTTGGAGTCTTCCAATTGTGGATTGAATGGCTAAACCTTCACTGTTTTGTGTGAAAATTTGCCACATCGCAAACGATTCATATTCGTTAATATGCCAACTACTTACTACAACTTTTTCTCTGTGCGATTTATAGTAATCAAGAAATTCAGGATTATTGGCAGACAATTTTTTAATTTCTTCAAAGGTTGGTTCAGAGAATGTTCCTTCATATTGATCTTCAAATTTATCGGAACGCGACATGAAGAGTTTTTTAGAAATCAGTAAATCTAAAAATTTAGATAAATCCAAGTATTTCCATACAATCGTATCTGGATGTTCTGGTAGCGTGATATTTGGATTATTGAAATACATTTAAAAACGTTTCGGAAATTTCATCGAATATTGTCCAACATAAATAGCAAGAAGAAGCCAAACTACTACAAATTTTAGAAGATATTTTTCAACTAACTGTTTGTCAATAGTGTAGGATAATAGGATAATAACTGAAACAAAAATTACAAGAAATAAACCAGTAAAATATTCTCTTTTCATATGTTTAAATTTTATTTTTCAGCGGTAACATATGGTATCGCCTTTTTATTTATAGGTGTTTATCTCACAATTGTTTTTGTTTTTCATCAGAGTTCGATGACCCGAGAGCTTGCTCGAACTGGCGAAGCATTTTCAATTGCTTGCGCAAACTTGTTGTTAATGGCGATTTCATAAAATGTAATGGATTAATTATTTAGCTTCTAACCTCCATCTTCCATCTTCCATCTTCCATCTCCCTACTCAAAACTTTGCATCAGCACCAATTTAGAATAATTGCCGCTCAAAGCTAAAAGTTCGTCATGGGTTCCTTGTTCTACAATTTGTCCTTTATTCATCACCACAATTTTATCTGCTTTTTGAATGGTTGAAAGTCGGTGTGCTATTACAATAGAAGTTCTATTTTGCATCATATTTTCTAAGGCAACTTGAACAAATTTTTCACTTTCGGTATCTAATGCTGAGGTTGCTTCATCCAAAATCATAATTGGGGGATTTTTCAACACGGCTCTAGCAATGTTCAAACGTTGTTTTTGACCGCCCGAAAGTTTGTTTCCGGCATCGCCTATATTTGTGTTAATTCCGTTAGGTAAATCTTTTACAAATTCATAAGCATTGGCAACTTTCAATGCTTCAATAATTTCTTCATCGGAGGCTTCTTGTTTCCCTATAAGTATATTGTTTTTTATGGTATCATTAAAAAGAATAGAATCTTGAGTTACCAATCCTAAAAGGTGACGCAATGAATTCATAGTTATATCTTTGATGTCAGTTCCGTCAATTTTTATACTTCCTTCTTGAACATCATAAAAACGAGTCAATAAGTTGGCTATGGTACTTTTTCCGCTTCCTGATTGTCCTACTAATGCAACAGTTTTTCCTTTCGGAACTTCCAATGAGAAATTCTTCAGAACATTTTCATCTTCATATCTAAAGTTGATATTTTCTATCGTGATATTTTTTTCAAATGATTCTTTTACAATTGCATTAGGTTTATCAGTGATTTCATTTTCAACTTCCAAAACTTCAAATACTCTCTGAGCAGCAGCTAAACCGCTTTTTACTGAATAACTTGCTTTAGAAATTGATTTTGCTGGAGTAAGTATATTGTAGGCTAAGCCCATATATACTAGAAATTGAGCGCCTTCTAATACTGCTTTTCCATTGGGAAGTTTATCTACCAAAACCATATTTCCGCCAAACCAAAGCAAAACCGCAATTACAATAATTCCCATAAACTCACTAAATGGTGATGCCAAATTATTTTTTCTACCAATACTGTTAGATAATTTTAATAATCTTGTAACCGAACTATTGAATTTTTGCTTAAAATTATTTTCTGCATTATAGCTTTTTACAACTTTCAAACCCGAAAGACTTTCTTCTACAATAGATATCAAATAGCCACCTTCAAATTGAGCTCTCTCTGATTTTGCCTTTAATGATTTGCCTATTTTTGAAATAATAAATCCAGAAATAGGGATGAATAGGAACACAAAAAGTGTTAGTTTTACACTAATTGCAAACATAGTTACAATAGTAAAAATAATTGTCATGGGTTCTTTTACTATTAACTCTAGAATCGAGAAAAATGAGTTTTGTACTTCATTTACATCTCCTAACATTCTTGCCATTATATCACCTCTTCTTTTTTCAGAATAATAAGAAACTGGAAGTTCAATAATTTTGTCATACATGGTTGTTCTTAAATCTTTTAACACTCCATTTTTTAAATGCATTAAATGATTTGAAGCCAAATAATTGAATAAGTTTTTAAACAAAAATGTTATAATTACTAGACTTACAACCAATATTAAAGCAAACTGTGGACCATCATTTTTAGACAAAGTATTAATTTGAAAGTATAAATAATCTTTTCCATAAGTTCCAATATCCCAAATAGTTGTATAAATAGGCTCTTCAAGTACCTTGTTTTCATTTTTAAATAATACATCCATCATTGGTATCAAAGCTACAAATGATAATGTGCTAAATAAAGCGTATAAAATATTATAAATCACATTCCAGGTAACATGAAATTTATAAGGTTTTATAAATGGAATGATTTTTTTTATATTTTCGTCCATTAGTGCAATTGCATTTCTGCTATTATGTTTATGATTTTTTCGTCCAATTGTTTCTCTACTTCTCTTGCGTTTTCTACAGAATCTAGAGGAGTATTTACGCTAAAGTAGAACTTTATTTTTGGTTCTGTTCCACTCGGACGAGCACAAATTTTAGAGCCATCTTCTAAATAATAAATCAATACATTCGATTGTGGAATTGAAATCGATTCAATTTCTTGAGTAAACCTATTTTTGGAAGTTGAATTTTCATAATCTTCAATGCAAACTACGCGCTGACCATTAATTTCACTCATCGGATTTTCACGTAAATCAATCATCATTTGATTAATTTCTTGCATTCCTGAAATTCCTTTTTTGGTTAATGAAATTAAATGTTCTTTGTAAAAACCAAAATCAACGTATAAATTTAATAACTCTTTATATAACGAACTTCCAGCAGCTTTGGCTTGAGCAGCAATTTCGCAAACTAGTAAACAAGCACCTACAGCATCTTTATCGCGAACTGCGTCGCCAACCATGAATCCGAAACTTTCTTCTCCTCCACCAATAAACGTTAGTTCTGGAAAATCTTTGATAAATTTGGCTATCCATTTAAAACCAGTTAATCCAACTTTACATTCAACATCATACCCAGAAGCCAAGGCTAACATCATTGGAGTTGAAACAATTGTGGAACCAATAAATTGTTTTCCATCAATTTTTCCAGCTCGTTTCCATTGTTCTAGTAAGAAGGCGGTCATTATAACCATCGTTTGATTTCCATTAAGCAGTATCATTTTGCCATTCGTATCTCGAACTGCAACTCCAAGTCTGTCTGAGTCTGGATCGGTACCAATAACAATATCGCCACCAATTTTATCAGCCAAAGCCAAAGCCAGAGTCAATGCTTCTGGTTCTTCTGGATTTGGAGATTTTACCGTTGGGAAATCACCATCTGGGATTTGTTGTTCGGCAACAATATTTACATCGGTGTAACCTGCTTTTGCTAAAACCCCCGGAATTGCTTTGATTGATGTTCCGTGTAATGAGGTGTAAACTATTTTCAAATGCTCTTTTGCCGAAGTTGGTGTATTGAAACTTGCATTTTCTAAAGTAGATTTTGCGAAAGCTTCATCTACCGCAACATCAATATATTCAATAAGATTTTCGTTAGCTTCAAACTTAATTTCACTATAATTCAAAGCTTCAATAACTTCAATTATTTCTTTGTCTTGTGGTGGAACTAACTGCCCGCCATCTTGCCAATATACTTTATATCCGTTATACTCTGGCGGATTGTGAGAAGCGGTTAGAACTATTCCTGCATGGCAATTCAAATATTTTAAAGCAAAAGATAATTCAGGAGTTGGACGCATATCCGAAAAAAGATAAACGTGAATTCCATTTGCCGAAAAAACATCGGCAACAACTTTGGCTAAAGTAGCACTATTATGTCGGCAATCATAAGCGATAGCTACTTTTAATTGTTCGCCAGGAAAGGATTTTATCATATAATTTGATAAACCTTGTGTGTTTTTTCCAAGCGTATATTTATTGATTCTATTGGTTCCAACACCCATAACACCTCGCATGCCTCCTGTTCCAAATTCAAGATTTTTAAAAAAACTTTCCTCTAAATCTTTAGGAGAAGAAGTCATCATCTCTTTGATGGCTTCTTGTGTTTGGTTGTCAAAAGTTGGTGTTAACCACTCGTTTACTTTGTCTAAAATGTTCTGTTCTATGTGCATAATCTTATTTTTTAAAACCTATTTTGGTTCGCTCTGTTTCGGTTTTAGTAGTTTCTTTTTCAACCAAATAATTCAGAACATTATATATTTCAGGCAATTGACCTTCTATTTCATTAATTTTATTTTGTAGTTCAGTATAATTCAATGCAAACTGTCGGATTGCAACAAACGTTCGCATTATTGAAATGTTAATTTCTATTGCTCTATCACTTTTTAATACACTAGAAAGCATAGCAACACCTTGTTCTGTAAAGGCAAAAGGGTTATATTTAGTATGCTGTCCTCGTCCTTTCTTTAAGGTCACAATTTGTGATCTTAAAGAATTCATTTCATTTTCTGAAAGTTCAAACATAAAATCTTCAGGAAAACGATTTATGTTTCTTCTTACCGCTTGCTTTAATACTCTAGTCTCAACATCATACAATTGAGCCAAATCAAAATCGAGCATTACTTTAAATCCTCTAATGTCATGTATTTTTTGTGTAATAATTTCTAAATTTTTCATGGCGTATAGTTGGTTTCAATTTATAAATTAACTTCAGAGGCAATTTTATATCGTTCTTCATTGTTTTTTGTGCGAAGAATAATTTCTCCTAGAAATCCGGCTAAAAAAAATTGTGAACCAATGACCATAGAGGTTAATGCAATGTAAAATAATGGATTGTTGGTTACTAAAATGGTTTCAAATCCAGAATATAATTTTATAAGCTTTAGCGCTATTATAAATCCAGTGGCTAAAAATCCTATGATGAACATGATTACTCCTGCAGCACCAAACAAGTGCATTGGGCGTTTTCCATATCTTGATAAAAACCAAATCGTAATTAAATCTAAAAAGCCATTGATAAAACGGTTCATTCCAAATTTAGATTCGCCATATTTTCGAGCCTGATGAATGACTACTTTTTCGCCAATTTTTCCGAAGCCAGCATTTTTAGCTAAAACAGGAATATACCGGTGCATTTCACCAGAAACTTCAATGTTTTTAATAACCATATTTTTGTATGCCTTCAAGCCACAGTTAAAATCGTTCAAGTAAACACCAGATGTTTTTCTAGCAGCCCAATTAAATAATTTAGAAGGCAAGTTTTTAGTTACTACATGGTCGTAGCGTTTCTTTTTCCAACCAGAAACTAGGTCAAAATTTTGTTCCGTTACCATTTTGAATAATCCCGGAATTTCATCGGGACTATCTTGCAAATCAGCATCCATAGTGATTATAACATCTCCTTGCGCTTTTGCAAAACCAGCATGAAGCGCTTGCGATTTTCCAAAATTTCTAAGAAAACGAATGCCCCTAACACACGGATTTTCTTTAGATAAATTTTCAATGGTTTTCCAAGAATCATCCGTACTTCCATCGTCGATAAAAAGAATTTCGTAGGAATAATTATTTTCTTTCATGACTTTTAAAATCCATGAATGTAATTCGGGTAACGACTCTTGTTCGTTTAATAATGGGATAACTATGGATAGATTCATTAA